>WNFL01022240.1_pt4 | contig 49200 bp, 46 predicted proteins | sample 5400361 | NCBI WGS metagenome assembly WNFL01 (sample SAMN13153351, study PRJNA577476) | soil metagenome | isolation source: 40 cm soil on Douglas fir-dominated hillslope | place: USA:California | collected 2013-09-17 | reverse complement strand
CATCGCCCGCATCAACGCGCACTTGCAGGAGCACGTCAGCGGCATGGTTGTGCTGCAACTCTTCAACCGCGAGCGCCGTGCCTATGACAAATTCTCCGAAGTGAACGACATCCACAGAGAGGCTTATAAAGACGCCATCCTCGCCCATGCCATCTATTACCCGGTCGTTGAAGTTCTCTCTGCCACAGCCATCGCTGGCGTCATCTGGTTCGGCGGGCGCAACGTACTCAGCGGCATCACGACACTCGGCGTGCTTGTTGCCTTCATGCAGTACGCGCAACGCTTTTTCCGCCCCATCCAGGATCTCAGCGAGAAATACAACATCCTGCAATCCGCCATGGCCTCGGCCGAGCGCGTCTTCAAGCTCCTCGATACACCGACGGAAATCACTCCACCTGCCATCACCAGGACACCGACAGGCCCCGGCCAAATCGATTTCGACCACGTCTGGTTCGCATACCGGAGCACACCCGCTGAAACGCACGTGGGTACGGCCGCCTCCAACCTTCCACCCACCTCCGAAGCTCAAACCACCGAGCCCGACTGGGTCCTCCGCGATGTCACCTTCACCGTCACCCCCGGCGAAACCGTGGCCTTCGTCGGCCACACTGGAGCCGGCAAGACCACCATCATCTCGCTGCTCCTGCGTTTCTACGACATTCAAAAAGGCGCCATCCGCATCGACGGTGTCGACATCAAAGACATGGACCTCGCCGACCTCCGCCGTCGCTTCGGCGTGGTCCTGCAAGATCCGTTCCTGTTCTCCGGCACTGTCGCGCAAAACATCCGCCTGGGCTCAACTTGGATTAGCGACGCTTCCGTAGAAAAAGCCGCGGAAGAAGTCAACGTAGCTGACTTCATCCGCTCGCTCCCCGAGGGCTTCCAGGAAAAAGTCCGCGAGCGCGGCAGCACTCTCTCCACTGGCCAGAAGCAGCTCATCTCTTTCGCCCGCGCCCTCGCCCACGAGCCCAAGATCCTGGTTCTCGACGAAGCCACCTCCAGCGTCGACACAGAAACCGAATTCCGAGTTCGCGATGCCCTCACTCGCATGGTCGAAGGCCGCACGTCGCTGGTTATCGCCCATCGCCTCTCCACCATCCAGCGGGCTGACAAAATCATCGTCCTGCACAAAGGCCGCGTCCGCGAAATGGGCACCCACCAGCAGCTCCTCGCCCAGCACGGCATTTACTTCAAGCTGTACCAGCTCCAGTACAAAGATCAGGAGATCTCCAGCACCTCTCCAGTCGTCACCGCCAGCGCCGACGACTAGCACCGGGTGATTGGCTAGAATCCACGTATGGACCACCATACCGTCGCGGCCGTGAGCATCGTCGGCACCTGCCTGGATGTGCTGGGTAGTCTTTATCTTGCCTATGATTTGCTAGGTGGCCAACACGGTCCACTTCGGCTGCTCACGAGGGCTGTGACGTACTCGATCGTCTTCGGAATCGGCTACGGTTTGGGCCTGGGTCTCTGGTTTGGTCTGGCTTCGGGCCTTGCCACCGGCATCACCGTTTCGATAGAGCTCAGTCGAGCGGCACGGGGGCTGGAGCATCATTCTTTGCCTTGGGAAGTGTTCTTCAGTGCAATACGCGGAGTTGGTTTCGGAGCTGGACTCTACCCAAGTTTGGGTCTCCGGTTCGCGATTGCATTCGCCGCTCTGATCACCATCGGTCAGGCTTTTGCCTACTCTCGCGGCATGCGTCCTTCCATCGACTATAGCGCCTTCCGCCATCCCCGCCTGACACGCCGTCAGTTTTGGGGCACCGTGCTGCGGACCATCGGCTACCTTGCGACCGCGCTGCTCTGCAGTTTTCTCGTACATCATGTCGACCAGGCTTGGTCGTTCGCCATCCGCGTCGGGCTTGTGACCGGCCTGGTCACGGGCATCGGGATATCGGTGAATCCCTACATCGAGTATTACGCGGACAACCTCCCCGAGAGATCCATGGGAGCTTTCGGCATCGGGCTGATTCTCTGCGGGTTTAGCCTGCAATCGTTTCAGTATTGGCTGGCGCTCTTGGATGTGCGCCTGACCTAGATGTACGCCTGACCTAGATGATCGCTTGGGCTTTTCTTTGACAGTACGTCGGTTGAAAGCCTACACTCTGCCTCCGTGTCCACACGAGTTCGGTGATAGCCATTCACGCCGGGGGGGAACCATGATTCAGGAATTGCAGAACAAAGTTGCGATCGTGACTGGGGGAACTTCCGGTATCGGTCGCGATACCGCCATCCTCTTCTCCAAATCCGGAGCCAAAGTCGTCGTCGCGGGACGCCGCGAAATTGAAGGTCAGGAAACCATCGACCTCATCCGCGCCGCCGGCGGCGAAGGCCTCTTCGTAAAGACCGACGTATCCAAAGCCAAGGAAGTCCAAGCTCTCGTCGAAAAAACAGTCGAAAAGTTCGGCCGATTGGATGTCGCCTTCAACAACGCCGGCATCGAGGGCAATTGGATTCCAATCGCGGAACAATCCGAGGAAGACTGGGACCGCACCATCGACATCAATCTCAAAGGCGTATGGCTCTGCCTGAAGTACGAAATTCAACAGATGCTCAAGCAAGGAAGCGGCGGAGCCATCGTCAATATGTCGTCTGTTGCGGGATTCATCGGTGGCGCCGGAGCCGCCACCTACAGCGCCAGCAAGCACGGGGTGATCGGCCTTACCAAAGCCGCCGCCATCGAAACAGCCCGCAATGGCATTCGCGTCAACTCCGTCTGCCCTGCTGTCATCGAAACCCCAATGGGCGAACGCTTATTCGGTTCCCCGGAAGCCAAGAAGTTCTCCCTCAGCCTCCACCCCATCGGCCGCTTTGGAACACCCATGGAAGTCGCCGAAGGGGTCCTCTGGATGTGCTCGGACCGCGCCTCCTTCATGACCGGACAATCCCTCGGCCTCGACGGCGGATTCCTCGCCGGGCCGAATCCTCCGAGCTAGCGCCCGTAGTCGGCGAAATCACATAGGGACGGCCGTTCTCGGCCGTCCACGGAACGCTTTTTCGTACCGCCGCAGCTATGTTAGCCACTCTTGACTTTCCCAAATCCTTACACTAAAGTAAGGAAATTGTATCTTGGAAAGGGCTTAATGGCAGCCGCAACTCTAACCTCGAAAGGCCAAATTACTATCCCGGCCTCCGTGCGAGCCGAACTCGGACTCGATGCGGGCAGCCGAGTCGAGTTTGTGAAAATTGCCGAGGGGCGGTACGCCATGGTGCCGGCGACTCTTCCCGTTCAGACCTTGAAGGGAATGTTTCGCAAACGCGGCGTCGCCCCAACTCTCGACCAAATGAATCGAGCCATCGCGAAGCGTGGGGCCTCAGCCCGGTGATCGGGCTGGACACGAACGTTCTCGTTCGCTACATCACGCAGGATGAGCCGAAACAGTCCTTGCGGGCGACGAAACTGATCGACTCGCTTTCGGCGGAGGACCAGGGGTTTATCACACTGGTTTCTGTCGTGGAATTGGTGTGGGTGCTCCAGGGTTGCTACGACGCCACGAAATCAGAAGTCTTGGCGATTCTGGAAAGATTGCTGCGTGCCAAAGAGATGGCCGTGGAAAACGCCGAAGTTGTTTGGCAGGCCCTCCACGCCTACGCCCGCTCGAATGCTGATTTCTCCGATTGCCTGATCGAGCGCTCCGCTCGCAACGCCAAATGCGTTCATACTCTGACCCTGGACAGCACGGCGGGAATGCTTCTGCTGGATTCGTAGATCAGTGACTCGTTAGTTGCGCCTGACCGTGAGGACATGGCTTCTACCGCAGTTTCGCGTACTCCGCCTTGGCCTCTTTCAGAATCGAGACATCGGGGTCAGCATCCTTCCAGAGCGCGAAGAAATCCTGGTAGGCGCTCTTGGCCTTGGTGGTTTCGCCCGTCAAGACATAGGCGCGGCCCAAGCCAAGCCTGGCCAGCGAATGCTCAACGATTGGCGGATCGATCCCACGATGGTCCACGATTCTCTGAAATTCTGCCACCGCGTCTGGCCCGCGTTTAGCCTGCAGATAGGCAAGGCCTCGAACGTAGATTGGGAAGAGCCCTTGAGTCGTTCCCAATTCGTAGGGAGTCGCCGCCTGTAGCGCTTGGAGGGCCTGTTCCGGAGCCTTCCGATTGAGTGCGATCAGCGCTCGCACGCTGGGTATAACCACTTGGTGCAGGAGCGTATCTGCAGGAAATCGCCGGCCCAGGTCATCTGCGACGGATTGAGCACGGCTCGCATCTCCGGTCATCGCAAGCGCCATTGCTACCAACTCCAAGTTGTCCCGGCCATTCGCCATAGCCGCGCTGGATGCGGCCAGTTCCCGCGCCTTGGCGAAGTTCCCCATCTCCGCTGTGATTCCAGCCGCGGACGACAGGGTCGCTGCGGTTGTTCCTTTGAAGCCCATGCGTTGTGTAAGCTGCACCGACCGCTGCATCAACTCTCCAGCCTTCTTGATCTGCCCATGCGCTGCGGCGGCACTCGAGGCATCATTGAGCAGATAGAATTCGCTCGGCTTTCCCTCCGCCCATTTCAGTTGCGCCTGCATTCCGTCGGCATCGGAATTGAAGAACGCCAGCTCATACAGCAACGCGTGAACAAACAGGTTATCCGCCTTGGCGTCCACGGCCCGCTGCAAGTTGACCCGCGCCTCCTCCGGCCGGTTCAGCGCCAGGTACGCAATCGCCGAGTGAAAGTAGCCAAAAGGAGCCGTCGGTTCGAGGCGAAGACATTCCTGGGCTACCGGGATCGCCTTGTCGAATTGCCCGTAATAGAGGTTGTAGACGACCGCAAGGTTGCCGAAAGAGGAGGAGTCATTTGGATACGCCTTGGCGGCTAACTCCAGAGTTTCGGTCTGCTTGGGGATGTCTCCGATCGCGGTATAGTAGTGTCCGTCGATGTAGAAACGTTCGCGCTCGCTCACCCGATCCCGCAGATCGAACGCCTTTTTGGCGACTTCCATCTGACGATCCTCTTCGCCAATGTTGCCATTGAGACGTGCCCAGGCCATAGCGAAGTTCGGATCAAGTTCTGTGGCACGAACAAATAGCGGTATCGACTCGGTCTCGCCCCCGCCATTGCGCATTGCGTCGGCCGCGGCATAGGCCTTCAGCGCTTCCAGCGAGGAAGTGGTCGCGTCCGTCACCGGGGTATCGAATTTCTGAATGGACGCCAGCGACTCGCCCAGCTTGCCGCGCAGGCTGGATGCGGCTTTTCCAACCGCCGAAAGCACGGCCTCTTTGTTGTCGGCTGTGACCTGCTCGCGCGCCAGCGAATCGCCAGTGGCGCAGTTCACCGCGTCCAACGCAATTACGTATTGGCTTCCCAGTTGTGCAATCGATCCACTGAGCAAGGCCTTCATGTTTTCGCGCTGGCAAATCTCCCGCGCCACGCTGCCCGTGACGCGCTCATCTGACGGGCGCCCCATGAATTTCAGGGCTGTACGCACTGTCTGGTCGGGGGCAATGTTGAGATACGGCGACTGCTCCAACTGCACCGCCAGCGCCTGTTTCAGGGTTCCGTCAAATACCGCGTCACCGGTGGTGTTGACGAAATCCGCGACCAGGATCGAATCTTTCTAGCCAAAAGCGCCACGATCACAGCCGCAGCCGCAATCGCGCCAAACTTCTTGGCAGCCACCGGCTCGTGTGGTACGGGCGCCCCCGCACGCGAAGGACTCTTCTCAGCCGATATTGTTCGAGCCGCGCCGCTGAATCCCTGCGTATTTTCGTCCGCAGAACTCTGGCCCTCCGGCGGCTCCAACGCCACCATCCGCTTCCCCGATTCCGTATCCCGCTTCAACCGCTGCAGCTCCGCCCGCATTTCCGAGGCATGCTGATAGCGCAGCTCGCGGTCTTTTTCGAGGGAGCGGTTGATGATCCGCTCGAGCTCCGAAGGCACATCAGGATTCAGCCGAATCGGCGAAGTCGGCGCCCGATCCAAAATCGCATTGAAAATCACCGCCGAAGTCTCCCCGCGAAACGGCAACGTCCCCGTCGCCATCTCGTACAGGACCGCGCCGAACGAGAACAGATCCGTGCGCGCATCCAGTACCTTACCCTTCGCCTGCTCCGGCGACATATACGCGACAGTCCCCAAAGCTGTGCCTGGGCTGGTCAAATGCTGCTCGTCCATCGTCGCAGCCATCGAACCCGAATCCGCTTCGCCGTGGCCAGTCTGCGCGACCTTGGCCAGCCCGAAATCCAATACTTTCGCGTGCCCGCGCTTGGTCACAAACAAGTTGGCCGGCTTGATGTCGCGATGCACAATGCCTTCCGCATGCGCTGCATCCAGCGCGTCCGCCACTTCAATGCTCAAAGCCAGCAGCGTCTCAAGATCCATGGGCCGCGCCCCGATGCGATGCTTCAGCGTCACGCCATCGAGGAATTCCATGGCGATAAATGCCTGGCCCTTTTCCTCATCAATCTCGTAAATCGTGCAGATGTTGGGATGGTTCAGCGCGGAAGCCGCCTGCGCCTCGCGCTGGAAGCGGCTTAGGGCTTGAGGATTTCGAGCTACATCGTCCGGCAGGAACTTCAAGGCGACGAAGCGATGCAGCTTCAGGTCTTCCGCCTTATACACCACACCCATGCCGCCACCGCCGAGTTTCTCGACGATACGGTAGTGAGAAATTGTCTGATCGATCATAGGCGCGCGAACAGCAGAGCCACTATGTTAGGGACGCTTCCAAACCAAGTCAAACAGCGGACAGCTTTGCCATTAGCCAGTTCCGAGCCCTGGTAAAAGCACCTTCCAATTTGCTCAAGAGCAAGTATCAAGGCTTCAAGGAAGCCAAATACGCGGCCACGTCCATCATCTCGTCCGGGCTCAGCCTTGCCATCGCCGCCTTCATGAGCTTCACTCCACTACCAGTGCGAACGCCGGTTTGAATCTCATACAACTGGCGCACGACATAGCTCGGTGAGCGGCCCGCAATGGATGGTGCCAGCTCGTGGCCATGAAGGTTTTTGCCGTGGCACGTAGCGCAAGGCGGCCCAACTCTCTCCCCACGGACGATGGCCCCGCCCTCGCGAAGGCTGCCGATGGGCACATACGCCACGAACGTCGCCCGCGCATCGCGGCTTTCAAACCGTTCCAAATCCTCCGGCATCTCGACGATGCGTTTCCCGAGCGCTTCCTTTTCCGTGCCTTCCTTCGCCGCTAGGACCCACCCGGCGACATACGTCTTTGGCACTCGCGCCGTCTCCACCACGTGAATATTCTGTCTTGGCTTTAGCGATGAAAAATACTTGGCTGCGGCCTGAACTTCCTCGTCCGTAGCCGCCTTGGCCAGCGCCATCATATAGGCTTGCGGCTGACGCTTGGGTAGCGCCGTGGACCGTCTTCCGCTTTTGTAATCCGCCATTTGTTCCAAAATGTAGTCGTAAGGCAAACCAGCGAGACTGGCATTCTCCGGGCCGCCGGGCCCATCCGCGCGATGACAATATCCGCACGCCATCACCTCCGGCTTGCGGCCATGCGCAACAATTTCCGGCATCTTTGGGTGATCTTCCGGATGCCAATCTGGAGCCTGAAACCGGTCCCGCACCTGCGTCAGCGTATACCCAGCAGAGCTGTTGGGAACCCTCCGGACCTGACCGGTGTCCGCCGCAGGCTTTGCGTCCGGCGGTGGAACGACGTATGCCCAAGCGGGAGGCTCGCTGGCGGCCGGCGAAGGCGCAGCTCCGGCCTGAAACAGCAACCACGACAGCAGCACGACACAAGTCCCGATCATCAAATCCCCCAGTCAAAACCGAGTTCGGCATTGTGCGGCGCGTGCCGATCTGGCAAACAGATTACTACGAGTCATTCTCGCGAGACCGGACAGATTGTACGGTCGCCGACCATGACTTCGATTCGTGTATAGTTCGGGAATCCATTCAGTACAAGCAATCCATTCCGTGAGGACGACGCCTGCGCTTGCCTCTCGTCAGGAGCTTTATGAAGCGAATATTCCACTGTGTTCTGGCTCTCGCCCTGTTCGGTCCGTTTCCTTACGCTTTGTCTGCGCGGGCATCCGCAGCTGAAACCATCTCATCCCGGACCGCGGAGGTCAGCGGCGTCACGTTCCACTATCTGACGGCTGGCCACGGAACGCCGCTTCTCCTGCTGCACGGCTACGCCGAGACCTCGCGCATGTGGAGGCCGATCATGCCCGTTCTCGCCGAGCGCTTCCAGGTGATCGCGCCTGACCTGCCCGGCATTGGGGACACGTCGATTCCTGCGAATGGTCTGGACATGAAGTCGGCGGCTACTCGAATTCATGACCTGATACGCTCGCTGGGTATCGGGAAAGCGGAGATTGTCGGGCATGACATTGGCCTGATGGTGGCTTATGCATATGCTGCGCAATTCCCGGCGGAAACTTCCAAACTGGTACTGATGGACGCATTCCTTCCCGGCGTCGGTGGATGGGAGGCTGTCTACAACAGTCCGGATCGATGGCATTTTCGCTTCAACGGGCCTACTCCGGAAGCGCTAGTTCAAGGTCGCGAGCGCATGTACTTCGATTACTACTGGAACGACTTTGCGGCCGATAAGACGAAGTCCATTCCAGAGGCGGATCGCAAAGCCTACGTGGAAGCCTATTCCCGTCCAGGCCGCATGCGCGCGGGCTGGGCGTATTTCGTTTCCTTCCAGCAGGCCGCCAAAGATTTTGCGCAACTTTCACAAACTAAGCTCACCATGCCCGTCCTAACGATTGGCGGTGAGAAGGCGTCGGCCGACATTCTAGGAGAACAACTAAAGCTTGTGGCTTCAGACGTGACCAGCGTGGTGATCAAGGACAGCGGCCACTGGTTGATGGAAGAAAAACCGAAAGAAACGTCCGACGCACTCATGAAGTTCTTATAGAAACTCGCGTGGCTCGGGTGCCTCGCCTGCGTGCACTTCTTTGTTGTTCCCGTCTATCGGATCGCAGCCACCGTCAAAGGCTGAATGGCTTTGAGTTCCTTGCCATACTTTTGCTTTACCTGATGCACCGCAAAAGCATCCTGCAAATTCAACCAGAATTGCTCAGAAGTCCCGAAGTATCTGGCGAGACGAGCCGCCATTTCGGGCGTAACGCCCCGCTTCTCCCGAACAATGTCATTGACCGTAGGAGGAGAGACACGCAACTCCACAGCCAGCCTATATGCGGAGATGCCCATAGGCCCCAGAAACTCCTCCCGGAGAATTTCGCCTGGATGCACTGCCCATCCTGCCTGACGCTCATTCTTCATGCTCACATTTCCTTCTCGAACACTCGCAGTTAGTGATAGTCCGTGATCTCTACGTCGTACGCATCGCCGTTCCGCCACACGAAACACACACGGTATTGATCGTTGACGGCAATGCTGTGCTGCCCCTTCCTGTCGTGTTGCAATTCTTCAAGCCGGTTACCCGGAGGAATCCGCAAATCCTCCAGTTTCACGGCCGCATCGAGCATGGCCAGTTTCCTTTTGGACGCCTTTCGCAAATTGGCTGGAGGCATTCTTTGACTCTTGCCAGTGTCCCAGAACTCCTTCGTGCCTGGGTCGGCAAAAGACTTAATTACAACAGAGCGTATAACGAGTGTCGTTAATAACGTCAAGCATTAAACATGAGCCGCGAGGAGCCGGGAGCCGACGCCCGCATTTACAATGCTCCCGTGCGAATTCTCATCTCCGCCGGGGAGGCCTCTGGTGAAATGTACGGCGCCCAGCTCATCGAGGCCCTCCACCGCCTCGACCCAAACCTGGAATTCTTCGGCGTCGGCGGAGACCGCATGCGCACTGCTGGATGCGACACGGTCGTCGATTCACAGGATCTCGCCGTCGTCGGCATCACCGAAATCCTGAGCCACCTGCCGAAAATCTGGGGCCTTTTCGGAAAGCTTATCGCCGAGGCTGACCGCCGCAAGCCTGCCCTTGCCATCGTCATCGACGCTCCGGCCTTCAACTGGCGCGTCGCGCGGGCCATGCACCAGCGCAGCGTTCCCGTGGTCTACTACGTCTGCCCGCAGTTCTGGGCTTGGCGGCAGGGACGCGTGAAGCTGCTGCGCAAGTATGTCGCCAAGGCGCTGGCGATCTTTCCTTTTGAGGAACATTTCTTCCGCGACCGCGGCGTCGACACTACGTTCGTTGGCCATCCCCTGGCTGGATTGCCGCTCCCGGCCGTTACTCGCGAAGCCTACGCCCAGCAGTATCAACTCGACCCCACAAAAACGTGGGTCACCCTCATGCCCGGCAGTCGCCGTAAAGAGGTTGCGATGAACCTGCCTGCCATCCTAGCCGCCGCCGCGCAGCTTGGCTCTGGCTTTGAGTTCCTGCTCCCTGTCGCCCCCACGCTCGATCCTCAGCTTGTCCGGATGCAAAGTCTGACCGTTCCCGCGCTCAAAACGAGCCTCCACTTCGTCCCCGATTCCCTGCCCGCGCTTCGTCACTCGCGCTGCGGCATTGTTGCCAGCGGCACTGCCACGGTCGAGGCGGCGCTGATGAATACGCCGTTTGTCATGGTCTACCGCGTGTCGCCGCTGACATACCTGCTTGGCCGCTCCCAAGTCAAGGTTCCCTACTTCGCCATGGTGAATCTGATCGCCGGAGACAGAGTGGTGCCCGAGCTTGTGCAGCACGATTTCACCGCTGACAACATTGTCCGCCATTTGCAAAAAATCCTTCCCGACGGTCCCGTCCGGGAAGCCATGCTTTTGGGCCTAGCCTGCGTGCGAGCTCAACTGGAAGGCGCGCCCGGGGCTGTTCCGGCACCCAATCGTGCTGCCGGGATCATCCACGCCATGCTTACGACCCAGTCGCTTTAGCCCGGAGCTTCTGCGCTCGATTGGATTTTTCGGACGCGCTCTTCTTGTGTCAACACATCTTTTGCGCAACAATCTTCATCAGACCCTTTAGGCATATTGCCAGGAGACCTCCAACCGCATGTTCCAGGCCCGACTTTCCCGCCAGGCCCTAATTAGCTGGTTTGCACTGTTTGCGTTCGTTGCCGTTAATTTCCTCGTTTTCCCCGTATTGGCTGCGGAAAAGGCCCGCCTGCGGGTGGAAAACTACGACATTGACGCCGAACTAAGCCCACGTGCCCACAAGCTTATTGCCAAGGCCAAAGTCCGCTTCACCGCGCTCGACAACCTGAGCGCGGCCACGTTTGAGCTGCACAACGCCTTGCGCCCCACCAAGGTGACCGACGAGGCCGGTAAAACGCTGCAAGTAGAACGGATTTCGCAGGACAACGCCATCCGCGTGGGGCTGCCCGACGGCCTGGCGAAAGGCAGGACCGCAACCTTGAATTTTGAATACGAAGGCACGCTGGACTCGGCGGATGACAGCCCCGTGCCGGGCGTGAAGTTGGCATCGGTGGGCGAGGATACGTCTTATCTCCTGTATGCAGGACGGTGGTTTCCTGTAAGTAACTATGGAATCAATCGTTTCACGGCGACGATTCGAGTGACTCTGCCGGCACACATGACGGTGATTGGCAGTGGCACGCCTACTATCACGAACTTCGGCGAAAGCAAGCTCATTTCGCCGCCCGTCGATAAATCTTTGCCCAGCAAGGACATACCGGTGCTGTCCCGGAAGAAAACTACCGTCGTTTCGAAAAAAAAGGTCGCAACAAACGCAACAAAAAAGACGACGAAGACCACGCCGCCACCTGCGCCTGAGGCCGCCAAGAGTCAGGCTGGAAAGGTTGAACCGGTAAAGTCCGGACTCCCAACGACCGAGCCCGCCTCGACCGAACCTGGGACTACCGAATCCACGCAGCCTGTTGCAGGCTCAGCACTTCCGCGCAGGACTTGGACCTTCACTTGGGACAAGCCCAGCTTCCCCGGCACCATCATCGCGGGCATCTTCACGGAGACGAAGCCTGTCGGCACGGGCGCGAACGTGCATGTGTTTTTTAAACCGTCAAAGCAGATCTACGCCAGCGCTTACGGGGAGACGGCAGGCAAGGAGTTTGTTTATTTTGCTGGCCTGTACACTCCCGCACTGACGCCGAATCTGAAGCTGGTGGAGCTGCCGGACGACTCAGTCCCTTCGGCTTGGGCGCCGGAGATTGCGGCCATTTCCAGCCGGGCCATTCAGCAGAAGACCAACTACCGGCTGCTGGCGAATACGATTGCGCGCCAGTGGTGGGGCGGGATCGTCAGCCCTGCGACCCGGGACGACTGGTGGATCACGGACGGGTTTGCCCGCTTCTCCGAGGCGCGATATGTAGAAAATGCTGTTGGGGCAACGGGATACGAGGAAGTCGCCAAGGACATGGCTGTGGGGTCGCTGGCCTACGACACGGTGCCGCTCTCGAGCCTGGGCAAGCTGGATCCGTTTTCGCCGGAGTTTCAGTCGCTGGCCACCGACAAGGGCGCAGCCATTTTGCACATGCTTCGTTATGTGATGGGCGACGAGAAATTTGACAACACGATGCGCGGATTTGTTTTGAAGCACTCGACCCAGTCGGCCAGCGAGGAGGATTTCCGCAAGGAGGCGGAAGAGCATCAGGGATCGTCGCTGGTCTGGTTCTTCTCGCAATGGCTGGATTCGACAGGCGCGCCCGAATTTAAGACCAAGTACACGGTGTACCGGCTGGGCACCAACAAAGGCTTCCGCACGGTGGGGGAGATCACGCAGGATCTGGATTTGTTCCGTATGCCGGTTACGCTGCGGATTGACACGGACGGTAAGACCGAAGAGCGCACGATTGACGTTTCCGGTACGGACTCTCCTTTCACCGTGGAAACGTTTGGGCGGCCGCGGCGGATTGTGATTGATCCGGATAATCATGTGCTGAAGAACTCTCCGGATATCCGCTTGCGGACAGCTCTGCTGCGCGGGCAGCAGATGGTGCAGACAGGAGAGCTGTCTGAGGCGCTGAAGGAATTTGCGACCGCGCTCGATGCCAATAAAAATAGCTCTCTGCAGGCGGCGGCGAATGCCTACCGTGAATCGATCAACGGCGATGGCGAGCCTCGGTGGACAGAGGTTTGGTGGCATGTGCAGCTGGGGAAGATCTTCGACGTAACCGGGCAGCGGGAGCGGGCTACAAACGAATACCGCCACGCCTTGGAGACCAACGACAACACCGAAGGCGCCCAGGATGAAGCTCGGCGGGATTTGAAACAGCCGTACGAGAAGCAGAAGACGAGCTAGAGCACCCGATTAAGCCAGCAATTTCTTTAGCCATGCTTTCTGGCTGGGAACATGGCCGCCTGACAGCACACGACTATCGCCACCGGAGTCGTTTGACCGAATCGGCTAAACTCACTTCATGGCTCCCAAAGTCCCAACCCTCTACGAATGGCTTGGCGGCGGCGAAGTGCTGGCACGATTGATTGACCGCTTTTATCAGAAGGTTCCTTCAGACCCGCTGCTCACGCCTTTGTTCGCGTCCATGCCTAGGGAGCACTTTGAACACGTGGCCCGGTTCATTGCCGAGGTGTTTGGTGGGCCTGCCGACTATTCGGCGTTGCACGGCGGACACGCGGCCATGATTCGGCATCACTTGGGCAAGGGCATCACCGAACAACAACGGCAACGATGGGTTGCGCTTCTGCTGGAGACCGCGGATGAACTCCAGTTGCCGGGAGATCCGGAATTTCGGTCCGCGCTGGTGGCATATCTGGAGTGGGGATCGCGTCTCGCGGTTATCAACTCGGCGCTGCCGCCAGAGACGGCTGTGGCGGAATTGCCGATGCCTTCGTGGAATTGGGGCGTTCCGGGCGGCCCCTACCGGCCGGAGAACACTGAGTCGTAGCTCGCAAATCTTCACCGACCAGGGCTTCCGCAACATCCGCAAAATCGTTCCAGTCGTTCTGAACTGGTAACACGTGATCGATTCCGTTGATTCATCGACGTTGCTTCCGCCAGCTGACGATCCCCACGAAGATCCCAAGTGCGCCGATAGCACCGCAACGGCGCGAACACTGTAGGGGCGGATAAGTCGCGGGCTTCGCTCTATGGGACGGCGGGTCCCGCGTGGGCTTGGCTTAGTTGGCTAGCTTTTCCCCTGATGGGTGATGCAAACTGGAAGTATGGAAACGCGCGCAATTTGCTCCCGCCCAGCCGGGTTTTGGTTGGACGCTCAACCGCTCTTGGCGTCCTGCCAGGCAAAGCACTGGCTTTTCGGGATGTTGGTCGCGCTGGCCGCCGCGAGGGGACTGGCCCAGGAGAGGCCGTTATCGCTCGCGCCGCTGCCTCCGCTGACTGCGGTGATTGGACGAGCCTTCAACCAGCAACTCGAGGCTTCAGGCGGCGTTGCCTCGTACAACTGGCGCGTCGCCGAGGGTTCAGATCCGCTGCCGCCTGGGCTTCAACTTGATCCCAAGTCTGGTCTGATTTCGGGCATGCCCCTTACAGCGGGAAGTTTCAGCTTCAAAGTGGCTGTAACCGACTCGGCAGGTCCGCCTTCTACCGACATTAAGAGCTTCATCATCGATGTGCCATCCGCCCTGATGCTGGATTGGCTGCAACCTCCTCACGCTTTGAAGGAAGGTCTTACCGGGTCGGTGGTTGTGTCGAACCAGACCGGCCACTCGGTGGACCTGACGGTCATCATCGTAGCCGTGAATGAGGTGGGAAAAGCGTTTGCGCTCGCGGAACAACATTTCATCCTGAAGGCGGGTTCCGATAGTCCCACGATTCCGTTTGGGGCGGATGTTGTGCTGCCATTCGGAAAGTACACCCTACATGCTGACGCGGTAGGCGAGGTCGCCAGCGAGAACCAGATTTATCGAACACGCAAACAGACGGCGGATGAATTCGTGATCAAGCAGCAATGACGATTGCTCGCCATCCACACAAGCGGACACGCGGCCATGATTCGGCGCCGCAGCATGCGTAACTTGAAATCGCACGGTTTCACCGTGTATAAACAAAGCAGCCGCTTCAAGATACAAGCCCGCGGCAGAAGTATCTTCTACGCATTCCAAGCGGAAGTGGTGGAATTGGCAGACACACCATCTTGAGGGGGTGGCGCCGCAAGGCGTGGGGGTTCAAATCCCCCCTTCCGCACCAATACTCTTTTTGTGGTCGGATAGTTGCCGGTGGCATATGCAGTCCCGCCAGCTTTCCCGCCACCGCATCGACTCCCGCCCGACGGCAATCTTCACTGTACAAAACTGAGGTGCAGCATCCGACTTGCAAGCTACAGGATTAACGACCGTGACAGCTATGGTGTCGTCCAAGGTGATCGCATTGCCGACCTTGGCGGTAGCGGTTATGGCGATCTGCGGAGCTGGCTCGGCCAGAACGGATCTGCCAAGGCGACGCACGCCGCGAAAGAAACACCAAGCGTCGCAACCTCCATCGCAACCTCCGAGATCCTGTGGCGGCCAGTCATCCCGAATCCGGACAAGATTCTCTGCGTCGGCCTCAACTTCCTGGAACACATTCGCGAGGTCGGCAAGAAAGTCGAGGACTACCCGCTCATCTTTCTGCGGCTCACCTCGACGCAGGTGGGCCACCTGCAACCGATCCTCCGCCCCAAAGCATCGGAACATCTCGATTTTGAGGGCGAACTTGCGGTCATCGTGGGCAAGGCCGGCCGTCATATCAATAAGGAAAACGCGCTACAGCACGTAGCGGGATACTCGATTTACAATGACGCTTCTGTACGCGATTGGCAGCGTCACACCACGCAATACACGCCCGGCAAGAACTTCCCTTCCACCGGCGGCTTCGGTCCGTGGATGGTTACCGCCGACGAAGTCCCCGATCCCACCCAACTGCATTTAACCACCCGCCTGAACAACGAAGTGGTGCAGGATTCCGGCCTCGACGATTTGCGCTTTTCCATTCCTGAAATCATCAGCTACCTTTCGATTTTCACCGAGCTGGTTCCGGGCGACGTGATTCTTACCGGCACCCCCAAAGGGGTGGGCGCGGCTCGCAAGCCGCCGCTTTGGATGAAGCCAGGGGACACGGTGGAAATCGAGATCAGTTCCATCGGCAGGTTGCGGAATCCCATCGCGCAGGAGCTTTAGATTCATGCGTAAGAGCTCGCGGGGCGGAAGCACTCGCGCTACACGAGCTGGGCGAACGCGTTTTCTTGCATACAGTTTCCTGCATACCTTTTCTTACATACCAGGGTCGCGCCGATGCCTGAAATTCTGACTTTCTGCAAGTGGCTCGAACAGACCTCGGTTGGCAGCGCTGTGCGCGAGTCTCTCTGGCTGTTTCCGGCGATTGAGACCTTCCATCTTTTCGGCATCATCCTCCTGGTCGGCTCAACCGTGGCATTTGACGTACGGCTGCTGGCCCTGGCCATGCGGGAGCAGCCGGTTTCGAAGCTTGCCGCGCGGCTTCTGCCCTGGGCGTGGAGCGGGTTTGCCGTGCAGGTGGCAACGGGAGCGCTTCTGTTCGCGTCGGAGGCCACGAAGTGCTATGGCAATCCCGCCTTTCGCATCAAGATGCTGCTTCTGCTGCTGGCTGGCGTGAATGCCTTGGTCTTTCACGTGACCGCCTACCGCAAGGTGGCGGCATGGGACAACAGCTTGGCCGCGCCGCTTGGAGCCAAGTTCGCTGGTGGTTGTTCGATCCTGCTATGGTTCGGTATCGTCGCCGCAGGCCGATGGATTGGATTCACGTAAGCCAACGCAAAAACTTACCTCCGAGCCGGTAGTGGGCTACTTTGAATTAGGTCGCTTGAAAAGAGCGCACACGGAGAGGCCATCTTGATGGAGGAGCCAAACCGCGACAGCCTCCCAGCCGTCGCTTCCGAGTTCGTTGAGAGTCTTTTGGCAGTCGATTCCGCACTGAGCGGTTTGGATGTCGAGTTCGACTGACTCTATGCGATACTCCCACTGCGGCATTTACGCTGCTCTTTCCGCCCTCCGCTGCTCGTAAGACTCCCAGAGGGCAACCAAGTCCGCAACTTCCCAGAGCCGATCCGTGACGCCAGCAGCCATGGCAGGGGACGTGCGAAGGGTACGATGAATCTTGATGAAGTTGTAGGCGAAATAATTCAACGCCGTAGCAGCCGCATGGTTCTCCATCTTGCGGGAGAACCCGTTAGATAGACGAGTGTAGCGGCGCATCGTAGTGCGAACCGTCCAGTTCTGCCGCTCTACGAACGAAGTCGAAACATGCTTCGGATCAGGAACGCCGCTCACTGTTTTCATATCGCAGCCGATGCACTTCGCCGGAGAGTAACGAGCCTCAGTCTCATTGACTGCCCCATAAATCTTGTGCAACATGGCGTAGTCGGCAGTACTGCCGAACGCATCTTCGATCACATTTAGGTACGTCCTGAGCGCGTCGGTCGTGATTTGCACCCTACCCTTGACCCGCTTCGCAACATCGTTCACGAAATCGGTAGCAGTCGCTAGATCTCGCTGCCCGAGCCGCCACGATGCGACCAGTTTGGTGTCGGCATCAATACACACCCATAGCCAAACATCGCCAGCGTCGGGGTTCTTCCGGGCAATTTCTTCGGTACGATTCTTATCTTTGCAGTAAATCCAAGACCACAGCTCATCAAGTTGCAGCCGCTTGCAGCGCAGACTTCGCCGACATCTACGAGTAAGCGCATGACGGTTTTCTTCGCAACGCCCGTCATTCGGACCGTTGAGCGAATCGAGCAACCCTCAATGAGGCAGCTTATGACTTGCGCTCGTGATTGGCTTGTGAGGCGATTCATAATGTAAAAATAATACTAAACCGTATTAGCATAGTAAAGCATATTTATTGACTATAAGTTAACTATTTGCCATTTTTGCCGCTACAGAGCACTGCTCAGGGGGGCGCAGGTCATCTCTCATTGGTGCGTGAGAATGAAAAAAGTCACGAGATGCTCTTGCGGGCACCCGTGACTTCATGTTATTGATGGAGTTGCAGTAAAAGGCTGAGTGGGCTCGGTCTAAGTTTCGCGGCCTATTCCGAACCCGCTCCGCTGGGAAGTGAGGTGTTTAGTATGCCTAGAAAATAGCCGCCCGTCGCGGGCGGGGGGTGGGGTTGAACCCACCCCCATACAAACCTCTGCTCATTTTTTGTATATCACGTTTGGGGCTGAAATCAAAGGAGGAAAATGGGTATGGCAAACGAAAATCCGGACCTCATGTCTGCTTTCATTGCCGATATAGAAAAGAAGATTGCTGCGCTTCAGGCGATCTTGGTGTCACTGAAATCTGCTTCGGCGTTAGGCGCTCTGGGTGCAGCTCTCGACGGGTTCGCGTTGCCCTCCGGCGCGTCCATAAACGGTGACACGGGACAGCCTATTGATCTACCCGAAGGGGCCTTTCTAGGAAAAAGCGTACCAGCTTGCGTGAAGCTCTATCTATCTGCGGCCAAGCGCAAAAAGACTATCAAAGAGATTTCGATGGCGCTCCGAGAAGGTGGCATTGAATCCACCTCCGACAATTTTGACAATGTTGTCACCGGGGCATTGTTCCGACTCAAGAATGCAGGTGAGGTTATCCGTTTCAAGGATGGGTGGGGACTACCTGAATGGTATCCAGCACACATCCGGGCAGCGGCTCCTTCAGGTGCCAATAAACGCAGCCCCAAGAAAAAGGGAAAGCGCGGCGCAACAAAAAAGACCATAGCGACGAAAAAGGACGAAGCAGCGCTGGAAAAGGGGAAAGTAGGTGATCGAATCATAGAACTGTTGCGGACGAAGCCCGAACGCGACTATTCACTGTCCGAGGTTGCGGAACATGCGGGTATGGGGATACGCGGCGCTCGTTTGGCGCTTGGAAAATTAGTGAAAGCAGGACGTGCCAAAGTCAACGGTCCTGGTATGTACGCGATTGCAAGGCCGCAACTAGTCGCAGCCGGGGACTAAAGGAACCCTAAGCATGACCGAACCTGTGTCCACGCGCCGCGAGGCGCAGGAATTAACTCGCGAAATCCTCGGGCAGTATCACGATCTGCTCATGACGAATGACATCGCCGGGCTGGAAGAACTGTTAGAGGAATATGACGTGGCCACAGAATTAAGGGAGGAATGCCGCCGAGAATTTACGCAGTATGCCGAGAGGCTTTTGCGGCGGAAGTGGCGCGGTCTAAAATGGCCTTAGCCTTTTTGTCGGCCTCGATTGCTTCATCGTCTGTCATCTTGCTTCGCGCGTCTTGAATGGTGGCATGAAGCTTCTGCACGAATGCCCCAACTTCGCAGTCCAATTGCTGATCGGCAATTTCTTCTCCAGATTCCGGTTTGTAAACCGTAGCCATCCGATGAGAACCTTTCTTGGGAGGTCTTTGCTCTTTGGCCATACAGTGTACCCTAACCGTCAAATCCCCTTGGAAAAAGTAACAGAAGGGGCACCCCTTTAGATTACGCTCTGGCGGCTTCGGATGGCAGCGGATTTGCTTATTTCTCGCGGTTTGCCCAACGAGCCTTTGCCGCCTTCAGTGCTCGTGCTTTGCGCTGGTCATCGGTGAGGGTCACCATGCTTCGCTTTCCGCCGATCTTGCCACCCTTCTTACCCATGGCAGACATAACACGCGATATGTCCCGAGAAATCTTGCTCCTGCGCCCAGACGGCTCTAGACCTTCCGTGGACCGCTGAACCATCTGAAAAGCCGCCTGATTAACGTCTAGGGGTCTGCTAATACGCTTTGGCATACCCTAAGAATACACTTGGGCTAGGGCAGATCGCACATACTTTTTGTGTCAAACGATTTCAAACTGACCCACTACTTCCGAGCCGGTGGGTTTGTGTTCTCTCGCGTGGGCGTCGTACAATAGATGTTTAGTGGATTCGGGATTGCGGTGAGTCCATTCAGCCGAACAAGTTGCGTGTTATCAACACCATCGCTTAGTTCAAATCCCCTTCCGCACCAACTTTGGGTATCCAGAAAGCTGGGATTTTCGCGTTTATGACTTTTCTCTACTACGTCACGGTATTTGTACACATTGTTGTGTGCTTGTTTTTGATCATCGTCGTGCTGCTGCAGAGCGGCAAGGGTTCGGACATTGCCGCGGCGTTTAGCGGGCAAGGCAGCCAGACGGCGTTCGGACCGCGCGGGGCGGCCACGGCGCTTTCGCGGGCCACGACCTGGTCGGCGATTTTGTTCATGGTGACATCGCTGTCGCTGGGAGTGATGGCGTTGCGGCAGGGGCCGAAATCCTTGTTCCAGGGTGAAAAAGCTCCGGTATCGTCGACACCGCCGGCTCCGGCAGCGCCTCCGGCGCCTGCGAAGTAAGTTCTGTCGTCAGAGCAGAGTTTTGAAGGAGCCTCGATTACGAGGCTCTTTTGCTTTTAGGGCTGTTTTGCGATTCAAGCGCGGTTCGGTGACCTTATGATCCACGAAATTCTTCCGGTTGGTCCGCTGCGGTGCAATTGCTCCGTCATTGGCGATGAATCGACTCGCGAGGCGATGGTCATCGATCCGGGGGATGATATTTCGAAGATCGTGGCGCTCTTGGAGAAGCACGCGCTGACCGTGAAGCAGATTGTGATTACGCATGCGCACATTGACCACGTGGGCGGGGCGATGAAGTTACGGGCGTTGACCGGGGCTCCGATTTTGCTCAATGAGAATGACTACGCCCTCTTGAAGATGCTGGATGTGCAGGCGGCGTGGCTGGGTATGGCCGCTCCGGAAGCGGTCGCGATTGACCAAAACCTTTCGCACGGCGATTCGGTGCGGACCGGTTCGCTGGCTGCAACGGTACTGCACACGCCGGGACATACGGAGGGGAGCATCTGTCTTTACTTCCCTGCCGAGAACAAGTTAATTGCTGGGGACACGCTATTCGCGGGCAGCATTGGCCGCACTGATCTGCCCGGCGGCTCGTTTGAGAAGATCATCGGATCGCTGAAGGGAAAGCTGCTGGAGTTGCCCGATGAGACATTGGTTGTGCCTGGGCATGGGGCGCTGACGACAATTGGGGACGAGCGGGAGTCGAATCCGTATTTGCAGGGCTAGCGCCGGCTTTAATTCCACATCAAGAAACACAATGAGACACGGGCGCCCTTGCCTTGCCTCCATCCAACACCATCAGCCTTTCAAGTGGGTGAGAATGCGCTGGACGCCGTTGCGGAAATCATCGCGGGTGGGAAGCAGGCAGAGAACGAGGAAGCCATCACCGGGGAAATCGTAGAAGTGTCCAGGATGCACGAGAACGGATTGTCTTTCTAGAAGCTCGATGGCGAGATCCTCATCAGAGCGCGTGGCAGGGACACGCAGGGGGACGTACCAGCCGCCCTCGACCTCCAGCCGTTCGATCAAGGTTTGCCCAGCCAGTTGGCGGTCGAGTTCTTTGAGATTGGACCGCAAACGGACGCGCAACTGCAGTTGAAATGGGTGGCGCTGTGCGAGCAGCGTGGGCAGAGCCAGTTGTACGGGCGCGTTCATGGAGAGGAACGTATCGGCAATAACCTCCAAGCGCGCCATGGCCTGAGTGGCGAGCACTTCCGGGCCGCTGGTCAAGATCCAAGCGACTTTCATTTGCGGAAGGCCTGCGAGTTTCGATAGTCCGCTCAGCGTGAATGTGAGGGCGCGGGAGTTGCTGGCGAAGCTGGTCTGGGGCGGCCCCTCCAGATTGAAGTCGAGGAAGACCTCATCGGACACAACGGCCATGCGGCGGCGCGAGCACAGCCAGCTTAAGGCGCGCATCTCCTTGGGGCGAACGTAGGAGCCGGTTGGATTATTGGGATGGACCACGAGAACCGCGCGGGAACGCTCGGTGAGCTTTTTCTCCAGGCCGCGAAGATCGATTTGCCAACCGTGGTCGTAAAGAAGTTGGTACGGAACCAGTTTTACGTCCTGCAAGTCGGCGAGAAATTGGAACAGAGGGTAGCTCGGAGCGGGCACGAGCACCTCATCGCCGGGGTCGCAGAGCAGGCGAAAGACAAAGGAGTAGGCCTCGCTGGTGCTGGTGGTGAGCAGGATGCGCTCGGGCGAGACAGCACAGGCTGGGGACCGGTAGTAGTCAGCAACGGCCTGGCGAGCACTGAGCAGGCCCTTGGCCTCAGGCTGATAGCGGAGAGATTCTGGGGAGGATAACGATTTGAGGATGGCGGCTTCGTCGTAGGCCAGGTTGACGCGCGTGGGGTTGGAAGCGGTTAGGTCCAGGGCGACCCGGCCTTCGGCACGGAAGCGATCACAGGCTTCGGTATAGCGATTGGGCGTGAGCTTCCAGTCGGTGCGTTGGGAAAACATAGGGCTTTTGGCTCGGATCAATCCTAAAGCGTTATTGGCGGAGACGCCCGTGCCTTCATCCGTCTGGTTCATTTCCCTGCGCTTTGAAATGCTTCTTTATTGACAACATAGGGCATTTTTGTCGGGTCGCCGCCGTAGTTGCCTTCGAGGACGTCGATTAGGGCTTGGACGCAGCGTCCAGCCATACCTTTGGCAGGGTCGGTGGAAAGGCGGGTGATACGCCCGGCGCTGGCGAAGTGGGGGTAGAGGCGGCAGCGGTCTTCGATTGCGGGATCGCGTAGGGGGGAATCGGCGGGAAGCGGTTCTGATTCGTAGACGTCGAGGGCTGCCCCGGCAATCCACTTTTCGCGTAAGGCTTTGGCCAGGGCTTGCTCGTCGATGACAGGGCCGCGCGAGGTGTTGACGAGGTAAGCGGTTGGCTTCATTTGTTGTAGCGTTGCTTCATTGAACAGGTGGTAAGTCGGCGTCGCACTTTCGCCCTCCCGGACCAAAGGTACGTGAATGCTGACGAAATCAGCCTGGGCAAGGGCGGTGTCGAAGTCCACATACTTGATCCAGGTCTTTTCCTTGGCCAGACCGCGGGCGAAGGTCAGGTCTTTGAGTTCCTGCACGCCCTTCACGAAGTCGCTGTTCTGGAACATTGGGTCATAGCAGAGGATATTCATGTCGAAACCGGCGCACTTGCGAATCATGGAGAGGCCAATTCTTCCTGTTCCAATAATGGCGACGGTCTTGCCGGCGACTTCGTCTCCCAGGAACGGCAGGTAGGGATGCCAGAAGCTCCACTGGTTCTCGCGGAGGAGGCGCTCGGCGTTCCAGAGGCGGCGTGAGACCGCGCCCATAAGGAAGAAGGCGAACTCGGCGGTCGCGTCGGTGAGGACGTCGGCAGTGTTGGTGAAGGGAATTTTGTAACGGTTGGCGTCGGCGCGGTTGATATTGTCGAAACCAACGGCGAGTTGGGCAACGACTTTGAGCGTGGAGCCGCCAGCGGCGAAGACTTCTGCGTCGATGGGGTCGCGCAGGGTGGTCATGAGGCCGTCGATGCCGGAGCGGAGCTTTTCGAGGATGAGGGCCTTGGGCGGGGCTTCCGGGCCAGGATAGACTTCGAGCTCGTAGCCGCGAGTGCGGAGCAGGTTGAGGGACTCGCCCATGTCACACGTAGAGAAAATGCGGAACTTTTTTGTCATTTGGGGTGCGCTGCCAATAACGTTTCGCTACAAATTCTTCTGGACCCAATCGCCAATCCGTTCCAGCGCGAGTTCCAGGTTTTCGTAAGAGTTAGCGATGCTGAGACGGAGGTAGCCTTCGCCCGAGGAACCAAAGGCTGTGCCCGAGAGGGCAGCTACGCCAGCTTGCTCGAGCAGTGCATCTGCTAGCTTTTTCGAGGTCCATCCTGTCTTTTGAATGTTAGGGAAGGCGTAGAACGCGCCTTTGGGGACGCGGCAGGAGAAGCCTTTGATTCGATTGAGGCCGCGCACGAACATGTCGCGGCGGCGTTGGAATTCCTGGCGCATCGTTTCCACCGAGGCTTGGTCACCCTCCAGGGCTTCAACACCCGCAACCTGCGTGAAACTGGCTGTACAGGAATTGGAATTGGTCGTCAGGAGAGAAACTTGCGTGGCCAGGTCCGGGCGCATGACGCCATAGCCGAGACGCCAGCCGGTCATGGCGTACGTTTTAGAGAACCCGTCGAGAATGATGGTGCGGTCTTTGAATCCTGGAACGGAAGCAATGGAATGGTGCTCGCCCTCGAACATGAGGCGGCAGTAGATTTCGTCGGACAGGATCAGAATGTTGCGGTCGCCGATGAGGCGGGCAACGCCCCGGATGTCTTGCTCCGTCAGCACTCCGCCGGTGGGGTTGTGAGGGGAGTTGAGGATGAGGAGGCGCGTGCGATCGGTGATGAGCGAGGCCAGTTCGTTGATGTCAAAACGGAAATCTATTTCCTCGCGCAAGCGGAGCGGCACGGGCTTGGCTCCGGCGAAGTTGATCATCGATTCGTATATCGGAAAACCAGGATTTGGATAGATGACCTCGTCCCCGGCCTCGACGAGCGCGAGAAGAGCGAAGAACATGACCGGCTTGCCCCCGGGAACAACGACGACTTCCTCGGGGGCGACCGGGATACCGCGGGATCGGCTAACGTGGCCCGCGATCGCCTGCCGCAGCTGGGGTAACCCCGGCGACGGTCCGTAGTGCGTCCATCCCTGGCGGAGAGCACCGACGGCGGAATCGACGATGTTCGTGGGCGTGTCGAAGTCGGGTTCGCCGATTTCGAGGTGGATGACACTCTTGCCCTGGGCTTCGAGGGCGCGGGCTTTGACCAGGACTTCGAATGCGGTCTCGGTTCCCAGGCGGGCCATGCGCTGAGCGAGTTTGAGAGGGTGAATGACCGTGCCGACGGGAGACATATGTGTGCCGAACCGCCTAATTATACCCCTGCCCTCGGCCAGCCTGGCGAGCGGGTTGGCAAGACCGAAACCTTCGGTTTGCTACACAGCACGCGTGAAAATGCTTTCATTCCTCTCACCGGATATCTGGCAGATCACATTGGTGCTCCAAGGGCCACATCCTGCTTTGTCTGGAAGGAGAACTGGAGACGGAACTGGCCGATGGCCAGTGCTCCACGCTGCCGCCGGGGATGAGCCACCTCGGCGACGAGGATCGGGGCGAGGCTGTTTGTGGTGGACTAGGGCCGTGGCGCGCTAGGACGCCCGATGGCGGACGTCCCACGTGAGTTATTCCGGAATGGTGGACTCTTCGCTTTCGGTACGGAGAATGCGGTCGACCGAGTACGGCGCGCGGCGGAGCGGAGAATGGTAGTGGCGCACCTGCATTTCGCCAAGCAACCCGATGGCGAGCAGGTTCATGCCCAGCACCAGCAGAACGGCGCCAAACAGCATCAGCGGCCCGTGCGAGGCTACGACATCAATATGATGCAATAGCTTCTGCGCCATGAGCCAGACGGCAATGCCGCTACCCGCGAAAATGCTGATCATGCCTCCGGTTCCGAAAAAGTGCAGCGGCCGGGAGAGATAGCGGAGCAGGAAGCGAATGGTAATGAGGTCAAAGAAGACGCGGAACGTGCGTGAGATACCGTAATGTGAAACGCCGCGCTCGCGGTTCACGTTGCGAATGGGAACTTCGCAGATGGACGCGCCATGCCAGGACGCCAGCGCCGGAATGAAGCGGTGCAACTCGCCGTAGAGCGGAACTTGCTCGAGAATCTCGCGGCGGTATGCCTTGAAAGTGGTGCCGAAGTCGTGGATATCGACGCCGCTGAGCTTGGCCATAATCCAGTTGGCAACTCGCGACGGGAAGCGCCGCAGCCAGAAGTTATCGATGCGCTGCTTGCGCCATCCGCTGACGATGTCATAGCCCTCGGCGATTTTTTCGATGAACAACGGGATGTCCGCCGGATCGTGCTGCAGGTCGCCATCCATGGCAATGATGAATTCACCGCGCACGTGATCGAAGCCGGCGGCGAGGCCGGCGGTCTGGCCGAAATTGCGCCGCAGCTTGACGACGGTGACGCGGCTATCCACCGACGCGATCTCGCGCAGCAGGTCGAAGGTGTGATCGTCGCTGCCGTCATCCACCAGGACGATCTCGAACGACTCACCGTTGGCTTCCATGACGGCTTTTAAGCGGTCGTAGAGGTCGGTGACGTTCTCCTGCTCGTTATGCAGGGGGACCACAATTGAATATTTGAGCATGGGATTCCCTTAATTATACCTAATCTTGGCCGATTTCAAGCCTTCTGTCGGGAGCCGAAAGTATCTAGCCGAGAACCTGCGCCTACGCTTCTTGGGATCAGGGATGGGATGCTGCTTCCCGCCGGAACGTTGTCCTCCCGCACCCCCGCCCCACCCCTTGCCGCTTTCGGAAAAACAAGGGATACTGTCCCGTTCTCAGAATAGGAGTTCCGATGCCGCGCCACACCCGCGCTGGGCTAGCCTTTGGGGTCCTGCTCCTCTGTTTCTCTGCGCTAGCGTGGGCAGGGGACGCTCCCTCCGCTCCTAACTCCGATCCCACGTACCAGCAATTGCGCAACCTCGGGCTGGGCGGGGAGGCGGTCGCCGTTGGCAACCTCACCCTCAAGCGCGATGCCGCTACCTTTCACCTGCGCTCGGGCACGGTGTGCTTTGTTGCGCCAGTCCAGGGCAAGGTTACGGGAGCTGTCTTTATTGGCGACGGCAATATGATCCTGGATGCCCCGCTCGCCGCGGAACGCGCCAGCCTCAAGTTGCTCACCAAAGAGGAAGAATTCAGCGAAGCCTTCACCCAGGCTGTCTTCCGTTTCACCGACTCGACTTACGACGAAATCAAGAAAGCAGGCAGCCCCGCCTCCACAGGCTGCGATGGCGGCCTCCTCCGCAGCACTATGGACGCCATGCGCCACGACCGCGTCCTGAAGTGGAACCTGGAAGGGCGCCTCTTGCAAGACGTTCTCAGCCCCGAGCCGGGCGCGTTCTTCCTCGCCTTCGTTCACGGCAAGAAGTACAGCAGCAAAGAGATTTTTGCGCTCGACCCTCATGGTGCGCCGCCGCTCATCCTTCCCGTGGCTCCGGAAGAAGTCGAATTCCTCACCTACGACGAAAATAAGCTCGGCGTGTGGGCCGCCTTTCACCTGGCGGACGAATACAAGAAAAATACGGCTGCCGGTTCACAGAAGAATGCCCTCGTTCACATCGAGCACCAGCAGCTCGACACAATCATCGAGAAGAACGCCAACCTCAGCGGCAAGGCCGTCACCACCTTCGTTTCCAACGTCAACGGTTTGCGGGTGGTGCCCTTTGACCTGTTCCGAACCCTGCGCGTGGAAAGCGTTGCCGGGAAAGACAATCAATCCCTCGCCTTCGTCCAGGAAGGGAAGAACGACGACGCGGATTTCTCCGTCGTCCTCGCCAAACCTCTGGCAGCGGGCGAAGAGTACTCCGTCACCACCACCTATGGCGGCAAGGAAGCCGTCATGAATGAAGGCAACGGCAACTACTTCCCTGTCGCCCGCGAAAACTGGTATCCGAATAGCGCCAGCTCTTCTCTCGGAGAGTACACGGCTTACGACATGACGTTTCGCATTCCCAAGGGTATGAAGATCGCCGCCACTGGCTCGTCCCTCAGCGACAGCAATGACGGCGGACAGAATGTGACGGTGTGGAAAAGCGAGGTCCCACAAACTGTGGCCGGATTCAATTTCGGCCGCTTCAAGATGGAGGAGGCGAAGCTCGCCGTGCCGGAGTACATGGTGCGTTCTTACGCCAACGAAGAACCTCCCGATTGGGTCAAGGGGTTGCTTCGCGCGACGTCTCCCAATGGCGATCTCCCCACTCAAGGCTCGCACTTGGGGGCGCAGGTGGCCTTAGGCAACATGGACACGACAGGCATGATCAAACATGCCCTCGCGGAGGCCCAGGTCGCCGTTCCGCTCTACACCGACTACTTTGGCCCTCTACCGTACAAGCGGCTGGCAATGACCCAGCAAACCGCCTGTAATTTTGGCCAAGCGTGGCCGGCCCTCGTCTGGCTCCCCATCTGTTCTTTCTTTGATTCCACGGTGCGCCACAGTCTCGGCCTTGATTTTGGCGACCGCGGCTACTGGAAGGTCGTGGCGCCGCATGAGGTCGCGCACCAATGGTGGGGACATATGGTCGGGTTCAATTCCTATCGCGACCAGTGGATGAGCGAAGGCTTCGCGGAGATGTCCGCTTCCCTTTTTATTCAGCTCGTCGAAAAAAACCCAAAGAAGTTCGCCGAATTTTGGCGCGACGAACGCGAGCTAATTACCCAACGCAATCGCGAAGGCTATCGCGCCATTGATGTAGGCCCGGTCACCATGGGCTATCGGCTGAATAACAGCAGGACCGGAAACATCACGCGCGACCTTATTTATCCCAAGGGTGCCTATATTCTCCATATGATCCGCATGATGATGTGGGACGGCAAGACCGGCGACCAGAATTTCAAAACCACCATGCAGGATTTCGTCAAGACTTATGGCGGCAAGGCTGCCACTACAGAAGACTTCAAGGCGATGGTGGAAAAACACATAACGCCGGTGATGGACCTCGACGGCAACCATCGCATGGATTGGTTTTTCAACGAGTACGTTTATGGAACGGCGCTGCCCAGCTACAACATGACATCGGCCGTCGACAAAGACGCGAACGGCGATCCCCTGGTGAGCTTTAAGATCACTCAATCCGACGTGGATAAGGACTTCCGCATGACGGTGCCTATCTACCTCGAGCTCGCGGATGGCCGCACCGTGGGCATCGCGCACGCCCAATTGAATGGAAACAGCTCGGTCGAGGGCAAGTTCCCGCTCAAAGGTTGGAAAAACCCTCCTAAGCGAGCGCTGATTAACTTCAACTATGATGTGCTGGCGGCGAATTAAGACATCCCCTTGGAGCTACTGAAAGCTCAACGATTGTCATTCCTCACCGAGGCGAGAGATCGGTAGTTTGGCAGAGATCGGCGAATCTCCGGATTCTTCGTCATAGCGATCAGCCGTTGCTCTTGAAACACACCTGCCATATCACCAACCCGAGATAGCTTGCTGCCAAAGCGGAAAATAGGGAAGTCAGAAGAAAATGTCCGATGACAAACTCCCTTCCCTGGGGCCAATCTGTGTGCGAAAAGTACAACGCGTCTACTATGATGCGGGCGCTCCAATAAATTCCAATGAACGAGGCCAATCCGATGGCAGCCCGGTCGCCTTTAAGCATTTCGGAGTGCAACCCGAGGGTGAGAGTTCCAAAGGCGAGGATCGTCAATACTGTGAACCCGCTCTGCACCCAAAGCAGCTTGCGGTTGAAGGGCTTGAGCTTCTTCAAGTCCTCTTTCCACTGCAATCGGTATGGCACCTGAAAACTGGCAATTAGGATTACGAAATGCCCGGCGCCGGCGAGCCAGAGGTCGAGATCGAAAAAGCGCTCGATCGGAGGTGGGGTCATAGTGCGCGAATGGCCTCCATGAAGGGGATCATGACCCGCAGAACAAACGGCGGGTGAAACAACCAGAAGGCCGGTACCGCGGTCACAACTGCCGTGAACAACCAGCCGCGAATGCCGAACCGAATACCCAGTTCCTTGCCAAGCGCGGTCCGCTCAAAGGCCACGCCCACTCCCTGAAGCGCAAAATAGGCTGTCGGCAATCCGTAACCCCCGCGGGACGGCACCGATATCACCAAATCCACCAGGAAGCCAGTAGCCCCGACGCCCCAGGTCTTGTGTAGCGGACGAAACACCAAATCATGAGCAAGCTGACGGAAGCCGAGGTTCCAGCGTTTTCCCCAGAATTCGCTGAGCGAAGTCGAACGCATCGGAGCACTCATGATCGGCTTTGCATTGACCCCGAGTCGTTGCCAGCCGAGAGCAACCATCTGAAAACTGCCGAAGTGAAGAAGCAAGATGAGACCCACCATACCCACCCAGCCCCGGACGAGCGGCTCCGTGCCGGGAACGGCTCGGGCCACAGCCCAAAGCAGGGTCGCACCTATGGCGGTTGTAAAAACGGCCCAAAACCAGTCGCGTTGTCGAGGCGGGGCGGCTCTTGGGCTGGCATTCAGAAACGATAGCGCGTCCATTCCAGGCCAAGCCAGAAGATAGGCGGCAGAGCGCCAGGCCGTATGGCTAACTTGGTTTCGTACTCTCAACCAACTCAGCCATTTGAGGCCGAAATAAATCCCGACGGCCAGAGCCCACATGAATCCCCAAGGCGGCAGAAACTTGCGGATCGCAAACGCGCTTAGGAGCAAGATTACCAGAGGAAGCCATCCGGGCCAATTGCCGGGCCGGGTGGCGTTCAATGGTTCCGCGTCTCTCACTTGAACCTGCACCATAGGGAGCTTATGGCTTAATCTACACTGCAAGCACCAAGGGAAGACGTGTGGCTTGACCTGTGCAAAACCGGAACATGATCTCTCGATGTTCGTTTTGAAGGATGAGGGACTCTTCGACACGCGCGACGAGGTCTTCGAGCGTTTCGGTTCTCTTCGGCAAACACTGCGTGGAAGCGTATTCGAGATGGTGTTCGGCGACCGCAAAAGTACCTAGCGGATCATTGGAGATACCCCGCCACCCGCCCACTCGCCCCAACCACCGGCGCACCCACAAAATCCGGTTTGGCCCCAGAACCATTCTCCCAGCGCACTCCGGGCGCGTAGACCGCCACGGTGTCCCAAACATATTCGTTTTTCACCAGGTGCTCTTGCCCGACAACACCGTGGGCCAGCATCTGCGCTTGCAGCGCCTTCGAAACCAGGTGGTTGCGGTCGTAGTATTGCGCAGCACGGGTATCGGTTATGCGCCGCAGCACCGAATCTGCCGGCAGCGTCAGGTCGCTAAAAGTAATTGGCTCCCAAATGGCGAAGACCTTTACCTTGGCGTTCGGCGCGGATTGCAAAATTGCGTTGGTTGCAGAGGCCCCCTGCAGGCACACGCTTCAAGTCGGAGACACCCAGAGCACAATGCGCACCTCGCTATCCGTAGCGTTGAACTCTTGGCGCAGGTCTTCCAGCTTCTGTGGATTGAGTTCAACGAAGGCGGGCTGGACCGGCGGAGCGTGGCCCTTGGGGCTGAAAACGCCGTTGATCCCGAGGAAGAACAAAAGCGCCACCCCGCCCAGAATCAGAAGTGTTCGAACACGCTTCATGACAACGCTCCCCTACACCACAAAATACTTGGCCGCCGGGTGATGTACAACAATCGCCGATGTGGACTGCTCCGGGTCGAGCAGAAAACCCGACGTCAGCCGCACGCCCACGTTCTCCACGGGCTTCAGCAATTGAAACAACTTCGTCTGGTCTTCGAGATTCGGGCACGCCGGATAGCCAAACGAATAGCGCGAACCATGATACTTCTGGTGAAACAAATCGGAAATCCGTTCCGCATCCTCACCCGCGATGCCCAGCTCTTCCCGCATCTTCTTGTGCAAGAGTTCGGCGAGAGCTTCGGCGGTTTCCACTCCCAGTCCATGCAGGTATAAGTATTTTGTGTACTCGCCCTCTTCAAACAGCTTCTGCGCCGCGTGCGAAACTTTCTCGCCCATCGTCACCAGCGACATCCCAATCACGTCCATCCGGCCAGAATCTTTTCTCATGAAGAAATCAGAGATGCAGAGGCGGCGGCCTTCGCGCTGGCGCGGGAACGTAAATCGCACCACTTCCCTCGGGGAGCTTGCATCGAATCCCTCCGGGTCGTACACAATCACGTCGTTGCCTTCGGCCTGGCAGGGGAAATACCCCCACACGGCCTTGGGCTCTAAAACCCCGCTAGCAATGGCCTCTTCCTGCATGTTTGCCAGGATTGGACGGTATTTGTCCTTCACAATACGGACGTAGTCTTCCTGCGACGCCGTCTTCAACTGCCACTGATTCTTGAACAACGCCGTCTCGTTGATGTAGGGGAAGACCTCGCGAAGATCCCAATCCTTTTTCACGCGCACGCCATAAAACGGCGCAACCGGTACGCTCGGTGCGTCATGCACAACGGCGCTGCGCTCCGAGAATGCCGGACCATCTTCGGCGTCCAGCACCGCCGCCTTGGCAAAAGTCTTCGGAGTGCGCCCCTCTTCCAGGCGCTTTTCCTTTGCTCCGTTCAGAGAAATCAAATCCTCCATGATGTGCAACCCATCGAACGCGTCGTTCGCATAGAACACGGCCGAGGAATATTCCCGCCGCAAATCGTCTTCCACATACTTCCGCGTCAGCGCCGCACCGCCGCAAATCACCGGAATGTTCAATTCGCGCAGTTGCATGTCTTGGATGACATACTTCATCTCCAGCGTCGACTTCACCAGCAAGCCGCTCAACCCTATCGCGTCGGCCTTATGCTCCAACGCCGCGTGCAGAATCGTCTCGGCAGGCTGCTTAATGCCAAGGTTTACTACCTTGAAACCATTATTACTCAGAATAATATCGACTAAGTTTTTGCCGATATCATGAACGTCTCCCTTGACCGTTGCCAAGACGAGAGTTCCCTTCTGCGAGCCCGCCGTCTTCTCCATCTTCGGTTCCAGGTACGCAACGGCATGCTTCATCACCCCGGCCGAATCCAGCACCGAGGGCAGCTGCATCTTGCGCGCGCCAAACAGTTCACCCACCGTCCGCATTCCGTCCAGCAAGACGTTGTTAATGATGTCCAGCGGCGTATAGCCCTTCAGGCCTTCTTCGAGCAATTCTTCCAGGCTCCGCTTGTGCTCACCGTCGCCCACACTTTTTTCGCCGTTGATGATGGCGTACTTCAGCTTGTCTTCAATCGCGAGCGTTTCCACATGCGCGCGGCTGGCCACGTCTTGCTTGCCCTTGGTCCCGGCAAAGTGCGCCATATAGACCTGCAACGGATCGCCAGCTGAACGGTCCTGATGGATCAATTTCCGCGCCAGCTCCACTTCTTCCTGCGGAATCTTGTAGAGCGGATAAATCTTGCTGTAATTCACGATGGCCAGATCGAGACCGTTGTCGGTCGCTTCGTGCATGAACACGCTATTCAGCACGCGCCGCGGGTAGGCGTCCAGACCAAACGAAATATTGCTCACGCCCAGAATTGTGCGGACGTCCGGAATCTCCTGCTTGATCCGCTTCACCGCCTCCAGCGTCTCCATCCCCGCCGTGCGGTAGTCTTCCTGACCAGTAGAAATCGGCAGCGTCAACGGATCGAAGATCAAATCCACCGGACGAATCCCATACTTCTGCGTCGCCAGCTCGAAAATTCGCTTGGCAATCGCAACCTTGCGATCCGCCGTCAACGCCATACCCGCTTCGTCGATCGTCAGCGCAATCACCGCCGCGCCGTAGCGCTTGGCCATGGGCAGCACTTTCGAAGTGCGCTTCTCCCCATCCTCGAGGTTAATCGAGTTGATAATCGCTTTCCCGGGAATCCGCTTCAGCGCTTCCTCAATTACGTCCGCTTCGGTGCTATCGACAAGAATCGGCGCCGGCACGCGTGTCGCGATCTTTTCCAGCACCGAGCAGATGTAGCCCTTCTCGTCTTCGCCCACGATGGCGCAACACAAATCCAGCATGTGCGAGCCGTCGTTGGCCAGTTTCTTGGCCAGCGTGAGAATGTCATCGTATTTCTGCGCCCGCACCAAATTGCGGAAGTGCTCCACCCGCGTCGTGGTGTTCAGTTCTTCGGCCACGATCAGCGGCTTCGGTTCCAAATCCAGGGGCACGGAGGTGTAAGCACTCGACGCCGCTCCCGCCTCCACCACGGCCTTCAGGTGCTCCGGCGTCGTCCCGCAGCACCCGCCCACAATCCGCACGCCATAGTCCGCCACAAAGTGCCGGTGATAGTCCGCCAATTCTTTCGGCGTCAACTTATAAACCGCCCGTCCACCTTCGTTCTGTGGCAAGCCCGCATTCGGCAACACGGAAACGTGCTTCGTGGAATTCAGCCCCAAATAGCGAACCGCATCGTTCATCTCCACCGGGCCGGTGGCGCAGTTCAGCCCCAGAATGTCGATGTCGTACGGCTCCAGCGCCGCGTGCGCCGCCCCAATCTCGGTGCCCAGCAGCATGGTTCCCGTCGCTTCCAGGGTGATCTGCATCTGCACTGGAAGCCGCTTGCCAGCCTTCTTCATGGCATCGGATACGCCTGCCAGCGCCGCTTTCGCCTGCAATAAGTCCTGGCAGGTTTCGATGAGCAGGATATCCACCCCGCCTTCAATCAGCGCCAGCGCCTGCTCCTCAAACGCCGCCGCCATGTCGTCAAACCCAATGTGCCCGAGCGACGGCAGCTTGGTCGTAGGCCCCATCGACCCTGCCTCTTTCGCCAGCCGCGCCGCAGCTCGGTTAATCTCTGCCGTCCGCTCTTGCAGCGAGTATTCCGCCAGCACCGTACGTGTGGACCCAAACGTGTCGGTCTCCACCACGTCGCACCCAACCCGCAAAAACGACGCGTGAATATCCCGAATAATGTCCGGCCGGCTCAGCACCAGGATCTCGTTGCAACCCTCATTCCCCCAGAAGTCATCCACCGAGGGCTGCCGCACCTGCACACTCGTCCCCATCGCCCCGTCGTAGACGATGACGCGCTCCCGCAAAGTTTTCAGAAAATCCGACATGAGTTTCTAAGCCATCTCCAGATACAACAAAGCCGGTCCAAATTGCAGGACCGGCTCGCGAAAAACGAAATCCCGGCCATCTATCCCGGCATCACCCGTTGCGTTTCCATATCGGTTTTGTTAAACACAGCGTTCTCTCCCAAGTGCGCCGGCTTGACCGCCAACAACTGCTCCTTGCGATACACCAGCGTCCCAGCATTGAACGTGGCCAGCTCAAAACCATGCCCGTGCGTAATCGCATCGGTGGGGCACGCCTCCACACAATAGCCGCAAAAAATACACCGGTTGTAATCGATGTTGTAGACGGAGGCGTAGCGTTCGGCGCCGCTAACCCGCTTTTCGGCGGTGTTTTCGGCGGCTTCGATGTAGATGCAATTCGAGGGGCAGGCGGCGGCGCAGAGGAAGCAGGCTACGCACTTTTCCAGACCGTTTTCGTCGCGCTGCAGAACATGCATACCGCGGAAACGCTCCTGAAACTTCGCGCCCTTGAAGATGCCGGGGCCGTCGGGGTAGTTTTCCACCACCGTGGGCGCGAACATCTCGCGGAATGTGATGCTCATTCCTTTGGCAATTTCACTGATGTCCTGGATCATCGACATGGTTTCCTCAGTATACCGGAAGGGACGGGAAGAACGCTTGAGGGGAGGCGGCCCCCACTTTTGGGGAGGGTCGGGTAACTTGTGCGGCGTGACCCGCGGCCTCCTCTGATGGGGGGACGCACCCCCACGACTGGGTAGTCTCGTAGGGGTGAGTTTCGATTACTTCCGTATATGAAACAACGTGCTCAATTCTGCTCATACCATGCTAGCCTTGGAGCATGGGGCGGGATCCAAATCGAGGTTCAATCACAACTGTGTTCTTCGACGTGGGCAACACGCTCACCTACGTGGATCTGGAGGCCGTTTTGCGTCCCCTGACGAAACGCGGGGTGCAGGCCAGCGAAACGCAGTACCGCACCGCCTCCATCCAGGCGCGGCGCGTGATGGACCGGCTGTGCGCCTCAGGGCAACAAGCAAACCCTGACGCGCAGTACTGGAAGATTTTTCTGGGAAGGTTCCTAGAAACGCTGGGAATCCAGGATGACGAGGCGGAGGCCGAAATGGCCTTAGAGTGGCGCAGCGCGCGCAATTGGACGCGCGTGGCCGAGGGCACGACACAGGTGCTCGACCGGCTGTCCACACGCTATGAGCTGGGCGTGATCAGCAATTCCGACGGCACCATGGCGCGGCTGCTGAAGGCCGTGGGCCTGGCCGGCTATTTCCGGTCGATTATTGATTCTGGCGTGGTCGGGCACCAGAAACCCTCAGCGGAGATCTTTCGACTGGCGCTTCAGTCCATGGGTGCCGTGCCCGAGGAGAGCGTTTATGTTGGGGATATTTATTCAGTGGACTACGTTGGGGCGACAGGCGCGGGGATGAATGCTGTCTTAATCGACGAGCTGGGGACCTATGAAGGTCTGGATTTGCCTCGGATCAGCAAGTTGACGGAGTTGGAGGCGGCGCTGGAGAGGATGTAGAGTCAGGTCAAGGCATGCATGGGCAGGCGACGACGCCTGCCCCGATACGAACCCCGCCTACCAGCCGCGGGTTTGGAGCATTTCCGAGTCGGGCAGGCCGGCTACCGACAGGCCTTTCATTGCCCCCGGGACGTTGGCGCTGACTTCCAGCAGAACTTTCGGATCGTTGAAGTGCGTGGCGGCCCTCACGATGGCTCCCGCGCGCAGCGCCGCTTCTTCCTTGCTCGCCAGCTCGCTGGAGCTGTTCATGAAGATACCGGAACCAACAAACACCGCTTCCGCTCCGAGTTGCATGACCAAAGCCGCGTCAGCCGCCGTGGCAATCCCGCCAGCCGAAAAGTTCGGCACCGGCAGCTTCCCGGACTTCGCCACCATCTGCACCAGCTCATATGGCGCCTGCAACTCCTTGGCGCGCGTATAGAGTTCGTCCTCGCGCATGGAGGTGAGTTGGCGAATATCCTTCATGATCTGCCGCATGTGTTTCACAGCATGAACAACATCTCCCGTGCCAGCCTCGCCCTTGGTGCGAATCATAGCCGCGCCTTCGTTCACGCGCCGCAGAGCCTCGCCCAAATTGCGCGCACCGCAGACGAACGGAACTTTGAAGGCGTGCTTGTCGACATGGTGCTCTTCGTCGGCCGGGGTCAACACTTCAGATTCGTCAATGTAGTCGACGCCCAGCTCCTCCAGAATGCGCGCTTCCATAAAGTGCCCAATGCGGCACTTGGCCATCACCGGAATGGACACGGCATTCATGATCCCGCGAATCATCGTCGGATTCGCCATGCGAGCCACGCCACCCTCGGCACGAATCTGCGCCGGGACACGCTCGAGCGCCATCACCGCCACCGCTCCGGCGTCTTCGGCGATCTTGGCCTGCTCGACGGTGACCACATCCATAATGACGCCGCCCTTGAGCATCTCGGCAAGGCCGACCTTGAGGCGGGGGCTGGTGTTCCCAGGATTGGAGTTTCCGTTGTTTTGCGACATGATTTGCACTCTTTCTGGAGCCTGAAAGCTGTCCGGCTTGGGCCGGGAGTGTGAGAGGGGTTGGTGCTTGTCCCGCTGTTTATTCTACAGTGTGGAGGGGGTGGGCGGTACCCCTTAGGCTTTGCGGCAGAATTGCTCGATAGTCAGTTGCCGAACCGCAGCGCCTGAAGGCGGTCTTACAACGGAGACGGCCGCGCTCCATGTCTGAAGACATGCCCTGATACGAATCCTAGAGCGTCACGGGACTGCCCAGCCCGGGTACCTGCTTGAGCGAAGCACGTACGGGCGAGGACGCCCGCGCCCCCATCACTCTTCTCCACCACTTTTAGAGATACGTGGCGATCTGTGCCCCACGACGTTTGGGGTGGTATTATGCCTTCGCCCGGCGCGACGAACCCCACAGTCTCAGACAACCGACCGTCGAAATCGCGGGGCTGCGGTTGAAAATGGCTTCCACTATCACTGAACCTCCGCCAATCGCTCCGCCAATGACGGGCGCCGCCGGATTGCTGCGCTGGTCATTATGGCGCTCGATCACACGCGCGATTACTTCACTTCCCTCACGTTCCCGCCGGAAGATCTGACGCAGACGTACGGGTGGCTTTTCTACACGCGATGGATTACGCACTTCTGCGCGCCAACGTTTTGTTTCCTGGCAGGTACCGGAGCGTATCTCGCGCTCGGCCGCGGAAGAACCGTGGGCAAGATCTCCCGCTTTTTCTGGACGCGCGGGCTGTGGCTGGTGTTCCTGGAACTGACGGTGATCAGCTTTGCGTGGACGTTTGTTCCTGGCATGATGATTGGCGCCGGAGTGATATGGTGCCTGGGCTGGTGCATGGTGTTGATGGCGCTGCTGGTGCGGCTGCCTGTAAAGTGGCTTGGCGCGTTTGGCATTGCGTTGATCATTTTTCACAACCTCACAGACCGCGTAGGCCCGGCACAGTTCGGGCGGTTGGCATGGCTGTGGACCGTTCTGCACGTGCCCGGCATGATAACGGTCCCAGGAACAGGCTTCCGCTTATTCATTCTCTACACGCTCGTACCCTGGGTCGGAGTGATGGCGGCGGGCTACGCGTTCGGCGTGATCGTGCGTCAGCCGGCGGCAGAGCGGCAGCGAGCGATGTACGCGGTCGGCGCAGCGGCGACGGCCGGATTCGTTCTTCTGCGTGTCACCGGGGTGTATGGCAATCTAGCGTCGGGACTGCCGTTCGGAATTCCAATATCCCCGGGACCCTGGCAACATTTTCCGAACCTGACGCTGACGGTAATCTCCTTCTTCAACGTGGCAAAGTATCCGCCATCGCTGCAATACCTGCTGATGACGCTAGGTCCAATGCTTCTGTTATTGGCGTGGCTCGATCGCGCAACGCAAGGCGGACGACTCAACGCGCTGGGCCGCTGGACTCTGGTCTTCGGCCGGGTGCCGATGTTCTTTTACGTTCTACATATTTTTCTGATCCATTTGATGGCCGTTGCAGTGGCTGTGCAGTTCCGCCAGTCGACCTCATGGCTGCTGCACGGAGCATTCTGGGCGGCGCCAAATCCTCCTGGCTACGGTCACGGACTGCCGTTCGTTTACGCCATGTGGGCCCTTGCCATTGTGCTGCTCTATTTTCCGTCCGCGTGGTTCGCGGGACTCAAAGCGCACCGCAAAGACTGGTGGCTAAGCTACATCTAGAAGCAGCTTCGAGCTGTCAGAACGTGTCGCCGCACCAACGGTGTGTTCCCGCCGCCACAGAATACAGGCGGCTCTTCTCCGCTAACCCCTGCTGAATCAATAGCTTCGCTCGCGGCTCTCTCCTTGCATTCTGCTTAGTCGCTGCTCAGCAGCAGGAGGTGGTTGCCATGAAAAGCTTTGACGCAGTAGCGAAGAATGCAGAGGCCCCAAGCTCGGTGGTTTGGGGAAACAAGATCAACAAACAGATCAACAAACAAACGATCGGCACGGTGGGGTTTGCCGCGCTGTTGATGGCTTGTTCCATAACCGTTGGTTGCTCGAGCGATAAGCCGAAGGCAGCCAGCGCCAGCAGTCAGATTCCGATGACGCCGCCGCAAACGATGGCGTCGAATTTCCCGGTACCCGAGGTTGCGAAGCCGGTGATCAAGAAAGTTCAGAAGAAACGGCCCGCGACCAAGATGTATGCCGACAAAACGTACGGGATTTCCTTTGAGTATCCGCGGAAGTATGAAATTGAGATCGGCGAAAAAGCGAACGACCTCCTGTCTTCGGGTGCGATAACCGCCAAGACGGACGGCGAGGTGCTTGCCGCTGTGGAGTTACCGGGCACGGTGTTTCCAAATACGGACTTCGCAGGGGCGTTCTTTGGCGTGAGCGTGAACAAGGGACTCACTGCGGAGCAGTGCGGAGAATTTGGGGAGAAGAAGGCGGTAGTAACGGAGCCGACCCCGGCCGCAGTTACAACGGTTGAAGCGAAGCCCGAAGCCTCCTCCGAAACCCAACCCCCCGTCGAGGAACCGGGCAAGCGCATGCTGGGCGACTCAGAACTGCATGCGACCGAAACCGTGACGGGCGAAGGCGCTCGTCAGAGTGATGCGAAGTACTTCCGCACGTTCCAGAATGGAGCTTGTTACGAGTTCGCGCTGAACGTCATGACGGTGGGTAATGACGACGCGACCATGAAGCATGTGGATCGGGACCGAGTATTTGACCGGTTGGAGAAGATTCTGGCGACGGTGAAGATTGCGTCTTCGGTAGCGGAACCAACTCCGGCGGAGCAGACAACGGCTAGTATCCCCGCCGCTCCGGTGGCGGAGACTCCGGCACAGTAAGTTGGGTGGGAACGGTAAACTGGAGGCACGGGCGGGGGACGCCCGTGCCTCCAGTGTTTCTTAGAACTTGCGGCTGTGCTCCTTGGCCCAGCGTTCCACAACTACCTTCTTCTCAGTGTAAAACTCCACTGCGTCACGCCCCTGCCCGTGCATAATGCCGAAGAAGCTGTCCTTCCAGCCGCTGAAGGGGAAATAGGCCATAGGAGCTGCTACGCCGATGTTGATGCCAATATTGCCGGCGGGGGCTTCGTAGCGGAAGCGGCGGGCGGCCGAGCCGCTAGACGTGAAAAGCGACGCCTGGTTGCCGAAGGGGCTGCGCGCCAGAAGATCCATGGCCTCGTCGAGATCCTTGGCGTGGACCATGCTGAGCACGGGACCGAAGATTTCGGTATTTGTGAGTTCGCTGGTGACGGGAACGTCATCGAGAATCGTGGGCTTCACGAAGTTGCCGCTTTCATATTTGGAAATTTTTGGACTGCGGCCATCGAGCAGAATTTTAGCCCCTTGTTTTTCTCCGAGACCGATCAGCGACTCGACGCGGTCTTTACTTTGCTGGGTGATAACGGGGCCCATTTGCACGCCCTCTTCAAGGCCGTAGCCCACCCGAATGCTGGAAGCCGCTCCGGCGATGGAGTCACGGAATGTCTTTTGCGCTTCGCCTACCGTGACCGCAACCGATACGGCCAAGCAACGCTGACCGGCGCATCCGAACGCGCTATCGGAAATGATTTGGGTAGCCATGTCCATGTCGGCATCGGGGAGTACGACAACGGAATTCTTGGCTCCGCCCTGGCATTGAGCGCGCTTCCCTTTCTCTCCGGAGCGAGCGTAGATGTACCGGGCGACTGGCGTCGAGCCCACGAAACTGATGGCCTTAACGTCGGGATGATCGATCAGCGTATCGACGGCAGACTTGCCACCGTTCACCAGATTGACGACTCCGTTGGGTATGCCGCACTTTTCCAGTAGCTCGAAGGTCAGCTTCATGGTGAGAGGCACACGCTCTGACGGCTTGACGATGAACGTGTTCCCGCAAGCGATGGCGTACGGCAGGAACCAGAACGGAATCATGCCGGGAAAATTGAACGCCGTAATGGCGGCAACGACGCCGAGGGGCTGGCGAATCATGAACTCGTCGATGCCGCGGGCGACGTCTTCCGAGTTGTAGCCCTGCATCATCATGGGAATGCCGCACGCGACTTCGACGTTTTCAATGGAGCGGCGAAGTTCGGCCTTGGCTTCGGTAAACGTCTTGCCGTTTTCCTGGGTGATGGTGCGAGCGAGGTCGTCGATGTGTTCTTCAAGCAGCATCTTGAGCTTGAACAACGGCTGGATGCGGTCTTCGGCAGGGGTGCGGCGCCATGCCGGGAAGGCGGCGTGAGCAGCCTTGATCGCGGCGATGACTTCCGCGTCGTCGGACATGGGAACGCTGGCGAGGACTTCGCCACTTGCGGGATTGATGACGTCGCGCCATTCCTTGGAACTCGATTCAACCCAGCGTCCGTTGACGAAGTTAGGGACCTTGGTGGCGGTCGCAGTAAGTGTGGTCATAAGACTCTCCTCATAAGAACGTACGCGGCGCTAAGCCATCTGTGCAACTGGCTCTTTTTTCTCGGCAACCGCCGCGATGGCGGCTTCCATTACGTCCATCGCTTCCTTCATTTGGTCGTCGGTTATCACAATAGGCATAAGCAAACGAATAATGTTGCTGTAGGAACCCGCCGTGATGGTGATCAAACCGTTCTCGTAGCAGCGTTGCGAAATCTTCTTGGTTTCCTCTGGTGCAGGCTCGCGGGTTTGCTTGGAGCGCACCAGCTCCAGGGCTTGCATCGCGCCCATACCCCGGACTTCGCCGATGAGATCCCATTTGCCCTGCCACACTTTGGCACGTTTCTGGAACGTTTCGCCGAGGTGGTCGGCGCGGGCGCAGAGCTTGTCTTTTTCGATCAGCTCGAGCACAGCGAGCGCGGCTTCGCACGCCACCGGGTTCCCGGCAAAGGTGCCGCCGAGGCCGCCCACACCGGGCGCGTCCATGATGGCGCTGCGTCCGGTCACTGCCGCAAGCGGCAATCCTCCAGTCAGCGACTTCGCCATGGTGACGAGGTCGGGCTCAAGGCCCAGTCGGGTGGAGGCGAACATTGCGCCCGTCCGGGCAAAGCCGGTTTGGATTTCGTCGGCGATCACGAGAATACCGTGCTTGCGGCAGATTTCGGTTAGGGCTGGATAAAATCCGGCGGGCGGAATGACAAAACCACCTTCGCCGAGAATGGGCTCCACAATCACTGCGGCAACCGATTCTGCGGCCACAACGCGTTTGAACGTGTCTTCCAGATGCCGCGCGCAGAACACATCACACGAGGGATACGTTTTGGAATAAGAACAGCGATAGCAGTACGCATACGGCACGCGGTACACATCGCCAGGAAATGGCTCGAAGCCGGCTTTGTACGGATGCGTCTTGCTGGTCAGCGCCAGAGCCATGTAGGTGCGGCCATGAAAGGCGTCTTCAAAAGCAATGATGGCCGGGCGCTTGGTGTAAGCGCGCGCGATCTTGATGGCATTTTCCACGGCCTCAGCGCCGGTGTTCACTAACATCGTCTTTTTCGGGCCGGGGCCGGGAACGATGGCATTGAGTCGTTCTGAAAGAAGAACGTAGCTCTCGTAAGGCAGCACGTTGAAGCTGGTGTGCAGGAAGCGGTCGAGTTGCGATCGGATCGCCTGCAGCACCGCTGGCGGACGATGTCCGGTATTAAGGCAGCCGATGCCGCCGGCGAAGTCAATCATGCGATTGCCGTCGACGTCTTCAATCACGGCGCCCTCGGCGCGCTCGATGAAGACCGGCGTTACGTGGAAAGCGCCTTGTGCCACGGCAACGTTGCGCCGCTGCATCAGCTCTTTCGAGCGCGGTCCTGGAATGGACGTGCGAAGTTTTATGGTCGCCATCTCAGTACCACCCAATAGGAGATTCGTTCAGATTGATGTGAACTTGCTTCGTTTCCAGATATTCGTCGATGCCGTGCGGGCCGAGTTCGCGGCCAAAGCCGGACTGCTTGTAGCCTCCCCAGGGGGCTTCGACGTACGTCGGCTGCATGTGGTTGACCCAGACAACTCCGGCGCGAAGCGCCTTGACGGTGCGCAGGGCTTTGAAAATATCCCGGGTCCACACCGCTGCGGCTAAGCCATAGGGAGAGTCGTTTGCGATTTTGAGCGCGTCCTTTTCGTCGTCAAACGGAATCACCGTCGCGACCGGACCAAAGATTTCCTCGCGGGCGATGCGGGCGTTGTTGTCCACGTCGTAGAAGATCGTAGGCTCGACGTAATAGCCCTTGGCGAACTTTTCCACACGGCCACCGCCGCTCGCAACCTTGGCTTCCTTCTTGCCGAGTTCCTGATAGGAGCGAACTACGTCGTATTGTCCTTTGCTGACCAGTGATCCCATTTTCGTGTCGCGCTCGAGTGGCGCGCCGACTTTGATGGTCTTCGCTTTCGCGGCCATGGCTTCGACGAACTTCTTGTAGATGGACTTTTGCACGAGCACGCGGCTGCCCGCTGAACAGACCTCACCTTGGTTGATGAAGACTCCGAAGAGAGCTCCATCGATAGCGTTTTCGAAATCCGCGTCGGCAAAGAAGATGTTGGGGGACTTGCCGCCGAGTTCCAGCGTCACCCTCTTGACGGTGTCAGCGGCGCCTTTCACGATCAGCTTGCCGACCGCAGCGGAGCCGGTAAAAGCAATCTTGTTCACATCCGGGTGCGCTACAAGCGGAGCGCCACAGGTTTCGCCGAAACCAGTGATGATATTGACCACGCCCTTGGGAAGGCCGACGTCGTCAAACCATTTGGCTACCTCGAGCATGGTAAGCGGCGTCTGCTCTGCGGGTTTTAGAACGCAGGTACAGCCTGCGGCCAACGCGGGTGCCAGTTTCCAGGCGGCCATTACTAGCGGATAGTTCCAGGGAATGATCTGTCCGGCAACGCCGACCGGCTCTTTCAGCGTCAGGCTGAGAGCGTTGTCAGGAACTGGGTTCACGTGGCCGGTTATCTTGGTGGCGAGTCCGCCATAGTATTCGAAACAGGTGGCGGCGTCGGCGATGTCGTATTCAGCTTCGACGATGGGCTTGCCGCTGTTGCGACATTCGAGGTCGGCCAGCATGTCGGCATTCTGGCGGATTTTTGCGGCGAGGCGGAAAAGGACGCGGCCGCGCTCCTGGTGCGTGGATTGTCCCCAGGGACCGTCGTCAAAAGCCGCGCGGGCCGCGGCGACGGCGCGGTTCACGTCGTCCGCTGAGGCATCGGGAACTTGCGCAATGACTTCTTCGGTCGAGGGGTCGTAAACGGGAAAAGTCTTGCTGGACTTGCTGGCGACCCACTCGCCGTTGATGAGCATTTGGTAAGTGCGAACTTCGGTCTGTACTCCGCCTGGCATGGGCGACCCTCCAAGAATCAACCGGCTGACGTGGCCGGTTGCGGTTTGTTGCGGCCGTATACAAAAAAGAAGAATGCAGCGAGGCCGACGAAAAATGCGGTGCCGCCGAACATCTTTAACTCGTATAACTTCAGTGACGTGATCTGTTGTGCGGGAAAAAATGCGAGCGCGATACCAAGCGTGGTGGTAATGAGTCCGCTGAGACCTGCGAATAACAGCGTACCCCGGCTGTAGACTCCCTGCCCGGGTTCATAACGGAACGCAAAGAGTAGCAGCGCGCCGAACATGTAAAGGAACGGTACCAACTGCAAGACCACGGCTAGCGAGAGCATGGTCTGAAAGGTTTCTTGGACGCCTGCGCCTCCGCCAAAATTCATTACCACGAGAAACATGGAAACCACCGCGTGCACAATGAGCGCCGCGTAGGGCGTGGCATATTTCGGGTGAATCTTGCCGAGCCACGCGGGCATGTAGGAATCGAGTCCAGCGACGAACGGGATGCGTGCCGAACCTCCAAGCCAGGCGGAACCGATGCCGGCAATGGAGAGAGCGAGTAGGAACGCGAAGGGGGCGACGATCCAGGGGACTCCCACTTGGCCGGCCATGTGACTGACAGCCTGCACGATGCCCTGGAGAACGCTGATGCTTCCCTTCCCTATTGCAACCAGCAACGTGAGCGTGGCCGCGATGTAGAGCGCACCGGAGATCATGCCTCCCCATGCTACGGCGCCCGGAAGCGTGCGGCGCGGGTCTTGGATTTCGTCGCCCATGATGGAGGCAAGCTCAAGGCCGACCAGCCCGAAACAGATAACACCAAAGGAATTGAGCGCGAACTTAGGGTCCGCCGGGAAATTGAAATCGGCGGCGGTGATAGTAATACCGTTCTTGGAGACGATGAGGATGCCCAAGCCCACCAGAACCGAGGCCGCAACGAAAGTTCCAATGCCTCCCACGTTATTAATCCACTTGCCAACACCCAATCCTACGATATTCAGGACCACCAGGATCGTCAGCAACGCGAGGGAAACTGTGAGCGCGAAGAATTTATTGTCAGCCAGCGCGGAGTGACCCGGCCCCAACACGAAGACGGAGACGCCGACGAAATAGAGCATGACCGTGGGGACGTAAAGCATGTTGTTCGTCCAGTAACACCAGCCAGAGAGGAAGCCGTGGAAGTCGCCGAAAACCTCTTTAGCCCAGAGGTAGACTCCGCCCTCGCCGGGAAATCTGTGCGCGAGTTCGATCACGGCAATGCCCTGCGGCCAGAAGAAGAGGACGAGGGAAACGATCCACAACCAGAGGGTGACGCCGCCGTTCGCCGCAATGGAAGGAACAACATTTAAGTTGAACACCGCCACGACGAACAGCAGCACCAGATCCCATCGGCCGAGAACGCGCTTCAGCCCGGCCTCTTGCTCGTGAGAAGACAATCAACGCTCCCTAGGATGCCCGCTCGCTAGTGCGCCGCGGCGAGCACCGGATTCTTCAAGCGCTCGTGTTGAGCAGTCGCGAGCGAATCGGCGATGTCCGCGAAGGCTGCCAGGTGAGCATCAATGTCGGCGTCGGTGTGCTGCACCGAAATCGTCCATTGTTCATCCCACCAATAGGGCTGCGGCATCACGCCACGGTTGACCATGCCGAACCAGTAGTGGCGCCAGAGATCGACGTCAATCGGCTCCCAATCGCGGTAGTTGACGATCTCCTTGGGATAGAACATGAGCGCGCCATTGGCTCCAGCGTCGACGACATAGGCTTGCAGGCCGGACTTGGCTACGATCGTGCGGTATCCGGCGGCAAGCTTGTCGCCGAGCTTGCCGACGTGGGTGTAGTTTTCGCGCGTGAGCACTTCGCGGAACGTTGCCAGGCCTGCAGCCATGGAAACCGGGTTCGTGTTGTAGGTGCCACCGTGGAAAACCTTGTGCTGCGAAATCAAATCCATGACCGACGTTTTCGCGCCAAAGGCCGCCAGAGGGAAACCGCCGCCGATGGATTTAGCGATGCAAATCATGTCAGGCGTGACGCCAAAGTACTCGGAGGCTCCACCCCAGCAGAGTTTCGCGCCGGTTTTAACTTCGTCGAAGATCAGCAAAGTGCCGTTCTTATCGCAGATGTCGCGCAAGCCTTGCAGGAAGCCAGGTTGTGGCATGCAAAGGCCCACGTTCATCAGAATCGGTTCGAGGATGAGCGCGGCAATCTGGCCGGGATTTTCCTTGAAGCGGCGTTCGACCGTCGCGAGATTATTGAAGGTAGCGATTACGACATTCGCAAGAGACGCTTTTGGAACACCCAGTCCACCGGTGACAGATGTGGGCGCATCGATGTCGCCGTAATCCGGCGCGTGGGGCTTGACGCTGACCAGCGCGGCGTCATGTAGTCCGTGATAAGCGCCTTCGAACTTCACGATTTTGTCGCGTCCAGTAGCGGCGCGAGCCATGCGGATGGCGTGCATGGTGGCTTCCGTTCCGCTATTACCGAAACGGCACATCTCAATCGGAAAACGGGTGCAGACTTCTTCCGCCAGTTCCCATTCCATGTCGTGGGGCATGCCGTACATGGTGCCGGTGCTGAGGCGCTTCTCGACAGCTTTCATCACCGCCGGATGGCAGTGTCCCGCCATGAGCGCGCCGAAAGTCAGGTTGTGATCGACATATTCATTGCCATCTAGATCCCGGAATTTGCTCCCGCTGGCGTCTTTAACAAAGATGGGATAGGGGTCGTAGGCGCGGTAGTTGCTGGCCACGCCCAGGGGTAGACGTTTGAGGTTGCGCTTGTGCGCTTCGGCCGATTTAGGCGTGCGGCGCTCATAGGTTGAGAGTTCTTTCTGCAGATCGGGGTACATCGAATTGCTCCAGAAATCGCAGGCCGGTTGGCCATTAGAGTGGTGCTGAAGTGCTCTTTAAAGTATAGCTGGTGCATGTTGCTTTTGTTGCATCGCGGCCGGGCAGTTGGTGAGGCTGCCCGGGTCTGGAAACTAGAAGAAAAGCTTCAGGGCGAGCTGGAGCAGACGAGGATCGGCTGCGCGCTTCACTCGCCCAAAGTCCGACCCATCCGTGATATTCCCGTCTGGGTTATAGAACTTGGTATGGTTCGCCACGTTGAAGAAGTCAACGCGGAATTCGGTGCGAAACCGATCGTTAATTCCCGTGTTCTTCTGCACCGAAACATCCCAATTGTCCAAACCAGGTCCGCAGCACACAGAGCGAGGAGAATTTCCGAAAGTACCAAGTGCTGAAGGCGCAAAGGAAGTGGGATCGAAACCCAGGTTATCTGGATTCTTGCGCGGGTCGAGACGCCTGAAGGGTGCGACCAAGTCGGGGACGCCTGCTGAGGAGAAATCGATACTGCTGGTGAGTTCCTGATCATCGTAGGACTGGATGTGGATGGGGAATCCGGCCTGAAACTGCGTGATCCCAGAAATCGCCCATCCATTGAGCGCTTTGCCGGAGAAGCCGCTGTACTTAGGAATTGGCGGTTCCCAGTAGTAGCTCACCACGAAGCGGTGGCGCGCATCGTAGAGCGACAAACCACGCGAACGGCGGGGGTCGAATGGATTCAGGATATCTTCAAAACTGGAAGCTTGGTCGATCGACTTGCTCCATGTGTAGGCAAGCTGTGCCTGCAGGCCATGCGAGAAGCGCTTCTCCAAGCTAGCCTGAAGCGAGTTGTAGTTTGAATTAGCGATAGTGTCTTGCGCAAAGATATTGCTGAATACGGGCACCCCGTCGGACGGACAGTTCGTGCCATCGGTCTGGCAATTCGGCGATGAGTAGGGGCGCAGACCCACGAAGTTCAGGGTCTGACCGGTGCCTGCCACCGTGCTGCCGTTCGGCAGATGGAAATTGAAACCACCGGGGACAGTCACAGAGTACGCATTGTCCTCTGCAAACTGACCACATGCGCCATCGCCCTGAATCGCAATGATGTCGAGGCAAGTTTGCGGATTGGCCGCGTTAATGTCGCGAGTCGCCAGCAGGCGATGGCCTTGGGATCCGACATAGCTTAGTTGCAGTTGGAGGTCTCGCGCCAGTTCATGCTGGATGGTCAAGTTGTACTGCGCCGAATACTGCGAGCGCATGTGCGGCTGAAATTCGCCGAATAGGAGGATGGGACGGTACACGGACCAGTCCACCAGGGATCCGCGTTTGGGATCGAGGATGCCATTGGCCCCATTCGGGTTCACACCGCCACTTTGCGTGACAAATGGCGTGTTAAACAGAGTATTTGAGAGGAATATGCTGACGCCGAAGGGAGGCTCGGCGCTGAACTGCTCCAGTACCAGTTGCTCAATCGGGTTATAGAATAGTCCCCAACCGGCGCGAATGCTGGTCTTACCGTCGCCCTTGGGGTCCCACGCAATGCCAAGGCGTGGCGCAAAGGCTTTGTAGTAAGTCTGAGTCATTCCTGCGGGAACCCCGTTGTCGCCTGGAACCACTAATCCAGTGGGAAACACGGAGGTGCAGTCGCTGGTCCCTAGCAAAGCCTGACTCTCCGCAGACAATTGGCAGGGGAAAATACTAGTGTTCTGGCCCGGCCGGAAGGTCTGGACTCGTTTGCCAATATCTTTAAGAGGCGTGTTGAGTTCCCATCGCAACCCATAGTTGAGGGTTACGTTGTGCCGGATTTTCCAGCTGTCCTGGGCAAATAAGTAAAGCGCGGTTCCACGCACATGCTCCTGTTGTGCTGCACCCTGCTGGTAGGTGTCCGGCAGGCCGAGCAGATAGTTAGGGTAGAGATTGTTGGAGTAGCCAACATCATTGTTCCCACCACCGAAGAAGTTATAGTAGCCACTGGGTTCAAAGTAGAGCGTTTGGTCGAAGCGCATGCGGCGTACATCTCCGCCAAACTTCATAGTGTGGGTTCCCTTCACCACGGTCAAGCTGTCGGTCCACTGAAAGGAGTTTCCTACCTCGATGGTAAAACCACCCGAGACCGTAACGTCTGGGACGCCCTCGCTGCCAGCCCCCAAACCCGGAGTGATACCAAACTTAGGACCGGCATTCGGAAGGCTATTGACGGCCGAGGAATCCGATAACCCCGTAAAACAGAACGCCGATGCCGGCGAAGTACACGAGTCCACCACCAAATTGGTTTTTTCCGGATGGTTGTAAGTTTTTTGCCCTTCGCGCATATACGTGAATCGCGCTTCGTTAACAGTCGCGTTGCTGATGCTCCAAGTGTGGCTCAGGTTAATCTGCTGATACCGGTTGGCCTTGCTTGAGCCGAAGCCCGGCACGTTTGCACCAGCAGCCTGGAAGTTGTTGAACGGGTCGAATTCGCTCTGGTCGGTGAAGTAGTAATAAACGTTGAAATTTTGCTTGTCGTTAATGCGATGGTCGAAATGCATCGTGGCCTGGTTTTGGTCGAT
>WNFL01380037.1_pt1 | contig 49382 bp, 38 predicted proteins | sample 5400361 | NCBI WGS metagenome assembly WNFL01 (sample SAMN13153351, study PRJNA577476) | soil metagenome | isolation source: 40 cm soil on Douglas fir-dominated hillslope | place: USA:California | collected 2013-09-17 | reverse complement strand
CCAAGCCAAGCAGACCCGTCAATAAAACAGACGCCAGCAGTGCGTTCCTCATAGCCATTTCCTCCAGAAGGTTTGTATTGTTGCTCCGTGTCCTGGTGCAGCCGGACAATTGTCGGCCTGATTCCGCGGTTAAACCAGCGAAAAGCCTTGTTTGTCGCTAGTGATTTTCATGATCTCCGTTGCCCCGCGCTTGTGCAACTACCGGTTCGTTTCGCGTTCAAGCTCGTTTGCCGCCCTCAGCCATGCTGGCGGCAGCAAGCCCAGATCGGCAGGTTCGTCGATGTCGTGCAGCATCGGATTGTTCTGCACCTTCCAGCCCAATTGCTCCAGGCGGCTTAGTGTTTCGGAGGCGACGGAATGCGTACTCCACTCGATGTCCACGAAAAGGGATGCGTGAAATCGGTTCAGGCCGAGCAATACGTAACCGCCGTCGGCAGTCGGAACCAGCGTGGCATCAAAATGGGTCAACGATGCGGCTGCGCGACGCAGATGCCCGGCATCGAGCGCCGGGCAGTCGGTGCCGATGATCAACACCGATTCCCCCGCACCGGTAACACGCTGCGTGACCCGTGCCATCCGCGTCCCCAGATCGCCCTCCCCCTGATCCGACCATGCAACGCTTGCCGGTATGGCGAGCGATTGCCACAAGGTTTCGATCGGGGAAGGGGTGACGCAAAGTTCCACTGGTCCGACGTCGGCGGCCAGTGCCTGCGCCAGGGTATGGCTCAACATGCGTCGGGCAAGGTCCGCCGCACCCTGAGCGGTTTTCGCCATTCCCGGCAGGGGTGCCTTGGCGAAAATGACGACGCGAACACCGTTCATCGATAGGCCTCGGCCAATTGCCGGGCGGGTACGCCGCGCCAGTAGTCCCAGCGCAACCGCCACATCAGCAAAATCGTGCGCCATACGCCCCTTGTTTCCCAGCGGCGGCCCGAAGTCGTCACGCACCGGGCGATGCAAGCCGGCCGGGAAAGGGACAGCAGCCGGCTCGAGAACTCGATATCCTCCATCAACGGCTGGTCGGGAAAGCCGCCGAGGGCATCGAACGCGGGGCGGGTGACGAACATGGCCTGATCTCCGGTGGCAATGCCGGTTACACGCGAGCGAAGATTCATCATCCGGCTTACCACCCGCAGCATGAAAGGACGCCCGCTGATTCGGACATCGAAGCGTCCCCAGAAAAACCGGTTGTCCGCCAGTGCCTGCGCGATCGCAATTCCCGCCCCCTCCGGCAATTGCGTGTCGGCATGCAGGAACAACAGCACGTCGCCGGTCGCCAACGCCGCCCCGGCATTCATTTGCCGGGCCCGGCCGTGCGCCGCCCGAACCACCGTGAAGCCGGCGCGTTCGGCCACGGCGGCGGAACCGTCCTCACTGCCGCCGTCGGCGATGATGACTTCGGTGCCCTGGTGGACCAGCCGCAACAGTCCTTCGAGCGTGCCCGGCAATTGCTGCGCTTCGTTCAGCACCGGCACGATGACGGAAAGTTTCACGGCGCGCGGCTTGCCTTTGAATTCAGCCGCCAGTCGTAGTCGAGAAAATCGATGTCCATCTTTCCCGCCTTCAGGCGACTGACCGAGCCGTCATCGAGATCCAACGGCTGGCGATAGATCACGAAGAAGCCTGCGAGGTTGGACGCGCCTCGCCAGCCTTTCTCGAAATCGCCCCGATACCACTTGAAGATGCTCGAGACCTTCAGCGCATTGCCTTCCAGGCGGTTGCGTGTGCGGTCGGACAGGAAGGATCGGGCAGCGTCCTCCAGTTGCGCATCCAGCCGTTCACCGACATAGGCCTCGGGCCGCAACGCAGGGCAGCCGATACTGGCGCAGTTGACGGCAAAATGAATGCGCGGCTCGGCATAGTGGCCTGCTTCGCGGATCAAGCCATGTTCGATGTCGTCGAGCGAGCGGGTCTCGCCGAGCAACGGGATGAAGCGCTTCTTCCACGGCGAGCGCAGCAACGAACCGAGGTCCTTGATCGACGCCACGTCCGGATAACCGGTCAGGATCAGTTCAACGGTGTTGGCGTTATAGGCATTGATCAGAAATGCGAGTTGCGAAGGCCGGTCCCAGCGATCGAATTCGGCGGGTGCGACAGCCGATACGGCGGCAAGATATTGCTTGAGCTGGCCGCGGTCGGCGGCAAATCCAGCATAGTCGACCTGCGTGGCCTGCCCGTTGCGTAGCGCAGAGACATGCTTCTTGAGCAAGGCGTCCCACGCCGATTGGTCGAAGGCGGCGGCGTGCGCAAAGGCGGCTTGCAGTGCGAAGAAAATGATCAGCGCGATTTTTTTCATGTTGCGGTTCCGCGCCGCCAGGTATGGAATCGCTCCAGCCACGCCAGGAGTTTCTTCGGCGCATGCGCTCGCTTCCATTCCCCGGCGGCATATTTATTGGCCTCGGCCAGGGTCGGATAAATGTGGATGGTGCCCAGGATCTTGTTGAGCCCCAGTCCGTGCTTCATCGCCAGCACGAATTCGACCAGCAGGTCGCCCGCGTGCTCGCCGACGATGGTCACGCCCAGGATGCGATCCTTGCCCGGCACGGTCAGCACCTTGACGAAACCGTGAGCCGAACCATCGGCAATGGCGCGATCGAGGTCGTCGATGCCATAGCGGGTGACTTCATGGGCGATGTTTTTTTCGCGGGCCTCCTGCTCGTTGAGCCCGACGCGCGCGACTTCCGGATCGATGAACGTAGCCCATGGAATGACCGAGTAATCCGCCTTGAATTTTTTGAAGTCCCCGAATAGCGCGTTGACCGCCGCATACCATGCCTGATGCGCGGCGACGTGGGTGAACTGATAGGGGCCCGCGACGTCGCCTGCGGCGAAGATGTTGGGATAAAGCGTTTCCAGGTATTCGTTGGTCTGCACGGTGCGCTCGGTCTGGATGCCCAGCTCTTCGAGCCCGTAACCGGTCAACCGGGCCGAGCGACCCACCGCGCAAATCAGCGCATCGAATTCGATGCGTTGTTCGCCGTGTTCGTGTTGGACGACAATGAATTTGCGCTCTCCATCGCGCTCACAGCGCACTGCCTTATGGCCGGTTAGCACGGTCACGCCGTCGCGGGTGAGGGCAGCGCGCGCGAGTTCGGAGATTTCCTCGTCTTCGCGAATCATGACGCGGGAACCCAGCTCGACCTGGGTGACGTTGGATCCGAGGCGGGCAAAACACTGGGTCAATTCGCATCCGACGGGTCCGCCGCCGAGCACCACCAGCCGTGACGGTGGCGCGTCCAGTTTGGCGAACTCGTCCCACAGCGTATCGCTGGTCACATAGCCGACCTCATCGAGGCCCGGCAAGCTCGGAACGAAGGGCTGCGCGCCGGCGGCAATCACGATACTGCGCGTGGTCAGGCGTTGTTTCGAACCGTCGTTCAGCGCAACCTCGACGGTCCACGGATCGACGATGCGCGCATAACCTTGCAGCACTTCCACGCCGAGCGACGTGTAACGTTCGGCGCTGTCGTGGGGCTCGATGGTGCGGATGACTTCCTGCACTCGCGCCATCACTTTGCGAAAACTGAATTCCGGCGTCACTGCCTCGAGCCCGTAGTGCTCGCCATGCCGCATCTGGTGGGCCAGCTTGGCGCTTCTGATCAACGCCTTGCTCGGCACGCAGCCGTAGTTGAGGCAATCGCCGCCCATCTTGTGCGCTTCGATCAGCGTCACCTTCGCCTTTACGACGGCGCCGATATAGGCCGTGACCAGACCAGCAGCGCCGGCTCCGATCACCACCAGGTTGCGATCGAACTGCGCCGGGCGATGCCACCTTTTATATACGCGGCGGCGCTTCAGGAAATCCAGGAACCGCTTGGAAATCCAGGGAACCACGCCCAACAGGGCAAACGAAATAAGCAGATCCAGCGAGACGATGCCATACAGGTTCTCGATTTTCGCCAATTGCGTGCCGGCGTTCACATAAACCAGCGTACCGGGCAGCATCCCCAACTGGCTGACGAGGTAATAGGTGCGCATGCGAATGGGGGTGAGCCCCATCAACATGTTGATCAGAAAAAAGGGAAACAGCGGTACCAGCCGCAGGGTGAGCAGGTACAGCGCGCCGTCCCTGGCAACGCCGTCGTTGACGACCTTCAACCGATCGCCAAATCGCCGCTGGACCGAATCGCGCAGCAGGTAGCGTGAAGCCAGGAATGCCAGAGTGGCGCCCAGGCTGGAAGCGAACGACACGAGCACCGTTCCCCAGAGCAATCCGAACAGTGCGCCGGCTGCCAAGGTCATCACGGCCGCGCCGGGCAGCGAAAGTGCCGTGACAGCTACGTAAAACACGAAGAAGGCCAGCACTACGAGAACGGGATAGGAGGCGCGCCACGCTTCGAATTGCGCCTTGCCCGATTTGAGGCCCTCCAGGGTAAGAACGTGGTGCAGATCCAGCGCGAAGAAGGCGATTCCCAGCGCAACGACGGCGAGGACGAGCAGGATTTTCTTCAAATCCGCATCCTAGTCGTGCAGCGCGCCGCCGCAACTGCTGCCTTGTCCCGCCGCACAGCCGAAACAATGATCGGCGACCCGGATCGGCCGGCCCGCCAGGTCTTCGTGCAGCAAGTCGCGCAGATGCGGGCGGCCGGCCGCATCGTTACCGTCCTCGGCAAGCGCGAGGCCGAGCATCTGATTAAAGTCGCAGTCGTACAGATAGCCCTGCCAGTCCACGCTGACGAGGCTGCGGCACATGACGTTGTCGAGGTTCGCGGCAGCGAAATTTTCCTCCAGTAAACGCATGTAGTCGTTGAACTGGCCCTTGGAAATCAGCATCGATCCGAAGCGCTGGATCGGCATGTTGGCGAGTGTGAACAGTTCGTTGAACACGATGCCGAAATGTTCGAACAACTCGTGCTTGTAAGTGGCTTGCAGCTTGCCCTGTTCGGGTGGCAGCGAAGCACCTTGCGGGTTGTAGACGAGATTCAGCGTGAGTCCCGATCCCTCCCGGCCGTAACCAAGTGCATTGAGTTTTTGCAGCGCTGCGACGCTCTTGTCGAATACGCCCTTGCCGCGCTGCCTGTCCACGTTCTCCAGCGAATAACACGGCAAAGAGGCCACCACGTCGACGCGGTGCTCGGCCAGGAAATCGGCCAGTCCCTCCTGCCCGGATTCGAACAGGATCGTCAGGTTGCACCGATCGATGACCTGGACTTCGAGTTCCCGCGCTGCCTGCACCAGGTCGCGAAATCCCGCGTGCAGCTCCGGCGCGCCGCCGGTCACGTCGAGCGTCGTCAGTCGCCGCGCCTCAAGCACCTGCGGAATCAGCGCGAGCGTTTCCGCATCCATCATCTCGGTGCGCCTCGGCCCGGCGTTGACGTGGCAGTGCACGCAAGTCTGGTTGCAGCGGTAGCCAAGGTTGACCTGCAGCGTCGTGAGCTGCTTGCGGCGCAAGGCGGGAAACCCGGTCATTTGAAGCAGGGGCAGTGTCGCGTGCATGACGATCCTTTAGGTTTGCGGCGGAATCTTACACCTACGGTCGGCGCGGGTTCGCGGATTCATATGTTCAGCCGACGAAGCCCTCAAATCCGGATGTTGCCACGAACACAGCCGGACAATCATTGTGCCCGGACATCGAACCGCCGGACAAAGCCCCGGTCGATCCGGTCTTTCCAGTACCAGACCCATGTGCCTTCGGCGCTCCAGTGTCCCCATGACGCAATGGCGTAGCGCGGACCGCAGGCCAACAAGTACAAGGAGTGACGACGGGGCAAATAGGTTCGCATGGAACCGCCCTGCAATGCGGCCAGCAGGTTCCCGGCAAGCGCCGCGCGCTGACGTCGCCCGCCGCGAACACATTCCGATGCGAGCTGCTCCGATAGGTTCCGTCGACGGCGACATATCCGTTCACATCCAGCTTCAACCCGGTGTGCGCGAGCCAGCGCGGCGCGCGTGCGCCGGTGGCGGCAATCACGCAATCCGCGGGCAGCATCGTGCCATCGGACAATAACACGCCCGCCGCCGCTCCCGTGCCTTGCAGGTAATGAACGACGACGCCGGCTTTGGCCATGAAGCGCGCAACGCGGCGCTGGACGCCCGCGGCGTGTCCGGCGAGCAGTCCCGAATCCGACGCCACGAGATCCACGCAACCGTCGATGCCCGACTCTGTAAACGCATGGCGTGCCGCGAGAGCCAGTGCCACCCCGGCCGCCCCGCCGCCCACGACCCCCAGGCGATAGCCCGCCTTTTCGCGCGCGGAGGACAGGATACGCGGCCACGCTTCGAAAAATGCATCCAGCGGCTTGACCGGCAAAAGTTTTTCGCCCGCCTTTTCCAGCGAAGATACGTCGATCTCGCTGCCGACATCCATGGAGAGGAAGTCGTATTCGAGTTGTCGTCCGTCCGGCAATCGAACGCATTGCCGGTCGGCATCCATGTCCACGATTCGATTCGTCACCATACATATATGCGCAGCCTTCGCCAGGGGCTGCAAATCGATCTGGCACTGTGCCTGGACATAATGACCCGCCATCCAGCCGGGCAACATGCCCGAATAAATCTGGAACTGGGATGGCGTCACCAGCACGGCTTCGACACCCGCCGGTCTTTCGCGAGCCAGGGCCTCGAGCACCGACAGGTGTGCATGCCCCCCGCCGATGAGTACCAGGCGCTTCATCAGGCGAGCCGGCCGGCAAAAAGTGACGCCAAATCAGGTGCGATGCCGCAATCCATGACGTCATGGCAGTGACCACCACCCGCGGCGGGCCGGGCAGATCGGTCTTGGCCATGCCGGCCTGATGGTGTGGTCATTGACGTGGATTCCGTGGCTTATCGCGACTTCCGGGCCGGACCGCCCTGACCGTATTGGAACATAGCCCGTCGGGGACCGGGGTGACAGGAACACACCGGGCGCCCGTGGTGGATAGTAAAATGCGCGGTCGTTTGCCTGTCGCGGCCCCATCGCCGCGTACAAACATGGCGCGACCTGGGAAGCAAGATCAATCGCGAAACACGCGCAAGGGATAGTGCATGGATTTCGAACACTCGCAAAAAGTGAAGGACCTGCAGAAACGCCTGAGTTCCTTCATGGATGAACACATTTATCCGAACGAAGAGCGTTTTTTTCGCGAAGCCGAAGAAGTCGGGCCGATGCAAGTCGCCCCGACCATCGAAGAGGTCAAGGTCAAAGGCAAGGCGGCGGGACTGTGGAATCTTTTCCTGCCGCACTCGGAGCACGGCGCCGGTTTGACCAACCTCGAATACGCGCCACTGTGCGAAATCATGGGCCGCTCGCTGCTTGCGCCCGAGGCGTTCAATTGTTCGGCCCCCGATACGGGCAACATGGAAGTGCTCGCGCGCTACGGCACGGAAGAGCACAAGAAGAAATGGCTGGCACCTTTGCTTGCCGGCGAGATCCGCTCCTGCTTCGCGATGACGGAACCCGCGGTGGCGTCCAGCGATGCGACCAACATCGAATCTTCCATCGTTCGCGACGGCGGCGACTATGTGATCAACGGGCGCAAGTGGTATGCGACCGGCTCCGTCGACCCGCGTTGCAAGATTTTCATCTTCATGGGCAAGACCGACGCGCACAATCCCGACCGGCACAAGCAGCAGTCGATGATCCTGGTGCCGCGCGATACGCCCGGCGTCGACGTGCAACGTGCGCTGCCCGTGTTCGGCTACTACGGCATGCCGGACCGGACGGGCGAAGTGTTGTTCACGGATGTGCGCGTGCCGGCAACCAACATGCTGCTGGGCGAAGGGCGCGGATTCGAGATCGCGCAAGGCCGTCTCGGGCCGGGCCGCATCCATCACTGCATGCGTTTGATCGGGCTTGCCGAGCGGACCCTGGAAGCGATGTGCAGGCGCACGCTGAGTCGGGTGACGTTCGGCAAGCCAATCGCCGAGCAGACCGTCACGCTGGAACGCATCGCCGAATCGCGGATCGCCATCGCGCAATGCCGTTTCCTCACCCTGCATGCCGCCTACATGATGGACACCGTGGGCAACAAGGGGGCGAAAGCGGAAATCGCCATGATCAAGGTGGCCGTTCCGAACATGGCATGCAAGGTTGTGGATTGGGCGATCCAGGCCTTCGGCGCCGCCGGACTCAGCAATGACCATGGCATTGGCGTGGCCTACGCGCTGGCGCGACTGCTGCGCATAGCCGACGGCCCCGATGAAGTCCATCGCAACCAGATCGGCAAGATTGAACTAGCAAAATACAAGCATCGATGATTGACTGCAGGCCTCGATGATTGACCGAAGGATTCAAGTGGAGAGCGTAAGGAAATGAAGATCGGTATTCCCAAGGAAGTCCACGCGGGCGAGAAACGCGTCGCGGCCACCCCGGAAACAGTCGGGCAGCTCATGAAACTGGGCTATGCGGTTGCCATCGAATCGGGCGCGGGCGCAGACGCGCAGTTCGCCGACGACGCTTACCGCGCAGCCGGCGCGCAGATCGTGGCCGACACGCGCGCACTGTGGGCGCAATCGGACATCGTGCTCAAGGTGCGCGCGCCCGAGCAGCACCCGACACTGGGCCTACACGAGTCGGAGTTGTTGCGCGAAGGCAGCACGCTATTGAGTTTCATCTGGCCCGCCCAGAATCCCGATCTGATGGAACGGCTCAAGGCGCGCCGCGTGACCGTCATTGCCATGGACGCGGTGCCACGCATTTCACGCGCACAGAAACTCGATGCCTTGAGCTCGATGGCCAACATCGCCGGCTATCGCGCGGTGGTCGAGGCGGCCCAGCATTTCGGGCGCTTCTTTACCGGCCAGATCACCGCGGCGGGCAAAGTGTCGCCCGCCAAGGTCATGGTCATCGGCGCCGGTGTGGCGGGCCTGTCCGCCATCGGTACGGCGCACAGCTTGGGAGCGATCGTCAGGGCATTCGACGTGCGTCCCGAAGTGAAGCAACAGATCGAGAGCATGGGCGCGGAATTCCTCGAACTCGACTTCAAGGAAGAAGGTTCCGGCGGTGGCGGCTATGCGAAGCAGATGAGCCCGGAATTCATCAAGGCGGAAATGGATCTGTTCGCAGCCCAGGCCAAAGACGTCGACATCATCATCACCACGGCGTTGATTCCCGGCAAGCCTGCGCCGAAGCTGATTACCGCCGCAATGGTGGATTCCATGCGCCAGGGCAGCGTCGTCGTCGACCTGGCGGCGGAGCAGGGCGGCAACTGCGACTACACGAAGCCGGGCGAAGTCACCGTTCGCAACGGCGTCACGATCATCGGCTACACCGATTTTATGGCACCAACCTGCGCCATTTCCTGACCGACCTCACGCCGAAAAAAGACGGCAACATCGTCGTCAACATGGAAGACGACGTGATTCGCGGCGCAACGGTAATCAATCAGGGCGCCATTTCCTGGCCGCCTCCGCCATTGAAGATCCCGGCCATCGCGGCACCGGCGGCAGTCATCGCACCGAAGGCGGCAAAGGAGGCGAAACCTTCGAAAGGCTACGGCTCGCTCGTGGCAATGGTATTGGGCGCGCTCATGCTCCTGCTGATCGGCGCCTACGCGCCGCCCGCATTCATGCAGCACCTGACAGTGTTCGTGCTGGCGTGCTTCATCGGCTTCCACGTGATCTGGAATGTGGCGCCCGCGCTGCATACCCCGCTGATGAGCGTGACCAATGCGATCAGCGGCATCATCGTCATCGGTGCGCTGCTGCAGATCGGCAATCCGTCCACGCTCGTGCTGGTCCTGGCGGGGATTTCGGTTTTGATTGCCACCATCAACATCTCGGGCGGATTCTGGGTCACCCAGCGCATGCTCAAGATGTTCAGAAGAGACTAAGAGGAAGAACATGGCAGCAGGATTCATCACGGTTTCCTATATCGGCGCAGCGATACTTTTCATTCTGAGCCTGGCCGGCTTGAGCCAGCAGGAAACCGCGCGCCGCGGGAATATCTATGGCGTGATCGGCATGGTCATCGCCATCGTGGTCACCATCTTCGGCATCCATTCGGGCAACTACGCCGTGCTGTTTCCGGCCATGATCGTGGGCGCGCTCATCGGCGTGTTCGTGGCATCGAGGGTGGAAATGACGCAGATGCCGCAACTCGTGGCCATGCTGCACAGTTTCGTCGGCCTCGCGGCGGTGCTGGTGGGTGTAGCGAGTTACCTGGACCCGGGAGCGCATTTCGAGGGCACGGAGAAGACCATCCACGAGGTGGAGATTTTCCTCGGCGTGTTCATCGGCGCGATCACCTTTACGGGATCGATCATCGCCTTTGGGAAACTGCAGGGCACCATTTCCGGCAAGCCGCTGACGTTGCCGGCGCGCCACTGGCTGAACCTGGCGGCCATCCTTGCCTCGATCTGGCTGGGTTATGCTTTCCTTGCGGCGCCGACGACCGACGCCGGCCTGGTGCCGCTGCTGGTCATGACGGCAATCGCGCTTTTTCTCGGCGTGCATCTGGTTGCCGCCATCGGCGGGGCGGACATGCCGGTGGTGGTATCGATGCTGAACAGCTATTCCGGATGGGCGGCAGCGGCAACCGGCTTCATGCTGTCGAACGACTTGCTGATCGTCACCGGCGCGCTGGTCGGTTCGAGCGGCGCGATCCTTTCCTACATCATGTGCCGTGCCATGAATCGTAACTTCGTCGCGGTCATCATGGGCGGCTTCGGCACCGCGAGCGGCACGTCGGCCGCGGTTCCGCAAGGGGACGTCATTGCCACAACCTCGGAAGAAGTGGCGAGCATGCTCAGCGATTCGAAGGAAGTCGTCATCGTGCCGGGTTACGGCATGGCGGTATCGCAGGCACAAGGCGTGGTCAGCGAAATCACCAGGCGGTTGCGCGCGAAGAAGGTCAATGTGCGCTTCGGCATCCATCCTGTCGCGGGACGGTTGCCCGGACACATGAACGTGCTCCTCGCGGAAGCCAAGGTGCCTTACGACATCGTTCTCGAAATGGACGAGATCAACGACGACCTGCCGCACGCGGACGTCGTCCTCGTCATCGGCGCCAACGACATCGTCAATCCCGGTGCGATGGAAGATCCGAACAGCCCGATTGCCGGCATGCCGGTGCTGGAAGTGTGGAAGGCGAAGACGGTGGTGGTATTCAAACGCAGCATGGCCACCGGCTATGCCGGCGTGGACAATCCGCTCTTCTACAAGGAAAACACGCGCATGCTGTTCGGCGATGCCAAGAAGATGCTCGACGGCATCCTGCAGCACCTGCCCGCCTGATGCGGGAGTACGGACTCAACTAACCGCAAAGACGCAAAGACGCAAAGGCGCAAAGGGAACGCAAAGAAATGCAAAATGGGAGAAGACTAACGAGCATACGGGTCGGCACCCTCCCACCGTTGACGTTGCGCGGACACACTTTCCGGGTTCGCTTTCCTTTGCGTATCCTTTGCGCCTTTGCGCCTCTGCGGTGACGAACTTGCTTTAGATTTACCGTTACCGTCCATGCGCTTGAACCATCTGCGCACCAGCAGCATGATCGCTGCAAAGACCAGGATGACACCACCGACCATCCAGTAGTTGACGTGGCCATCCTTGAGCGCGGCCTGCAGCTGATCGGCAAAGATCGTGGCGGCGAATGCGCCTGGCAGCATGCCGAGGAAGGTGCCGAGCAGGAACTGCCAGAGCCTGATGCGAATGGCGCCGGCCACGAGGCCCGGGACGAAGAAGGGCGCGACCGGTGTCAGGCGAATCGCCGTCATGGCGGCCACGCCGTGATTGCGCAGGATGCCGGTGATGCGGTTCAGCCGTCCCCCGGCGAGTCGGCGGATCGTGTCGCGCTGGAAAATCCGCCCCGCATAGTAGTGCGTCGTCGCCGCAAGCAGGATTCCGCTCATCGCATAGAGGAATCCCAACCACGGCCCGAACAACACCACGGCGGTCAGGGTCAGGACCGGCCGTGGGAACATGATCACGCTTGCGGGAGTGTAGAGCAGCATCAGCACCACCGGAGTCCACCACAATCCGGAGAACCGTCCGGCCCATTGCGTGGCATTGTCGACCGACACCCACTGGGAAAGCGGCGTAAGGCGCCAGGCGAGTACTAGCGCAATCATGATCGCGACAGCGAGCGCGATTTTCTTCCAGGGGAGACGTTGCCGTTGCGGCTCGCCGGGCTGGAATTCCTTCACCAGCAAATCCAGCGAGACGGGACGCTCGGGATCCGTGATCGAAATTGCGTCGATCAGCGTATCGGAATATTCGCGCAGTTCGCCTAGCTGCGCCAGTTTGCGCGCAGGCGAACCGAGCCGCGCAATGGCGGGGATCATGCCGCCTCCCGCCGCAACTTGCCTGGCGACTTCGGCGGGCTCGACGCCGGCATGCTCGGCGATGGCGCTGTCGCGAAACGCCCTGATCGCCTGCATATCGTCTTCATCGCCGCCGGCTTCGACGACGACATCGCATTCCGTATCCATGCCCATCGAGCGATTGCTGATGTTCGACGAACCGATGCGCAGCCATTCGTCATCGACGATCATGACTTTGGAATGGACGTCGATGCAGGTGCCTTCCTTCAGGCCTTCGACATGCGGGTAGTAGACTTCGAAGCGGTGGTTGTGATCGGCCTCGCGCAGCATCTTGATGAGCCGGGTGCGCAGGACGTGCATCGTCATTTCCTCGAGCCAGCCGTGGCTCAACAGCCGGGTCACCAGCACGATCTCGGGGCCGTCGGGTTCGGCGAGCCTGGCCGCCAGCGCCTCGCCGATGCGTTGCGCGGTGAAGTACTGATTCTCGATGTAGATGTAGCGTTCGGCGCGGGCAATCATGTCCAGATACAGTTGCTCGATGTGGCGCACCCCTTCGCGCCCGCCGGTCGCAGGCACGGTGCACGCAATGCCGACATTCACGTCGGTCATCCGCGGTTCAAGTTCCGGCGGCCAGGGATCCGCCGTCACACTTACCGGGCTCAATGCATGCCCGGTGGCGCCTTCCCAACGACGGCGTGCGATGGCATCGAGGGCGACCGCTGCGTCGCCGTCGACCGCAATCATCATGTCGTGGAAAGGCGGATACGCCGCTCCGTCCGACGAACGCCGCGGATCATCGGGTCCGTGAGCCTTGGTGTCCCAGCGCTTCGACGTCAGGTCCAGTCCGCCGACAAACGCGAGCTCGCCGTCGATCACCACGATCTTCTGATGATGCGACCCGGCCGTGGGATGAGTATTGTCGTAGCGGAAGTGCACGCGCCTGTGCGGCTTCCATGACATTCCGTAAATCGGTGGAAACTCGCGATCGGTGCCGAAGATCATCGGATAGTCCCAATCGAGGATGTGGATCTGCAGCGCGCGGTTGCGTTGCGCGAGTTCGTTCAGGAAATCACCCACCAGCACCGCAGGCTTGCCGTCCGCTTCGAAGCGCAGCGGCGTGTGGCTGTTGAAATCCCACGCCAGGATGATGATGGATTGCCGGGCGCGCCGGGCCGCGAGCATGAAGGCCTCGAAATACTCTTCCCCATCCACGAGGAATGCGACCCGGTTGGCCTGCGCGACCGCGCAGCAATTTTGTTCCGGTTGAAGGAGGCTGGCTGACATTCTCGCGTCTTTGAGTGGTTGTCTTACGATCGACAAAGCAATCGCAGGGCCATCACGCTTTTATCGTCTATTTCCCCGCGGTTGAGTCATGAGCGGGAAGAATTGATTTCCCGATCGGCGGCTTTACAGGGAAATTTTTCAATCGCGCGTGTAACAAATACCGGGTAACCGTGTCGAAATTGCAGATGGCGGGAGCGCAAGCCCGGCAGAGGGGCTGTCGGCCATTGGCCTTGTTCTTGCTGATCCAGAAGGACAGATCCAGGGTTTCAATCCCGCCGCCGCAAAAACCGGACGCTGAAAAATTCGCCTCGCTTCCTACAATATTCACCTGGGCATCGGCCGTGACGGACAGTTCAATCTCGAACGCATCGCGCAGGTCATCGATGAGCTCGATGCCGATGCCGTTGCGCTGCAGGAGGTCGCCCTGGGCGGGCCGGGCGTCGACATGCTCGATTTCCTGGGCAGGCGTTGTGGCATGACCCCAATAGCCGGCCCCACACTGAAGACTTCTTCCGGCGAGTACGGCAACGCCATCCTCACGCGCATGATGCCCGGTGCCGTTCATCACTGGAACCTGAGCGTCGGCGCGCGTGAACCGCGCGGTGCCATCGATGCGCATTTCCACCATCGCGGCCTGACCTTGCGGGTGGTTGCCACGCATCTGGGCCTGTGGCCCGCCGAACGGCGCCGGCAGATTCGCCTGCTGCTGGAAATCATAAGGAAAGACAACCGCTTTCCGACCGTCCTGCTGGGCGACGTCAACGAATGGTTCTTGTGGGGCCGTCCGCTGCGCTGGATGCACCGTTATTTCAAATCCACTCCCGCGCCGGCGACGTTTCCCTCCGGAAGACCGCTATTCGCGCTCGATCGCATCTGGGTCGATCCGCGAAGGGCATTGCAATCCATCGACGCGCATGTCAGCGCGGTTTCCCGCGTCGCGTCTGACCACCTGCCGATTGTCGCCAGATTCCATTTCGACAGCGCGGCAAGGACGGCTCTCCCGTCGCGGCAATTGGCCGCGGCCGGATAGGGCAGAACCATGGATTTGCACGCGGGCTATGGATCGTACAAGCAGTACCAGGCGGACCGGCCGACGATGGCGCACCTGGCCAAACAGTCGCTTGCGATCGTGCTGGCAGGCGGACGCGGTTCCCGTCTCGGGCCGATGACGGACTGGCGCGCGAAACCCGCGGTGCCGTTCGGCGGGAAGTTCAGGATCATCGACTTCACCCTGTCCAACTGCCTCAACTCGGGCATACGCCGCATCGGCATCGCCACGCAATACAAGGCGCAGAGCCTGATCTCCCACCTGCATCGCGGCTGGTCGTTCCTGGACGGGCGGTTCAACGAATTCATCGAGCTGCTCCCGGCCCAGCAGCGCATCACGCCCGACTGGTACAAGGGCACGGCGGATGCGGTGTTCCAGAACCTCGAATTCCTGCGGCGGCAGGATGCGCGCATCGTCGTCGTGCTGGCGGGGGACCATATCTACAAGATGGACTACGCCAGAATGATCGACGAGCACGTGGCCCGCCGCGCCGACATGACCATCGGCTGCGTCGAAGCTTCATTGGCGGAGGCGACCCAGCTCGGCGTGATGGAAGTCGACGACCGATTCCACGTGATCGGCTTCGAGGAAAAGCCCGCCGCGCCGCGTTCGATTCCCGGGCGTCCGGATACGGCGCTCGGAAGCATGGGGATCTATGTCTTCAATGCGGATTTCCTGTATCGGCAACTGATCCGCGATGCCGACGATGCCGATTCGCAGCACGATTTCGGCCATAACATCATTCCGCACCTGATCGACAACAAGTTCCGCGTCTTTGCCCACCGGCTGCGCGACAGTTGCACCCAGCTCAACGACGGCGAACCCTACTGGCGCGATGTCGGCACCATCGACGCCTATTGGGAAGCCAACCTGGAATTGACGCGTGTGGAGCCTGCACTGGACCTCTATGACCAGTCCTGGCCGATCTGGACGTATCAGGAGCAGGTGCCGCCGGCAAAGTTCGTCTTCAATGCCGAAGGCCGGCGGGGCGCCGCGGTCGACTCGATGATTTCCGGTGGCTGCATCATCAGCGGTTCACTGGTTGAACGTTCGCTGCTGTTCTCGAGCGTGCGCGTGCACAGTTACTGCTCGATCGATGAGGCCGTGATCCTTCCCAATGTGCAGATCGGACGCGGTGCCGAATTGCGCCGCGTCATCATCGACAAGGGCACCAACATTCCGCCGGGCATGCGGGCAGGGTTCGATCCCGAGGAGGACCGTAAGCGTTTTCACGTAACCGAACAGGGCATTACGCTGATCACATCCGACATGCTCGGCCAAAACCTGCATCACACCCGCTGATGGACGCCGTGCCGGCCGCCGCCCGATCATGAAAGCAGATCTGTTGCCTCTTGCTGAACTTGCTTCCCCCACGGCGCCGCTGGCATTCGGCGACGATCCGCTGTGGTACAAGGACGCGGTCATCTATCAGTTGCACGTCAAGGCCTTCTTCGATTCCAACCAGGACGGGGTCGGGGATTTTCGCGGCCTGACGGAGAAACTCGACTACATCCAGGAACTGGGCGTCAACACCATCTGGCTGCAGCCGTTCTATCCATCGCCGATGCTCGATGACGGGTACGACGTGGCGGACTACACCAACGTGTTCCCCGCGTACGGAACGCGCAATGACTTTCGCCATTTCGTGCGCGAAGCACACCGCCGCGGCCTGAAGGTCATCACCGAACTCATCATCAATCACACCTCGGACCAGCACGCCTGGTTCCAGGCGGCGCGGCGCGCGCCGAAGGGTTCGACCAAGCGCGACTACTATGTGTGGAGCGACGATCCCAACAAATACGCGGGCACGCGCATCATTTTCACCGATACGGAATCGTCGAACTGGGCCTGGGACGGCACGGCGCAGGCGCATTACTGGCACCGCTTTTTCAGCCATCAGCCGGACTTGAATTTCGACAATCCGCATGTGCTCAAGGCGGTTTTTCGTGTCATGCGTTTCTGGCTCGATATGGGCGTCGACGGCTTCCGGCTCGATGCGATTCCCTATCTGATCGAACGCGAAGGCACCGACAACCAGAACCTGCCGGAGACCCACGACGTGATCCGGCAGATCCGCGCCGGGATGGACAGCCGCTATCCGGGCCGCATCCTGCTGGCGGAAGCGAACCTGTGGCCTGAGGACGTGCGCCAGTATTTCGGCAAGAGCGACGAATGCCAGATGGCTTATCACTTTCCGCTGATGCCACGGGTGTACATGTCCATCGCGATGGAGGACCGCCATCCGATCGTCGAGATCATGGCGCAGACGCCGGCCATTCCGGACGACTGCCAGTGGGCGATTTTCCTGCGCAACCACGACGAACTCACGCTGGAAATGGTGACCGATCGCGAACGCGATTACATGTACAAGATCTTCGCCAACGATCCGCGCATGCGTGTCAACGTCGGCATCAGGCGGCGGCTGGCGCCGTTGATGGACAACAGCCGCACGCAGATCGAACTGATCTCCTTCATGCTGCTGACCCTGCCGGGCGCCCCGATCCTGTACTACGGCGACGAGATCGGCATGGGCGACAACATCTACCTCGGCGACCGCAACAGCGTGCGCACGCCCATGCAATGGAGCCCGGACCGCAACGCCGGTTTTTCGCGGGCCGATCCGCAACGGCTGTACCTGCCGCCGGTGATGGATGCGGTTTACGGTTACCAGACGGTCAACGTCGAAGGGCAGTTGCGCAGCGCGGATTCGCTGCTGCAATGGACACGGCGCATCATCGCGGTGCGCCGCAGCCACCGCGCCTTCAGCCGCGGCAGTCTGGCTTTCCTCTCGCCCGGCAATCGCAAGATTCTCGCCTTCGTGCGCGAGTACGAGGGCGAAATATTGTTATGCGTCGCCAACCTGTCGCGCGTATCCCAGGCGGTGGAACTGGACCTGTCGCGCTTCGAGGGACGAGTGCCAGTGGAGATCATGGGCAAGGAGGCTTTCCCGCCGATCGGGAAACTGCCCTATCTGCTGACCTTGTCCGGACACGGTTATTTCGCCTTCCGACTGGCAACGGACGCCGCGCCGCCCGTCTGGCACGACGAACGCATGCCTTATCGCGCGCTGCCGATGCTGGTGCTTGCGTCGGGATGGGGCGACGGTCCGGCCTCGCGGCAAGTCGTCTACGAAATCGGCGATCTGATCGTCAATGCGACACACGAACGATTGCGTGACGAGATCGTGCTGCCCTATTTGCGCAACCGCCCCTGGTTCGCGGCGAAAGCGTTGCCGGTGGCCGACCTGCTGTTCGATCCGATTCCGCAGTGGACGACGACGGAGGGCTACTGGCTGATGGCGGTCATGCATGCCGACCTGGGAGCGCGGCCGGAGCAGCGCTATTTCTTCCCGCTTGCGCTCGATTGGGAAACGCGCGAGCACGACCCGCTCGAGAAGCTGGGCCAGTGGAGCTTCGCAAAAGTGCGTCACAAGGGGCGCACCGGGGTGCTCTACGGCGCCTTCGGCAATCCCGGGTTTTCACGCGCGCTGGCGCGCGCCGCCGGAGAAGGAAAGGAGATCGCGCTGGGCAATGCCTGCCTGCGCTTCATGACGACCTCGATTTATGCCGGGCTGGCTGCGGCGGTCGAAGAGGAAATACGCATACCGTCGCTCGAGCAGAGCAATACCGGCGTGTTCTTCGGCAGCCAGCTTTTTCTGAAAGGCTACCGGCGGCTCTATCCCGGCATCCATCCGGAAATCGAGATGGGGCGTTTCCTCACGGAAGCCTCACCGTTCGCGCACATAGCTCCGGTAGCGGGCGCGATCGAATATGTGGGGAACGAAGGCGACGAACCGACCACGCTCGCCATCCTGCAGAAGTTCGTGCGCAACCAGGGCGATGCGTGGACATACACGCTGGAGTACCTCGACCGGGTACTCGCGCATCCGGTCGCCGCCGCCGCCGAGATGCCTCACGGCTTCTACCTGCCGCAGATAGCATTGCTGGGTCAGCGCATAGCCGAAATGCATCGGGCGCTGGCGAAGCGGACCGGCGATCCGGCATTCGATCCGGAACCGATGACAAGGGCGGATTTCACAGAATGGCGGGACAAGGTACTGATGCACTTGCAGCAAACGCTGGGCCTCGTCGAGACACTGCATGACCAGCTTCCATTGCCAATCCAGCCGCATGTCGATGAACTGCTGCGTGCGCGAACGTCGCTCGCGCAGCGCGTGCTTTCAATGGAATGCCGCTCGACCGGCGTGATGAGGACGCGCTATCACGGCAACCTCCACCTCGGGCAGGTGCTGATCGCGGAAAACGATTTCGTCATTATCGATTTCGAAGGCGACCCGTCCCGTCCCTTCGGCGAATGGCGCGCCAAGCGCAGCCCGCTATGCGACGTGGCCGGCATATTGCGTTCGTTTTCCTATGCGGCACGCACGGCCTTGCTGAAAGTACAGGTGCAACAGCAGGAAGGAGCCACGTTTGCCGGCGAGATAGACGGCTGGGAGCGCGCGGCGGTTGCGGCTTTTATCGACGGCTACCGGAAATCGGCGCAGGGACTCGCGTCGGTTCCGGCGGACGAGAAGTCGTTGCACTCGGTCATCGCGCTTTGCCTGGTCGAAAGGGCTTTGCAGGATTTGAATCATGAAATGGAGAACCGTCCGGAATGGATGCACGTACCGATACACCAGTTGTTGATGACCGCCGCGTTCGCGTAAAACCGGCGGCGCGGACCTTGACTGCCGTCTGGCCGGGGCGCTCCTTCCCAAGGGGGGCGCACTGGGACGGCGAAGGGGTCAACTTCGCGCTGTTCTCGGAGCATGCCGATAAAGTCGAACTATGCCTGTTCGACGAGAGCGGCCGGCGCGAAATCCAGCGCATCGTGCTGAAGGAGCGCACCGATGAGATCTGGCATTGCTATCTGCCGGAGGCGCGGCCGGGCTTGCTCTACGGTTACCGGGTATACGGCCCCTATCAGCCGGAGAACGGCCACCGCTTCAATCCGCACAAGCTGTTGCTCGATCCCTACGCATGCAGCATCGATGGCGGCCTGCGCTGGAGCGATGCGCAGTTCGGCTACACCATCGGCGGCAAACGCGAAGACCTGTCGCTGGACCGGCGCGACAGCGCGAGCGGCATGCCGAAATGCAAGGTCATCGACGGCGCCTTCAGCTGGGGGGAGGATCGCAGTCCGGACATCGCCTGGAACGACATGGTAATTTACGAAGTACACGTCGGCGGTTTCACCAAGCAGCATCCGGATGTACCACCCGCCCTGCGCGGAACCTTTGCCGGATTGGCCTGCCCGGCGGTGGTCGACCATTTGCGCCGCCTCGGCGTGACGACCATCGAGTTAATGCCGGTGCATGCATTTGTCGACGATCGTCGGCTGGTCGAGCGCGGCCTGCGCAACTATTGGGGCTACAACACGATCGGTTTCCTTGCACCCGACAAGCGTTACTGTGCGTCGGGGAAGGTCGGCGAATTCAAGACGATGGTGAAGACCTTGCACAGCGCGGGCATGGAAGTCATCCTCGATGTGGTCTACAACCATACGGCGGAAGGCAATCAATGCGGGCCGACGCTGTGCTTCCGCGGCATCGACAATGCCTCGTACTACCGGCTGGTGGCCGACAACAAGCGCTATTACCAGGATTACACGGGCTGCGGCAACACGTTGAACATGCGGCATCCGCGCGTGCTGCAACTGATCATGGATTCACTGCGCTACTGGGTAACGGAAATGCACGTCGACGGATTCCGCTTCGACCTTGCCGCCTCGCTCGCGCGGGAATTGCACGAAGTAGATCGTCTGGGCGCGTTCTTCGACATCCTGCGCCAGGACCCGGTGCTCTCGCAGGTCAAGCTGATCGCCGAGCCATGGGATCTGGGGGAGGGCGGCTATCAGGTCGGCAATTTTCCGGTGGGCTGGGCCGAATGGAACGACAAGTACCGCGACACCATGCGCGCCTACTGGAAAGGTGATGGCGGATTGATCGGAGAATTCGCGCGCCGCCTTACCGGATCGAACGATCTTTACGGCCACAACGGCCGGACTCCGTGCGCCAGCATCAATTTCGTGACGGCGCATGACGGCTTCACGCTGCACGACCTGGTTTCCTACAACGACAAGCATAACGAGGCCAATGGCGAAGAAGGCCGCGACGGCAGCAGCAACAACCTTTCCTGGAACTGCGGCGCCGAGGGGCCGACCGATGACGCGGCGGTCAACGTGCTGAGGGAACGGCAGAAGCGCAACCTGATCGCCACGTTGTTGCTCTCGCAAGGCGTGCCGATGTTGCTGGCCGGCGATGAAATCGGGCGCACGCAGCGCGGCAACAACAACGCCTATTGCCAGGACAATGAAATCGCGTGGACGGACTGGAACATCGACGCCGCAGGCAGGCAGATGATGGAGTTCGTGTCGCGCATGATCGCCACGCGCCGCGACCATCCGATTTTCCGGCGCCGCGCGTTCTTTCAGGGAAAACGGATCGGCGACGCCGTGGAAAAGGACATCATATGGCTCAAGCCCGACGGCGCGGAAATGACGGTGCAGGAGTGGGATAAAGACTTCGCGCGCTGCCTCGGAGTCTTCCTGTCCGGTGACGCGCTGCTGGAAACCGATGCGCGCGGGCGGCCGATTCACGACGCCAGCTTCCTGTTGCTGTTCAACGCCCACCACGACACCATCGGGTTCCGGTTGCCGGAGATAAAGCTGGAGGGCGAATGGTTCGCGCAGATCGACACGGCCTTCGATACCGGCAGGCCGCAGCTCGGCGCACTGCGCGGCGGCAGCGAATATCCCCTTCAAGGACGTTCTCTCGTTTTGCTGCGCAGGATAGACCGCAATCCGTGAAGCGGCATCATCACATGCCTTTCGGTGCCGAGTTCGATGGCCGCGGCGCCGTGCACTTCAGGCTGTGGGCGCCGGGTGCATCGACGGTGGGACTCGGCCTGGCGCTCGGACGCGGGCCCGCTCAAATCCCGATGTCCGCCAGCGGGGATGGTTGGTACGCGCTGGCGCTGGATGCGATTCCGGCGGGCACACCTTATTCTTTTCGCATCGACGATCGGTTCGATGTGCCCGATCCGGCATCGCGGTACAACCCGCAGGACGTGCATGCGCCAAGCGTGGTCATCGATCCCCATGCGTTCGAGTGGCCGGATCAGGAATGGCGCGGCCGTCCCTGGGAAGAGGCCGTGATCTACGAGTTGCACATCGGCACCTTCACGCCGCAGGGGAGCTTCAACGCCGCCATCGAGCGGCTGGACTATCTGGTGCGCCTGGGCGTGACCGCGATCGAAATCATGCCCGTCGCGGATTTTCCCGGCAGGCGCAATTGGGGATACGACGGTGTTCTGCAGTTCGCTCCCGACTCTTCCTACGGCAGCCCGGAAGATCTCAAGAGCCTGGTGGCCGCGGCGCATGCGCGGGGATTGATGGTTTTCCTCGACGTGGTCTACAACCACTTCGGGCCGGAAGGGAATTATCTGCCCACGTATGCGCCGCAGTTTTTCAATCCGGCGCATCACACCCCCTGGGGGGCGGCGATCAACTTCGACGGCGAGCGCTCGCGCGTCGTGCGCGACTTCTTCATCCATAACGCGCTCTACTGGCTGGATGAATTCAATCTCGACGGACTGCGCCTCGATGCCATTCAGGCCATTGTCGACGATTCGCAGCCCGATCTCGTCTCGGAACTTGCGGCTGCCGTGCGCAACGGACCGGGACTGGAACGGCATGTGCATCTGATCCTGGAGAACGATCGCAATGAGGCAACCCGTTTAGTGCGCAACGAACGCGGGCAGCCGCGCTACGCGACCGCGCAATGGAACGACGATTTCCATCACGCAATGCACGTCCTCGCCACCGGCGAACGCGAAGGCTATTACGGTGACTACGCAAAGGATCCGTTGACGCTGCTGGGCCGCGCGCTGGCCGAAGGGTTCGGCTACCAGGGCGAAGCCTCGGCCTATCGCAACGGCCGCAAGCGCGGCGAGGCGAGCGCCGGTTTGCCGCTGACAGCGTTCGTGAATTGTTTGCAGAACCATGACCAGATCGGCAATCGCGCGATTGGCCAGCGCCTGTCGGCACTCGCGCCTGCGCGGGTATTGCGCCTGGAAATCATCTGCCTGCTGCTGGCGCCGTCGATCCCGATGCTGTTCATGGGCGAGGAGTTTGCCGCCAGTACGCCTTTCCTGTTCTTCTGCGACTTCGAGCCGGACCTGGCGTCGAAAGTCGTGCAGGGGCGACGCACAGAATATTCCGCGTTCGAACAATTCCGCACGCCAGAGGGGCAGGCGTCCATTCCGGACCCGGGTGCGGAAGCGGCGTTCATCGCGTCGAAGCTGGACTGGAAGGAAATCGCGAAACCCGAACGCGGAGACTGGCACAGCCTGTACAGCCACTTGCTGGAATTGCGGCGCCGGCTGATCGTTCCGCACTTGGCCGGCACGCAACGGGAAGCGAAGTACACGGTCGAAGGCCGGCACCTGATGGTGGATTGGATGCTGGGCGACGGCACGCGGCTGCATCTTCGCGCCAATTTTTCCGACGTGGACTGGATGCGCGTGCCTGCCGTACCCGGGACGATGATTTACCCCGCGCAGGCGCGGGCCGATGCGGCCGGGCTACCGGCGTGGTCGGCATGGTGGACACTGGAGCCGGGTCGTGACTGAGGCGAGACTTGCCGATTCGGCTCGCTCCGCCATCGCGGAAGCGGGGGGCCACAGCGAACCCCGCGATTCGCTGCACGCCTTGCCGCTGTCTGCGCCGTTGCGTCCGGCGGGATCGCGCATTCCGCGCGCGACCTACAGGCTGCAGCTTCATGCCGGCTTCCGGTTCAGGGATGCCATCGAAATCGTGCCCTATCTCGCGGAACTCGGCATCAGCCACGTCTATTGTTCGCCGTACTTGCGCGCGCGGCCCGGAAGCACGCACGGCTATGACATCGTCGATCACCAGACGCTGAATCCCGAGATCGGCACACGCGAAGAACTCGACGCGTTCGTGGCCTGCCTGCACGACCATGGGATGGGCCAGATCCTGGATGTCGTGCCGAACCATATGGCGATCATGGGCGCCGACAACGCCTGGTGGCTGGACGTCCTTGAAAACGGGCAGGCGTCGAATTACGCGGAGTACTTCGACATCGACTGGTATCCGGCCGACCCGGATCTAGTGAACCACGTGCTGGTACCGGTATTGGGCGATCACTATGGAGCCTTGCTGGAGAGAGGGGAACTCACGCTGGTGTTCGATCCGGCAGCGGGACAATTCCGCGTTCACTATGCCGATCACCGGTTCCCGATCGACCCGCGCGAGTATCCGCGCATCCTGGCCCATGCATTGGGTGCCGCGTCGATCCTGCAAGCGCCGGATGAAGCGCTTGGCGAGGTGAGGGCGTTGATGTCCGCGTTCTCCGGCCTGGCACACCGTGATGGTCTGTCGGTGGAAGGTATCGCGGCGCGAAACGTGGCCAAGGAGGACCTCAAGCACAGGCTGGCCGGTGTGGTGGCGCTTCATGTCGCGGTGGGCAAGGCGGTGGAAGTCGCCGTGGAGTCTTTCAACGGGCTTGCCGGCAACGCCGCCAGTTTCGACTTGCTGCATGAGTTGCTGGAAGCGCAGGCGTACCGGCTCGCTTACTGGCGAGTGGCATCCGACGAAATCAACTATCGCCGCTTTTTCGATGTCAACGAACTGGCCGCATTGCGCATGGAGAGCGAGCCGGTTTTCGAAGCGACCCATAAACTAGTATTCGAACTGGTATCGGCCGGAATGGTCGACGCGCTGCGCATCGACCACCCCGACGGGTTGTTCGATCCCGCTGCGTATTTCCGGCGCCTGCAGGACAGGCTGCGCGCCCTGGCGCCCCCGCCGGCATCGGCCGGCGCCGAATCCGAAGCCGTCAACGAGTCGCTGTACGTCAGCGTCGAAAAAATAGTCGCGCCGTTCGAGGCCATGCCGGAAAGCTGGGCGGTCAGCGGCACCACGGGATATCGTTTTGCCAACGTCGTCAACGGGCTGTTCGTCGATGCCGCTGCCGAGGCCCGCATCACGCGCATCTACCAGGCCTTCGTGGGAAACAATTCCACGTTCGCGGAAATCGCGCAGCAGTCCAAGCGCCTGGTTCTGCGCGATGCCCTGGCAAGCGAACTGACGGTGTTGACCAACCGATTGATGCGTCTCGCCCGCGCCGACCGCTACACGCGTGATTTCACGCTCAACACGCTGCGCCGCGCCTTGACGGAAGTCATCGTCGCGTTTCCGGTCTACCGGACCTACATTGCGGATGAAGTGGCGCCCGAGGACAGGCGGTATATCGAATGGGCCATCGGACTGGCACGCAGGCACAGCCGCACCGTCGATACCGGCATTTTCGATTTCATCAAGTCGGCCCTGCTCGGCGAGGCGTCGGCGGGCAATGCATCGCTGGCCGCGGAGGCCGCATTCTTCGCGCGCAAGTTTCAGCAGCTGACCGCGCCAGTGATGGCAAAAGGCGTGGAGGACACCAGCTTTTACGTCTACAACCGGCTCATTTCCCTGAACGACGTCGGTGGCGACCCGGCGACGTTCGGCTACAGCGTGAATGCGTTTCACGGCGCCAGCACCGATCGCGCACAAAAATGGCCGCATACGATGCTGACGACTTCCACCCATGACAACAAGCGCTCGGAAGACGTACGCGCGCGCATCGATGCGATCTCGGAACTGCCGGATGCGTGGCGATTGCAGCTGCGGCGCTGGAGCCGCATGAACCGCGCCAGGAAACGGGAGGTGGATGGCGAACCGGCCCCTTCGCGCAACGACGAATACCTGCTTTACCAGACGCTGGCTGGCTGCTTTCCCGTCGATGACCTCGACGAGTCGGGCCTCGCCGAATACCGGCGGCGCATCGAGCAGTACATGCTCAAGGCGATCCGCGAAGCCAAGGTCAATACCAGCTGGGTCAATCACAACGAAGCGTATGAATCCGCGGTCGCACAGTTCGTGCAGGCGCTGTTGTCGGATTCGGGCAGCAACTTGTTCCTGGAGGAATTCCGTGAGGCGGCCGCGCTGTTGACATGGCTGGGCACGCTGAACAGTCTGTCGATGACGTTGTTGAAGCTGACGTCGCCGGGTGTGCCGGATGTCTACCAGGGTAACGAGCTGATGGATTTTTCCCTGGCCGATCCGGACAATCGGCGCCCAGTCGACTACGGGCTGCGCCGACGGTTGCTGGCGGAACTCGAGTCGGGCGGGCTGGAACAAGTATCCGGCAATCCCGCCGATCGGCGGACCAAGCTTTACTTCGTGAAACAGTTGCTGGCACTGCGCAAAGCGAGGCCCGAACTGTTCTTGCGCGGCGGTTACACGCCGCTGCAGGCAAAGGGGGAACGCTCGGAAAACGTGGTGGCCTATGCGCGGCGTCATCGAGGCACGGGCCTGATCGTCATTGCGGGCAGATTGTATTCCTCGATGGGAATAACGACGGGCAAGCTCCCCTGCGGTGGAGAACCATGGCGTGACACATGCGTCGATGTCCCCTTCCTGCAGGAAGCAACGGTGCTGCGCAATGTCCTTACGAACCGTTCGTGCCGCGTGCAGTCAGGTAGCGTGCTGGTAGCCGACGCATTTGATACGCTGCCTGGCGCGGCACTCGTTTATGAAGAAGGCGAGATCGGATCGCAGGCCTGAAAAATCAGACGCGGTGTTCGTATGGCGGCTGCACCTGCAACGGGTATAGGCGTCGGGGCAAAGGTTCCGGCCGATCCCGTTGCACCTCATGCAGCGCAGCGGCATAGTTTTCGTCGAGATGGCGCTGCAATTCGCCGTCGCCGGATGGTTCGAGATCCCACAGACCGCTGCTGTGCCATTGATCGGTATTGTCCCAATCCGGCCGGTCGATGATCGGATGGAGGCAGACTCCCTGCACCGGTACGCCCTGCCGGCGCGCGGCGTTCACGTCTGCGGCGACATCGCGCAGCCATGAGGCCCTTCCGATGCCGACATGGCCGGTTTCAGCGATGACTAGCGGGCGGCCATAGCGTCGATGCGCTTTGTCGAGCAATGCCGCCAGCGGCACGCGGCGGGGATCATCCAGGCGCCAATTCAACGTGCGGCCGGTGAGCAGCTCCCACTGGTTGCCAAGGTAGTAGTTCACGCCAACCAGGTCGAGATAGCGGGGATGGCCGCCCAGTTCCGGTTCGATCTTTCCGCACAGCATGTCCCAGCCCTGAAACTGGTGTTCGCATTGGCGCGCCGCTTCCTGGGCAAGGTCGTCGCGCCTGACGGGCGCAACGATATGCACCAGCGGATCGGTGTGCAGGATGCGCGCACGTGGGTCGACTTCCCATATTGCATTGCATGCGGCAATGGCGGCGCGCACCAGCTGTCGCTTCAGTTCCCGGGTGCAATTTTGCAATCGGGAATCGAATTGGACCCGGCCCGCTTCGCAAGCCGCCCAGGACAGGAACGACAGTTCGTCGATCGGCGCGTAGACCGGGCTTGCCGAACTGTAGACAGCCAGATGGCGGGCGACCGCGCCGGCGTAACGTGCAAACCGGTCGACGAAGTCAGGAGAAAATACATCGAGGTCATCCGGCCAGCCGAAGTGGCAAAGCGTCCAGACGACTTGTAGCCCTTCGGCTTGCGCCGCTCGTGCACGGGATTCCACGCAGGAGTAGTCGAATCCCCCTGGCCGATCGACGGCGCGCCAGCCCACACTCTCTCGGACGGTACGAATGCCGAACTCGGCAAGCCGGGCGTAGTCAGCGGCCGCGAGCATGTGATGTTGCGTGATGTCGCCCATCGATGCGGCGCTATAGGCGCTGCCGACATGATCGGCACCGTCAAATCCGCCCATCCAGAACGATGCGAATATCGCTTCATCGCGTTCCATTGTCTGCTTCGGAACGAACAACGCCGCGTTGGAGATACCACCCGGAAATACCGAAAGACCCGCTCCCATGACTATTTCCTCCCGTGGTCCTGGCAACGATTGTTTTCTAGATTTTGAACAGTCGCAAAGACCGTGCCGATGCCGGGCCGGAAGGAACGCATTGATATGAAACAGGAAGCGGACTCGCTAGAAAGCCGGGTCAGGCATTGGAAGAAGGATTTACCGGGAAGCCTGTAAATAGTTCCCGGCAAGCCACCGGTGAACCTATGCCTTGTCACGCGGCCAGACGTAAGGTTTCTGCTCACTCCTGAACGATCAATTCGCACAAGAGGCAACAGTGCATTTCGAACTAATGTCCGATACCTGGCTGGATCCGGCAGTTGCGGCGGCAGCAGGCCTGCTATTGGTGGGAGTGATCTTCCGCATCGCATGGAAGATCGGCAAACGGCTGGCCCGTTCGCGCACAATCGCGCGCACGCTGATGGAGTACAGCGAAGAGCCGGCGCGCCTACTGCTTTCCCTGCTCGTGTTGCAGGCTGTGTGGCAGGCCGCGCCAGACTCGCTCTATCTGATCGGCGCCGTCCGTCATATCACCGTGGTGGTGCTGATCGCCACGGTGACGTGGCTGGTGGTGCGCATCATCGCCGCTGCGGGCCGGATCGTCGTGCTGATGCATCCGGTCGACGTGACGGACAATCTGTACGCCCGCGGGATTCAAACGCAGACGCGCGTATTGAGCCGCACCTTGATGCTGTTCGTAATCGTGTTCGGCGTGGCCTCCGCGCTGATTACGTTTCCGAGTGTGCGCCAGATCGGCACCGGGCTGCTCGCGTCCGCAGGCCTTGCAGGCCTGGTGATCGGCTTTGCGGCCAAGCCGCTACTCGGGAACCTGCTCGCCGGCCTGCAGATTGCACTCACCCAGCCGATCCGGCTCGACGACGTGGTGATCGTCGAGGGGGAGTTCGGACGGGTCGAGGAAATCACCAGTTCCTACGTCGTCGTCGCCTTGTGGGACGACCGGCGTATGATCATGCCGCTGCAGTGGTTCATCGAACATCCCTTCCAGAACTGGACGCGCACATCCTCGCAGATCCTGGGCTCGGTCTTGCTCTGGGTCGATTTCGGCTTTCCGGTGGATCCGCTACGCCGGGAACTGACGAAGCTTTGCGAAGGCAATCCCGATTGGGATCGCCGGGTATGCGGCATCCAGGTGACGGACATGAGCGATCGCGCCGTGCAATTGAGGGTTCTGGTCAGTTCAGGGTCGGCATCCCAAAACTGGGACCTGCGCTGTTTCGTGCGGGAGCGTCTGATCGATTTCGTCGCGCGAGACTATCCGGAATATTTTCCGAAATTCAGGCTCGATAATCCGCAAGCAACACCGCGGCAGGGCAATGCCGTCGCGGGTTGAAGCCGGCCGGCGCCCGATCGGATTTCGACGCTCAGATTTTCCTGCCGTCGGATCCCGCCGTCTGCAAACACGCGCCGATGAAGGAAGCTTCGTGCTGTTCCGCGTTTACCGGTTCGTCGAACACTTTGAACACCGCATCGCTCAGGAATTTCTCATCGCTGGAATCCTGCACGAACCACCGCAGCGGCGGCGGATAGGACTGGATCATGATCAGATCCTCGACGAGCTTGCCGACGAAGAATTCCCGGGTGATACCGTTGTCGCGCGCGAGGGCGGCGTTGCGGATGAATTCTCCGCCTTCAGTGCACTCGTCGCGCGTGAGTGAGTGGGCCATGCCTTGCACGGTCCACATATTTCCCAGGACGAGAAGTCCAATTGCACAAGCCAGTTTTCGCTTCATGGTCGTTTCCTTTTGCATTTCACGGCGCCGGCTGTGCGATTCGTCGCGGAGCTTTCCGCCTCATCCGCCGACCGGCCGGCGCGCAGCCGGACGACGAACTGGTTTTTGTGTTCTGCTACACTGCATTTCGCGTTGCATCGCAGCTTCTTACCTCTGTCAGAGGGTCGCAATGTATAAAAGTTTCTTTGTGACATGGGTGTTACTCATTTCGGGCCCCGCGTATGCCGATCGCATCACGCAAATGAATCAGACCGAATTATGCACTTACACCACACAGCTGCAGGTCGCGGCCTACTACTTCTTCGATCAGGGCAAGCCGCGCGAGGAGGTCAGCATCAAGTGGCATGGCGACGAAACGCAGAATGAAATCGACTTCGTGAACAAGACCGTTGCCGAAGCCTATGCGTGGCTGACCAGCTGGAAGAGCAGCAGCAACGAGATGCTGCCGGCGCAGTCCTTCGGGGACATGGTGTACCAGGCGTGCATGAGCAAAAAGGATTCGTGATCGCCGTGGCGATCGCCACGCTCGGTTTTGCGGACGGCGCCATGGCCCGGGAGGAGGCCGCGGAGAAAGCGCAGGAGGGCGGTATCGATCACCCCCTCACCCCAACCCTCTCCCCCGGAATCGGGTGGAGAGGGAGAATTAACTCCAACGAGCGCTGCGCTTCACACCCCTCCGGGTGCATATCACTGCTCCCTTGTCCCCTGAGCGGAGAAGGAGCGGAAAAAACAAAAGCGCTACCGAGCGTGCCCGGCCTTCACTCACCCTCTCCCCCGATTTTGGGGGAGAGGGATGGCGTGAGGGGGGGGGCTCTCAGCCGTTGCAGACGGTGGCGACCATGCTGACAAACGTCGGATCGTTCGGATCCTTGTAGAGCGCGGGTTTTTCGATCTCGCCGGTCCACACCGTGGCGCCGGTGCCGATTTCGCCGGCCGTCATCGTCCATTGTTCGAAGCCCAGGCTGCTGTCTTCGCAACGCACTGCATACAGCATGATCTCCGATTTGTGCGGAAAGGCCTCGTCACCGATCGTCTGGACTTGGCTGAAGCTGCGCAGCACGCGCGCCTTCTTCAGATTGCCCACCTCGTAAATGCTGGTGCGGTCGACGAACACAGTTTCATTGCCCTCATGAGCCACCATGCTCCATTCCTCGGCGAAGGCCGTGGTCGCCAGCAATAAGAGTCCAGCTACAATCCATCTTGCTGTTTTCATGTCATTTCCTTTCAAGTCCATGCGCTCGGCAACAGAAATTGTTGCATGGCAGCAAATGTAGGCCTTCCCAGTCGAAACAAGAAGACGGCAAGTCGCATATCATTCATGCCATGGAAGCATGAGTGAGGAAGCAATGGACCGATTCACTGCAATGGGATTGTTCGTGCGCATCGTCGAAACCGGAAGCTTCTCGGCGGTGGCACGCGAGATGAACATGACTCAACCGACTGTCAGCAAACAACTGACGGCACTGGAACGCCAACTGAAAACCCGGCTGCTCAATCGCAGCACCCGGCAACTATCGCTGACAGAATCGGGTTCCGCTTATTTCGAGAGTTCCAAACGCATTCTCGATACGGTGAATGAAGCGGAAGCCAACCTCGGGGTTCTGCAGACCCAGCTGACCGGTGTGCTGCGCATCAATTCTTCCATCGGCCTGGGCCAGATGTACCTCGGCCCGCTGGTGTTGAAATTCCAGTCAATGCACCCGGGTCTGATGATCGATCTCGCTTACGCGGACCGTTTCGTGGATCTGGTGGAGGAGGGGGTCGACGTGGCGATTCGCATCGGACGGCTCCTGGATTCGAACCTCGCGGCGCGGCGCATCGGCACTTCCGAGCGCTGCATCATCGCCACGCCGGCTTACCTGAAAAAGAACGGTACGCCGAAGACGCCGCAAGATCTGGTGGACCACAACTGCATTCTTTATGCATATCTGTCCACCGGTAACGAGTGGATATTTCACGGCAAGGACGGCGAGATTCGCGTAAGAGTCTCCGGTACGCTGCGCGCGAACAACGGTGAAGCGATCAGGCAGGCGGTGATGGCCGATCTCGGCATTGCCGCGAGCCCGGCATGGCTGATCCAGGATGACCTCAAGGCAGGCAAGCTCCAGGAAATCCTTCGCGATTTCACTCCCCCGCCCGGGGAAATCAATGCCGTCTATCCGTCGGCGCGGCACGTGTCGGCCAAGGTCCGCGCCTTCACGGAATTTCTGAAGATCGAGTTCGAGCAGATCCCGGCGCTGCGCGTTAGATAAGTCCCCGTCCTCCAGGGCGGGCAGCCCGGCCGCGAGGAGTTCAGGCAGGGGCGATTTCGTTCGGAGAAAAATCCAGTTCGACTCGCGCGCCGCTCGGGTCGAAGCAGAACAACTGCCACACGCCCGAGTCCGGCTGCTTGCGCAAATCGTATTTGACGCCGTTCGACTTCAGCTTCGTCGCGATGGCAGGCAAATCCGAAGCGGAAAATGCCATGTGGTCGAGCACGCCGGCGGGAGGCTCCGGCAGCGGCCGGCCGGCAATGACATGCAATACGGGCTGCGCGCCGGCATACAACCAGGTACCGGGAAAGCCCAGCGGCGGACGGTAGCCCTCTTTCAGGCCGAGGATGCCGACGTAGAAATTTCTGGTGGCGTCGAGATCCTTCGTTAACACGGTAAAGTGGTTCATTCCATCGATGGCCATGATAGATCCGTGAATGTCGTGAATGTCGTGACGACGTGAATACCGTAAAAGCAACGATTCGGTGCCGTGATCCCGTCAGGGTTCAATCGAATATACGTGCAATGTTACCAACGTTTTGAAACGACATTCACGACATCAAGGGAACACTTGTGCCGATCGTGGCGCACGGATTCACGACATTCACGGCCTTCAAGCTATTTTCTGCTTCGCTTCATCCGTAAGAATGTGTTGCCGCTTGTCGAGCCACCAGCCGTATTGCACCGGCCAGGATTCGTATTCTCCTTGCGCGCCCAAAGCGACTTGCGCGTGCAGCGCCCAGTTCGGGTTGTAGAGGGACTGGCGACCGATGGCGATCAGGTCGGCCTGCCTGTCCTGGAGAATCTGTTCCGCCTGGTGTCCGTCGAGTATCAGTCCCACCGCCATCGATTTGATGCCGGATTCTTTTTTCACGCGCTCCGCGAAGGGCACCTGAAAGCCGGGACTGCGCTTGATGCGCGCCGCGGTTGCCGACCCCAGTAATCCGCCGGAAGAGCAGTCGACCACATCCACGCCGCGGGCTGCCAGTTCTTTTGCCAGGGTGACCGTATCCTCCAGCGTCCAGCCGCCTTCGATGCCATCGATCGATGATATGCGCACGAACAGCGGCTTGTCCTGCGGCACTGCAGCGCGCAACACCTCGGCAAGCTCCAGGGTGTAACGCATGCGGCCTTGCAAGTCGCCGCCGTACCCGTCGGATCGCTTGTTGGCAAGCGGGGAGAGGAATTCGTGGCTGAGATAGCCATGGGCCGAGTGCATTTCGATGACTTCAAAACCCGCCGCGAGAGAGCGCAACGCAGCCTCGCGCCAGCGCGCCTGTACGTTGCGGATTTCGTTCACGCTGAGTTCGTGCGGCACCAGCCAGCCGGTGTCCATCGGGATCGCGCTCGGCGCCACCACTTTCCAGATGTCTTCTCCGCGCGCGCGATCGGTATCGTTGATCGGGCCGTTGCCGTGCCACGGCCTTTGCATCGACGCCTTGCGCCCGGCATGGGCGAGCTGAATCGCCGGCACCGAACCGTTGGCCTTGATGAAATCGGCGATGCGCTTGAGTGGCGCGACGTGTGCATCGGACCAGATGCCCAGATCGCCATAAGTGATGCGGCCTTCGGGTTCGACCGCGGCGGCCTCGGTGAAAATCAGTCCGGCCCCGCCGGTGGCCATTTTGCCAAGGTGCACGAAATGCCAGTCGTCGGCGAATCCTTCCTTCGCCGAGTACTGGCACATGGGCGAAATGACGACACGGTTTTTCAGGGTGACGCCGCGCAGGGTGATCGGCGAAAACAGCAGTGGTTTGGATGCCATTGAAATCCTCTTGACGGGACGATTGCGGAACGACGAAAAGCAGGAAACCTGAATCTAGGGATTGCGCGCAATCATGTCCAGCACCTGCGCGGCATAAGGCTTATTCGATCCGGCATCAAGTCCGCGGTCGGGTGTGTACGTGATACTGGTGGGAGCGATGGCCGTGATCGTCCATTTCCACCGGCACGACGTTGACCTTGCCGTGGCGTACTTCGCGCACTGCCATCAGCTCGTTCGCGAATTTGCTGACCTCGCCGGTTGCACCGCGAAGAATGACGGTTTCCAGGCAATTGTCGTGGTCGAGATGGACGTGCATCGATGACAGCACGAGGTGATGGTGCTGATGCTGAAGATCGGTAAGGCGTTCGGTCAGGTCGCGGGCATGGTGGCTGTAGACGTACGAGAGGGATGCAACACAGAACGGCGCCTCCTGCCGTTCGAGGCGCGCGGACTCGAGCTCGTTCCGGAGCATGTCACGCACGGCCTCCGACCGGTTCTGATATCCCTTCTGACTGATCAATTCATCGAACTGCTTGGCAAGGTCTTCATTCAGCGAAATGGTGAAGCGATCCATCGGGGCGTCCTCTTATCCGTTATGGATGAGATGTTACCGAAAAACGTAGGAAACGAGACGGATGAAGTGGGATATTCGATAGGGGGTTTACAGCCGCATCCGATCACCCTATATTATGATAAAGTTTAAATAATTCCTACTTCATAAGTATAAATAAAACAATAATATATAAAGTATTTCCCATTAGTTAGGTAATCTTCCTATCCGGGGGCATGGTGAGGACGGCAGGAAAATATAGGGGCAAAGGGGGGGGCTTTGCTCGTGTGGGAGGCATCATTGGCGGATCGCTGGCCTGGTTTGCAGTTCTTCCAACGACGGCGCACTCGGCGGAGACGGACTTGACCGCGCCCGAAGTCGAGGTCCTGGGCACCTATGAAACGGGTGTCGGTACGTCGGATTCCGCCAGCGAAGGCAGGGTAACCGCAAGACGGGTGGAAACCCGGCCGGCGCTGCGACCCGGCGAAATTCTCGAATATGTCCCCGGAGTGATCATTACCCAGCACAGCGGCGACGGCAAAGCCAATCAGTATTACCTGCGCGGCTTCAATCTGGATCACGGCACCGACCTGGCGATCAGCGTCGCGGGAATGCCGGTGAACATGCCCACGCATGCGCACGGACAAGGTTACGCCGATCTGAATTTCTTGATCCCGGAACTGGTTTCGGGTATCGACTATCGCAAGGGGCCTTACTACGCAGAGGTTGGCGACTTCAGTGCGGCCGGTGCGGCGAACATCGAGTATGCCAATTCGCTTCCGCATACCATCGGTTCTGTCACCCTCGGGGAGCATGATTACAAGCGCGCTTTGCTCGCGGGTTCGCCGAATATAGGTGGCGGCACTTTGTTGTACGGCATCGAACTGATCGGCCAGGACGGCCCCTGGGACAATCCGGAAAATTTCAGGAAATTCAATACCGCGTTGCGCTACAGCCGTGGCGACAACGCCGACGGGTTTTCCGCCACCGGCATGGCATACAAGGCCGATTGGGATTCGACCGACCAGATTCCCCAGCGTGGGGTGGATCAGGGATTCATTGATCGCTTTGGCGCAATCGATCCGAGCGATGGCGGCGAAACTTCTCGCTACTCCCTTTCTTACGAACAGCATCACAATTTCACTGGCGGTCGCGCGGCGCTCGACGCCTACGCCATCCGTTCCAGGCTGAGCCTCTGGTCGAATTTTACTTTCTTCCTCGATGACCCGGTCAACGGCGACCAGTTCGAGCAGCGTGAAAGCCGCACGGTACTCGGCGTACATCCGCGCGTGGAGTTTTACAACAAGCTCGCCGGCATGGACACCATTTTCAAGATCGGCCTGCAGGCACGCCGCGACGATATCGATCCCGTCGCTCTGTACCATACCGTCGACCGCGAGGTAATAGGCATCACGCGGCAGGACAAGGTGGTGGAGACCAGCGTGGGCGTCTACGCCGAGGAAACGCTGCATGTCACCGAGAAATTCCGCACGATTCTGGGCTTGCGTGGCGACCAGTATTATTTCGACGTGGACAGCAACATTCCCGTGAACTCCGGCAAGGTCGACGATGCCATCATTTCGCCGAAGCTGAGTTTGATTTTCGGCCCATGGACGAAGACCGAGTACTTCATCAATTACGGTTACGGCTTCCACAGTAACGATGCGCGCGGAACTACGATCACCGTGGATCCTGGTTCTGGAGCACCGGCCGAAAAGGTCGATCCGCTGGTAAGGTCCAGGGGCGCCGAGGTCGGCGTGCGTTCGGAGATCATCCCCAATCTGGAGACGTCCCTGGCGCTGTGGCAAACTGGATTCTGAACTGCTGTTCGTCGGCGACGCTGGTACGACCGAGCCGAGCCGTCCCAGCAAGCGCACCGGCATCGAGTGGACGAACCATTACAGGCCGAAATCCTGGTTGCTGCTGGATCTGGACCTGTCCGTTTCGCGCACACGCTTCACCGACGAAGATCCGGCCGGCGACTACATTCCTGGCTCCCTCGAAAAAGTCGCGTCGTTCGGCGTGACGGTCGATTCCATCGGTCCGTGGTACGGCATGCTGCAATACCGATATTTCGGCCCGCGTCCGTTGATCGAAGACAACTCGGTACGCTCCAAATCGACACAGATCACCAACCTGCGCGTCGGCTACAAACTCGGCCCAAAGTGGCGCGTGCACATGGACGTGTACAACCTGTTCGACCGCAAGGATAGCGATGTCGATTATTTTTACGCGTCCCAACTGAAGGGCGAGGCGGCGCCGGTGGACGATATCCATTTCCATCCTGTCGAGCCGCGTACTTTACGGTTTACGTTGACCGGATACTTTTGACATCATTGCGCCTGCCAGTCCGCTTGGTAGATTGGTGATTGCACGATCGGTTTTTTTCGGAGGTTGATCGCATGGCTGCAGATCCAGATCGACAATATTCGATATCGAGTACCGCCCGATCGGCGGCGTTGGCGTGCTGGCTTTTTGCTCCGGCGATCGCCCTTGCACACGTGGGGCAGGGCGACGTCTCGGGCGGATTTCTCGCCGGTCTGGAACATCCCGTCTTCGGACTCGATCACGTCGTGGCGATGGTTGCGGTCGGTATCTGGGGTGCGCAACTGCGTGCGCCCGCAATCTGGGTGCTCCCGGTTACTTTTCCGCTGGTCATGTCTTTCGGCGGCATCCTCGGCGGGCTCGGCGTGCCGATCCCCGGAATCGAAATCGGCATCGCCGTGTCGGCCGTCGTGCTGGGTGCGATGGTGGCATTCGCCGCGCGTCCTCCACTCTGGGTGGCCGCCGTCATCGTCGGCGTATTCGCCGTATTTCACGGTTACGCACACGGCGCCGAGCTTCCGGAATCGGCGAACGCGATCTCCTATGCCATGGGCTTCGTGATTGCCACTGGCAGCCTGCACGCCCTGGGCATACTGATCGGCGTGATCAACAAATGGCCATGGGGCGGGAAATGCCTTCGCGCCGGCGGGGTACTGATCGGACTCTGCGGCGTGTATTTCCTGGTCTCGCACTTCATGGCCGGTTGAGCCACGCGCCCATGCGAAAGCTCGATTTCGGCGGCAGCGCTGTACTGATCGTCTGGCTGATGTCCCTCGCCGGACCGGCCGACGCGCATTCGACCGTGAAGGGAGTTGGCGACCTTTACGCCGGACTGCTGCATGTCGTGACCGGACTGGAACACATCCTGCCATTCATCGCGCTCAGCATTCTTGCCGGGCAGCGCGGATTGAAGTCGCAGGCGGAGGCGGTACTGCTGGTATTTCCCGTCGCACTGATGATCGGGGCCGCTGCGGCCCTCTGGATTCCCCCGATGCCGGGACTGGCCTTCTTCAATGTGGCCTCCGCGATTCTGTTGGGCGGCCTCGTTGCTTCCGCATGGCCACTGCCGTCGGTCGTGTTCTATGGACTCGTCGTCCTGTTCGGCATCAGCCACGGGTTCGCCAACGGCGAAGCCATTACTGGAAGCATCAAGGCTTACCTGTTCATCCTCGGGATCGGCCTTGCCGGCCTGGCAATCGTGGCTTACGGCACGCTGATGGTCGATTTTCTGCAGAGGCGCAAGGTGGGCTGGATGACGATCGCCGTGCGGGTGGCGGGCAGCTGGATTGCTGCGATCGGCGTGCTCGTACTTGCGACGGCCGGCAAGTCGCTGCTTGCCTAGATAAAACGACTCGACGCCGCGTGTTACCGGCGCAAGGATTCGATTGCGCGCGACATGCGTTCCAGCGCTTTTTCCAGCAGCGCGCGCGGACACGCAAAATTCAACCTCAGGAAACCCGGGGCACCGAACATTGCGCCGTCATAGAGGCCCACACCGGCATCATTGACGAATTTCACCGGATCGTCCGTGCTCAATCCACGCGCGTCGATCCAGGAAAGATAAGTCGCTTGCGCATGCCAGACATGCAACCCGGCCATCTTCCCAATCTCCCGCTCGACGAGATCGCGGTTGCCGCCCAGGTATTCCAGCAACGCGACTTGCCATTCCTTGCCATCCTTGTACGCGGCCTCGGTCGCAACGTAGCCCATCAGCCCGACGTGATGGACGATGCCGGCCATCGCGTTCCTGAGCTTGACGCGCAAATCGGGATTGGACGCTATGGCGTAGGCACATCCCAGGGCGGGCAGGTTGAAGGTCTTGCTCGCCGACATCAGCGTGACCGTGCGCCGCGCAATTTCCTCGTTTAGCGTTGCGATCGGAACGTGGCGCCTGTCCGCATCGAGGATCAAGCCGCTGTGGATCTCGTCCGAGCAAAGAACCAGGTCGTGGCGCACGCACACGTCAGCGATTTCCTGCAGCTCGTTGCGTGAGAACACGCGGCCGACCGGATTGTGCGGATTGCACAACAGCAACACGCGCGAACTTGGCGTTATCGCACGTTCGAGAGCGTCCATGTCCCAGCGCCACACGCCGTCCGATTCGATCATCTGCACGCGCACGGCGTTGCGCGCTGCATTGGCCGGCGCAGACAGAAAGGGAGGATAGATCGGCACCGCGGTCAGCACGTCGGCGCCTTCGCGCCCGAAAGCCCGGCAGACCACGTTGAGCCCGACCACCAGTCCCGGCAACCAGACGATCCAGTCCGGTTCGATCTTCCAGCCGTAGTCGCTTTTCAGATGGGCGACGATGGCGTCGACGAGGCCGGACGGCGGTTCGCTGTAACCATAGATGGGATGATTGACCCGTTCGCGAAGCGCCTCCACGACGGCAGGTGCGCAGGCGAAATCCATGTCGGCCACCCACATCGGAATGATGTCGCGGCTGCCGTACTTGTTCCATTTGACACTTGCCGTACCGCGGCGCTCTACCGGCGTATCGAAATCGAATTTCAATGGGTTCTCCGTGCTTCGCTCGTATTTAACCACAGCACGGAGCCGCGACGCCGCGTTGCCGGGAAATCGGCGGCCATACCAGGCGGGTATGGTAGTTGCAGCATGGTTCCACATAAGGCGCAGGCGCCTGTTTCAAGGCAACAACGGGAAGAATTTACATGCGAACGGTAGGAATTGCCGCAGGATCGCGACGAGGCGGTAGCGCCGTGAAGGCGTGGCTGGCGCCTTTTCATCACGGACTGAAAGCGCCGGCGCTCGTGTTGGACAGAACGCTCAAGGTTTTGCGGGCATGGTCCGATGATCGTCTTGTTTCCGAATCGGCCGCGGTCGGCTTCTTTGCGGCTTTTTCGATGGCGCCGATGCTGGTCGTCGTGATCGCGGTCGCGGGCTTCTTTTTCGGGGCCGACGCCGTTCAGGGACGGTTGCTCTCCGAAATCGAAAATCTGATGGGAAAAGAGGCAGCGGTCGCGGTTCAGGCCATGGTGGCCAGCGCATGGAAATCCGGCGGGCCGGAATGGGTGGGCCTTATTTCGCTGGTCGGTGTCATGATCGGCGCCTCCGCGACATTTTCCGAACTGACCAGCGCGCTCAACTGGATCTGGCGGGCGCCCGCCAAGCAGGGCACGGTGGCGACGCTGATCAAGGTCCGGCTGATGTCCTTCGGCCTGGTCCTGGGGACGGGGTTCCTGATGATCGTGCTTCTGATCATGGATGCAATTCTGTCTTTCGCCGGTAGCGCGTTGCTCTCCGGCCGGGAAGGTATAGCGGAATCCGTCATGGTTGCGGCACAGCATGCCCTTACGTTCGCCGTCCTCTTTGGCGCTTTCAGCGTGATGCTGAAAATCCTGCCCGATGTGCACGTGCGCTGGAGAGACGCCACGTTCGGCGCTTTCGTCGCAACCATTCTTTTTAGCGTCGGCAAGCATTTCCTGGCCCTGTATCTTGCGCATGCCGGCACCGCCAGCGCATTCGGAGCGGCCGGCTCCCTTGCTGTCGTATTGTTGTGGCTTTTTTTCTCGGCGGCCATTTTTCTGCTCGGCGCCGAAGTGGCGGCGCATGCCTTGCCAAGGTCGCTGGATCCGGCGACAAGAACAATCAGTGAAAGTCGCGCGAAGATGCGTTGAGGCTTCCGATCAGTACGGAGCGATCCACAAGATTCTCTGCAATGACATGGATTACGTCGCCTTCGCGTTCCAGCATGCCTTCCACGTGCAATAACCGCGCTCCCAATAGCGGGCGCCGCTGCTTTTGCGATAATTTTTTCCAGACCACGACATTGATCTGCCCGGTCTCATCCTCGAGCGTGACGAAAATCACGCCTTTGGCTGTGCCGGGATGCTGGCGGCAAGTAACCAGGCCGACAACGTGCACAGGCGTCTTCGTCGGCATGTGCCTCAACTGCTCGGCGGTGCTGAAAGAATGCTTTTCAAACCTCGGGCGCAATAATGCAAGCGGATGACGCCGCAACGTCAGGTCGGTGCTGGCATAGTCGTCGATGATTTCCTGGGCCTCGGTCGGTGCGGCCAGTGCAATCGCCGCCTCGACGATCGGCACCGATGCGAGAACAGGCGGACGCTTCTCGATTCCGGCAACCAGCCAGGCCGCATTCCTGCGATGGCCGGCCAACGATTCGAGCGCGCCGGCGGCGGCGAGGGCGTTCATGTCCTTGCGTGACAGGGTTGCCTGAAGCGCGATTTCTTCGAAATCAAGTGAAGGACGAACAGGAAGTGCTGCGTACTGGGTGCTGCGTGCTGCGATGAGCCGCTGCGCGGCCTCTTTTGAGAGTCCCTTGACCATACGCAAACCCAGGCGAAGAGCCGACTGGCGCGAGGCGCCGTTACTTCGCGGCACGCAGTACGCAGCACTCAGCACCGGGTTCCCAGATTCCTCCAGCGTGCAGTCCCACTCGCTCACGAGAGCGTCCACCGCCCTGACTTCCACGCCATGCCGTTGCGCATCCTGCACCAGTTGCGGGGGCGCATAAAAACCCATCGGCTGGCTGTTCAGCAGGGCGCAGGTAAAAGCAGCAGGTTCGTAGCACTTGAGCCAGGCCGAGACATAAACCAGCAATGCGAAACTGGCTGAATGCGATTCGGGAAACCCGTATTCACCGAAACCCTTGATCTGCTCGAAGATCTGCAGGGCGAATTTCTCGCTGTATTTATTTTTTCTCAGCATTCCGTTTATAAGACGGTCCCTGAATGGTTCGAGCCCGCCTTTGCGTTTCCACGCCGCCATGGCCCGGCGCAGTTGATCCGCCTCTCCCACCGAGAAATCGGCGGCCACCATGGCGATCTCCATGACCTGCTCCTGGAAAATCGGCACGCCGAGAGTGCGTTCCAGAACCTTTTTCAGGTCCAGAGATGGATATTCGATTTCCTTGCCCTCTTTTTTCTTTTTCCGGTTCTTCAGGTAGGGGTGCACCATGCCGCCCTGGATCGGACCGGGGCGCACGATCGCCACTTCGACCACGAGGTCGTAGTAATTTTCCGGCCTGAGGCGGGGCAGCATCGACATCTGCGCTCGTGATTCGACCTGGAACACGCCGATGCTGTCCGCCTTGCAGAGCATGTCGTACACTGGCCTGCCATCCTCCCCATCTTCGTCAGCAAGAATGCTCGCCATGGACAGGGAGCTGCCGCGGCGCCGGTTGACCATTTCCAGCGCGAGACGGATCGCGGTGAGCATGCCCAGCGCCAGCACATCGACTTTCAGCAGGCCGAGTGCATCAAGGTCGTCCTTGTCCCACTGGATGTTAGTGCGCAGCGGCTCCGTGGATTCCGTGTTCGTACTTTCGCCCGCGGCGGCGACGCCGTCGTCGGTATAGCGTGAAGGATCGCCGGGCATTGCTGCATTCTCGATCGGTACCAGTTGCGAAAGCGGTCCGCGTGAAATAACGAAACCGCCGACATGCTGCGAGAGATGGCGCGGGAATCCCGACAATTCGGAGGTGAGCGTGATCAGCTTGTGGATCACCGGCGAGCCGGGTTCGAAACCGGCTTCGCTTAAGCGTGTCGCTCTTTCGCCCGGTTTGTCCCACCAGACAAAGCTGCCGGCGATGCGATCGAGTTGCAGCGCATCCAGGCCCAGCGCTTTGCCAACGTCGCGGAAAGCACTGCGCGTCCGGTAACTGATCACCGTTGCGGCCAGCGCGGTGCGATGACGCCCGTACTTGCGATAAATGTACTGGATGACTTCCTCACGGCGCTGGTGTTCGAAATCGACGTCGATGTCCGGCGGTTCATTGCGCTCTTTCGAGAGGAACCGTCCGAACAGCAGCCGAGTGCGGCTCGGATCCACTTCGGTGACGCCGAGCGCATAGCAGACCACCGAGTTGGCAGCCGAGCCGCGGCCCTGGCAGAGGATCTTTTGCGTTCGCGCGTACTGGACGATGTCATGCACGGTCAGGAAAAAAGCCTCGTATTGCAGCTCGGCGATCAGTGCGAGTTCTTTTGCGGCGTTTTCACGCACGAACTGCGGAACACCATCGGGATAGCGCCGGTTCAACCCGGCTTCGGTCAGTTCCGCCAGGTACTGCGGCGGAGTCTTGCCGGCGGGAACGATTTCCTCCGGATACTCGTACTTCAGTTCGTCCAGGCAAAAATTGCACAACCCGGCAATGCGGATGGTTTCGTCCAGCAATGTCGTCTGCCAGTAAATTTTTTCCAGCCGCGCAATCGGGCGCAGGTGGCGTTCGCCGCTGGCTTGAAGGGCGAGGCCGGCCTTCGCAACCGGCACGCCCAGCCGGATTGCCGTCAGCGTGTCTTGCAACGCCCGGCGTCCGCGAGCATGCATGTGGACGTCGCCGCTTGCCACACAGGGAAGCCCCGTGCGCCGGCCGAATTCCTGGAGTGCGTCGAGGCGTTCGCGGTCGCCGCTGCGCGCCAGCAGTTCGATCGCAATCCAGAGGCGGCCGGGGAATCGCTGTGCCAGCCACAATGCGTCTTCAGGCTGCGGCTGCGCCGGCGGCAGCCACAGCGCAAGGCAATGCGGGACACCGGATTCGAGATGGCTGCGCGAAAGGCGGTATTCGCCCTTGGGAGCATTGCGCCGGCCTTGCGTAATCAGTTCGGAAAGGTTGCCGTAGCCTTCGCGGTTGGTTGCCAGCAGCACGAAGCGCAGCCCATCCTCGAGCTGGAGCTCGGCACCGATGATCAGCTTGAATGTGTCTTTACGTTCTTTGTTGTGCTCTTTAACGGCCGCGTGCGCGCGCACGACACCGGCGAGCGAACATTCGTCGGTGATCGCCAGCGCCTGGTAACCGCGCCTGATCGCGGTCTTGACCAGTTCCTGCGCATGCGAAGCGCCACGCAGGAAACTGAAATTGGTCAGGCAGTGAAGCTCTGCATAGGCCACGGGAGATGCCGCATCGTCAGGCGAAAATGCCGTGGACGAACCACTCGCGCCCGTCGGGCCGTTCCCGGTAGAGCCAGACCTTCGTGCCCGCACCATCGCGTGCGACGAAGTAGTCGCGCTTCACGTCGAAGTCATCCCACCAGCCGGACTCGACGCGTTCGGGGCCTTCCATCAACCGCATCGGCCTGTCCGTTCCCGGAAGGGTGTCATCTGGGCGCAATTTCAGCGGCAGCGGAAACAGCCACAGCGGGCGATGCAGGTCGCACACACCGTCGCTGGCGTGGCCGGGCAGCGTCCTGCGGAAAGCCCGCTCCGGACGGTGGTCGGGAAAGGTTTCCAACCCATGCACCGCTTCCACGCCCAGCCGTGCACGCAAGTGTTCGATGATGCGCCAGCGTTCTTCCCGCGAGGGACGGCCATCGGCGAACAGCACCTGATTATGCGAACCGAGCGGGCGGGTTTCTCCGGCGACAAGGGTCAGCGTTTCCACGGCCTCCGGCAATTGGACCGTGGCGAGCTTCTCGCGCAGGAGGGTGACCAGATGACCGGCATCGCGGCTCGGCACAGACAATCCGAGCAGGACGGGCGTCACGGCGTGACGTGCATGCTGGAGTTCCAGCTTCAGGCGCATGACGCCGACTTGCTTCATCGCCAGATGGCCGGCGAGTTCCAGCACCAGGCGCTTGGCGGCGAACAACAGTGGCTCGGTTTCCTGCACCGGCGCCGGAAGTTCGAGCGAGGCCGAATAGCGGGCGGGAGGAGAGAAGGGCGGACGCGGATCCGGCAGCAAACCCAGCGCGCGGTCGATCTCGTCGAGCATGCCCCGGCCGAAGCGGCGGGCGAGGCCGTCCCGCGGCAGGGACAGCCAGTCGCCAATGGTATGCACGCCAAGATTCGCGAGCATTGCAACGGTTTGCGATGGCTGATCGAGTCGGGTCAGCCGCAGCCGCGCCAGCGTTCGCCGCAATTCATGGCGATCGCCGATCGAGGTATCGACCCCGTCGCGGGCCAGCAACAGCGCAGCGGTCGGATTGGGTGCAAGCACGACGCTGGCGCGATAGCCCAGTTCCGCAAGCCCGGTACGGATGCGTCCGCTCAACGGACGCAGCCCGCCGAACAAGCGCAGGCAGCCGCTGATCTCGATCAGTATTTCATTCGGTGAAGCGAGGCTGACGGTCGGTGTGAACTGGGTCACCCATGCCGCGATGCCGGCCAGTGCTTTCGCTTCTTTTGCGGGATCCTGGGTACGGATATGCAGTTTTGGCGTCAGCGCATGAGCCGCGGACACCAGCATGCCGGGTTTGATGCCCGCTTTTTCCGCCGCCTCGTTGCACGACAACACGCGCGGGCGATGGTTCGCTTCCTGCACGATCGTCGGTCCGCAGGAAGCGCCGCCGCGCAGATACAGTTGCAGCGAAAAGTCGTGAAAGCGCAGCGCAGCCCACAGCATGGATTGTTCTCTCATTCAAAAATCAACGGCGTTGACGCAAAGGACGCAAAGGGAAGGGAAAGGACGCAAAGGAAAAAATGAGAGAACGGGCGGACGCCGTGAGATCAAGGGGGAAACTGCGCGCAATATCCACCATCGGACATCCTTGCCGGTTTTTTCCGTCTTCAGGTTTCCTTTGCGTTCCTTTGCGTCCTTTGCGTTGAGATTTTTTCCTTAATCATGCGCTAGCGTGCACCGCTGTTTGCCGAAGCCCCGCGAGGGGCGGCGGCATGGTGGGTGCAAAAGGTTTTTCCGTATCCAGCCAGAGCGTGGGGGTAACACCGCTGCCGCGACGCTTGAGGATTTTCACGGACAGCCTGTCCTGGCGCACGCCCAGGCGCAGCCGCAGCGGCGCCGGGGAAGGCAGTGCGGCGCGCGATGTTTCGCCGAATACCACGCCGAAGCTGCCGCCTTCCTCGGCGGCGAGCTGCAGCCGCCGCAGGCCGTGCTCGTTGAAAGCGGCGGGCCATGCCAGCACGGCGGAACAGTTGCCGGCGCGCAGGCTTTGTTCCGCGGCCCACAGCGTGTCCTTGTCGGAAACGGTATTCGCCACGATCACCCGCGAGAGCCGGATGCCGCGCGCGGCGAGCGCAGGTGCGTAGGGAATCCACGGCGGCGCGATCAGCATCAGCCAGCCGTCCTGTTGCGAAAGCTGCGCCAGTGCCGGCATCAGCAGCGACAGTTCGCCGATGCCGCTGCGTTCGGTGAGCAGTTCACTGACTACGCCGCGCGGCCAGCCCCCGCCCGGCAATTCACGATCGAATTCGGAAAACCCCGTCGGAATGCTGGGCAGCGCGACGCGTGCCTGTTCGTCGCCGCGCCAGATGGCGGGATTTTGCAAAAGGAGCTGGAGGGCGGAAGGCATAAGGGCCGTGAATGCGTGAAAACGAACGAAGTGAAGTTTCAGTGAAGACTAACCTTCAGGTTATGTCGTAACTACTGTCGTGACTATCGTGAATGCCGTAAAAGCGGTGACTGCGTGACTGTCATTACAACGTGCTCCGCGGTTTTGTTCTTTTGCATTTCAGCGATAGTCACGATAGTTACGACAGTCACGATAGTCACGGCTTCATTGCTACGCAGTTGCGGCATTTCCCGCCGCATTGCGCGCGGGGAATCGCGTCGGCGGTTCGGGAATCTTGCCAAGCCGGGCCAGCCTGGCTTCGATCGCCCATTTGCTTCTCTTGTGAATGCCGGCCAGTTCCTCGATGGACCTGCCGGCGTCGTAAGTGCTGCCCAGGCGCGCGTCTTCTTCTTGCGACCATGGGCGGCCCGAATTTTCCATGCCGGGTTTTGCTGTCATCGGCGCACTGGCCTGTCTTGCCGGTGCCGGCTGGGAAGCCGCGGGTGCCGCCGGGCTTTCCAGCATGCGGATCGCCGAGAAAAGCGCGCGCACGGTATCCGGGTGCTGATATGCGGTGCCGGCGGCAAACTGTTCGCCGGTCGCGGGGTCGATGCCGTCTGCCAGGGTTCTGAGAATCTGCAGGGTCATTTGCGTTTCCATGAACTTCTCCTCAAGTGGGTTGAAATGCGGTTCGTCCACCTGTGCGATAAAAGCCGTGACGACGTGATTCTTTTTTATACCCCCTTGAGGGGTGCGGTCGTGACGGCGTGACTCATAACTACCGTGAATATCGTGAATGTCGTGACTGCCGTAAAAGCCCTGCTGAGCCGGGTTTACGCGTCACGCGTCACGGGGATTATTTTTCCCCCCTTAACCGATCCTGCCGTTCCTGATGATGCCGACCGCGAGGCCTTCGATGGTGAACGGGTCGTTCTTCAGGTCTATATATATGGGTTCGAAATCCGGGTTCTCCGGCAGAAGCTGTACCTGGCTGCCCTGGCGCTTGAAGCGCTTGACGGTGACTTCGTCGTGCAGGCGGGCGACCACGACCTGTCCGGAACGCGCTTCGCGGGTACTGTGCACCGCCAGCAGGTCGCCATCGAGAATGCCGGCGTCGCGCATGCTCATGCCGCGCACCTTCAGCAGGTAATCCGCGTGCGGCTTGAATAGTTGGGGATCCAGTTGATAGCGTCCCTGGACATGGGCCTCGGCAAGGATCGGGCTGCCTGCCGCGACCCGGCCGATCAGCGGCAGGCCGAGCTGCCCCTTCAACCGGATGCCGCGTGAGGCGCCGGCAAGCAATTCTATGAAACCTTTCCTCGCCAGCGCTTTGAGGTGGTCCTCGGCGGCATTGGCGGAGCGGAAGCCGAGGATGCGGGCGATCTCGGCGCGGGTCGGCGGAAAGCCGGTGTTTTGCGCGAAATCGTTGATCAGGCGCAGGACTTCCGCCTGGCGTGGGGTCAATTCATCCATTTCGACTGCTCCTGGCAAGAATCGCGATGACTGTAATTATATACAGTATCCGGCGGCAGGCAAGTCTTCCTCATCCGCCAGCCGCATGCACGCAACCGGAGCGTCCCGAACCGTCTCGCAATAACTTTGTGCATCTCCCAGGCGAATTGCACAACGCCGGTGCGCGAGTTCTCCGATGAGGATGTACAGCTGCTGCCGGGAAGACTTTCTTTCCAGCCAGTTCGCATTACAACAACATGAAACGAAAAGGGATTCACCACTGCATCCAACGATCGGCACGGTTGTTGCGAAACTGACGCGCGCATTCGACAACCGGGTCGTCACGAGACGAGCCGGATCGCGGCAATAAGGCAATAACCTGAGGCGCACTGCCTCGCCAGTGATTAATTCACCATCTAAGGGGATTTTATGAATCGCAGACACATATTGAAATCGTTGGTCGGGATCGCGCTCTCTGCGATGGCTGCGACGGCGATGGCTGCCGATACCATCAAAGTGGGCATCCTCCACTCGCTGTCGGGCACCATGGCAATTTCCGAAACGGCGCTGAAGAACACCGCACTGATGGCGATCGAGGAGATCAATGCCAAGGGCGGCCTGCTCGGCAAGCAACTCGAACCGGTGGTGGTGGACCCGGCATCCAACTGGCCGCTGTTCGCCGAAAAAGCCCGCCAGCTGATCACCCAGGACAAGGTTTCGGTGGTGTTCGGCTGCTGGACCTCGGTGTCGCGCAAATCCGTATTGCCGGTATTCGAGGAATTGAACAGTCTGCTGTTCTATCCGGTGCAATACGAAGGCGAAGAACTGTCCCAGAACGTGTTCTACACGGGCGCGGCGCCCAATCAGCAGGCGATTCCCGCAGTCGAATACCTGATGGGCGCGGAAGGCGGCTCGGCCAAGCGCTGGTTCCTGCTCGGCACCGACTACGTTTATCCGCGTACCACCAACAAGATCCTGCGCGCGTTCCTGAAATCCAAGGGCGTCGACGAAAAGGACATCGAAGAGGTCTATACGCCTTTCGGCCACAGCGACTACCAGACGATCGTCGCCAACATCAAGAAATTCGCCGCCGGCGGCAAGACCGCGGTGGTCTCCACCATCAACGGCGACTCGAACGTGCCGTTCTACAAGGAACTCGGCAACGCCGGCCTGAAGGCGACCGATGTACCGGTCGTTGCGTTCTCGGTGGGTGAAGAGGAACTGCGCGGCATCGACACCAAGCCGCTGCTCGGCCACCTGGCCGCATGGAACTATTTCATGTCGGTGAAGAACCCGGAGAACACCGCCTTCATCAAGCTCTACAAGGACTGGGCCAAGAAGAACAAGGTCGCGAATCTGGAAACCGTCGTGACCAACGATCCGATGGAAGCCACTTATGTCGGCATCCACATGTGGGCGCAGGCAGTGAAGAAGGCCGGTTCGGTCGACGTCGACAAGGTTCGCACGGCAATGGCCGGCCAGACCTTCAAGGCGCCGTCCGGATTCACGCTGACCATGGACAAGACCAATCACCACCTGCACAAGCCGGTGATGATCGGTGAAATCAAGGCCGACGGTCAGTTCAACGTGGTGTGGAAGACCAAAGGGCCGATTCGCGCCCAGCCCTGGAGCCCGTTCATCGTGGGTAACGAAAGCAAGCAGAATCTGTAATTCGTAGCGAATGCCCGGGGCCGCAGGCGCTTCGTATCGCGCGCGCGGCCCTCGTGGTGAAGTTCTGAATTCAGGGCAGGCCTGCGGGTCGCGCAGTTCATCCGCAGGCCTTTTTTTGTGCGCCTACCTTGGGACACGCGTTTGAAAGCTGGACTACTTACCGCTGCATTGGTCATCGTGCTGGCCTGCACGAACGCATCCGCTGCACTGGATGTGCAGACTGTCGCAAAGCTCGGATCCGAAGATGCCAACACCAAGAATGAGGCAGTCAATGCGCTGGTCGCATCGGGCGACGAAGCCGCGCTCGCGCTGTTGCTGGCGGTGCAAGCCGGAGAAGCCAGCGTAACGCCGGCAGGGAAAGTCGTGATCGTCAAGGGCGATCAGGTATTGGACGCGGCGACGATGGCGCCGATCACTCCGCCACCGGATCAGTTCGAAGGGATCGTCCTCAACAACCGCATGCGCGGTACGCTCGACGCCGCCATCGGCGCATTGAAGCTGCTGTCGCCGGATCGCAATACGCGCCTGGCCTCCGCCAGGGCGATCGAGTCCACCAGCCAGGCTGCAGTCCTGCCCCTGATCGAAAAGGCGTTGGCCAAGGAAACCGATCCGGCCATCAAGAGTTCGCTGGAGCAGACCAAGGCATCGCTCGATCTGAAAAGCACCGATCCCGCAGTGCGGCTCGCGGCAGTGCAGAAGCTCGGCGAAACCAACCAGGCAAGATTCAAGACGGTGCTGGAAGGATTCCTCGAAAAGGACAGCGCCGGAGTGTTCATCGAACCGGACGAAAAAGTACGCTCGGCCGCGGAAAGTTCGATCAGCGCGATCCAGCACCGGCTTGTCATCAGCGACTATATCGGCCGGCTGTTCACCGGATTGTCGCTCGGCAGCATCTTGCTGCTGGTTGCGCTCGGCCTGGCGATCACTTACGGCCTGCTCGGTGTCATCAACATGGCGCACGGCGAAATGCTGATGATCGGCGCCTACGCGACCTATATTACGCAGCA
>WNFL01205871.1_pt1 | contig 49530 bp, 43 predicted proteins | sample 5400361 | NCBI WGS metagenome assembly WNFL01 (sample SAMN13153351, study PRJNA577476) | soil metagenome | isolation source: 40 cm soil on Douglas fir-dominated hillslope | place: USA:California | collected 2013-09-17 | reverse complement strand
ACCGACGTAAACGCTTTGGACTTCGTTTCAACCTGATCGCGGCTATCTACAATCTCGAACTCACCATCAAGACGTAATCGACTTTTGCAAGAGGTCTATTTAGATATAGATAGGCAGGCTTATTTGTCTGGTAACGCGGCCTTGCGCTCGCGGATGGCGGCCTGCACGAGCTGACGGATTTCCGGTCTCTCCGCCTCTACCAGTGAATAGATTTTGATATGCCTCAACCTTTTCCCAGAGCCGACCAGCAGCCCGGCCGGGTCCAGCAGCCCGCCGCCGTAATAGAACCCCAGGCGGACATAGTCTTTCAGTGGGCAAATATAGCCGAAGATTTCCGTAACCTTGCTGAGCCCGATTCCATAGCTGGCGTGTTGTTCGGCCGGGCGCGGCACTTCGGCGACATCCGGGTAGATTTCGGCGATGATCTCTCGCAGCCGGTAAGCAATGACAGCGATTTGCGCAGGGCTGTTTTGGATGACGTCTTCGAAAGTGCCGCGTTGGTTGTCTGTGCGCATATGTTTGCCTCAATCTGTAGCAGTCCTAAAACTGCCAGCGCGTGGCTCCGCCCGTGAAGTCGCTTTCCAGCCAGGCGAAGGCGGTCTGCGGACGTAATGTATAGGTCACATTTTTGGGTTTGTCTGGGTCCGGTCGGAAGGCATATTTCTTATCGTACGCTTCAACAAATTCTGCCATGAGCACGGGATCATCCACTTCGTGCGCAGTGCCTTCCAGAATGACGACGTCATTGCCGCTTTCTAGGTGCACGATCAAATAAGGCTGGTGTGCCAGATTAAGCGCCTTGCGGCTGCTGCGGCTGGTGCTGAAGAGGAAAGTTTCGTGCAGCCAGACTCCCCAGACGGGCATGGCGTGCGGGCGTCCATCCGGGCGGGTCGTGCCAATCCAGTAGTTGTGAGCGCTGGCGATCTTCCGGCTGGCATCTGCCCAGGAGAGCAACCCTGAACCGCTTTTTGGTTCTTTGATGCCATAATCTCTGGGCATAGCTGGTCGGTCGGGTTTTGGCGTTAGAGATGGTTCTACAGGTTTTTTCTTTGGCATATGTTTTCCTCCTTCCGGATCGAAATATTCTCTACTGATTCTGCCTCATCCATCTCTTGCCGGCCTCGGTCGGGTGCACATGCTTTTTCATGGCATCCAACAAAGCCTGCGGTTCCTCAGCGATGGAAATCATCTTGCGGTGTTCTTCAAAAATAAACCCTTCGCGCTCGGCCTGCAGGAGCATCTCCAGCAGCGGGCCGAAATACTGGCGCACGTTCAACAGTCCGACCGGCTTTTCGTGCACGCCGATTTGCCCCCAGGTGAGGGTTTCGAATAACTCGTCAAAGGTGCCCAGACCACCGGGTAGCGCGATGAAAGCATCGGCCAGGGTGTGCATGCGTGCCTTGCGTTCATGCATCGTGGATTTTACTTCCAGCCGGGTGAGTCCCAGATGTGCCAGGGCTGGGGTGTTCATGCTGTCGATGATCACACCGACCACCTCGCCGCCCGCTTTCAATGCGCCTTCGGCCAGGGCACCCATTATGCCGGTGCGCCCTCCGCCGTAGATCAAACGCAGGCCGTTCTCAGCCAGGACCCGGCCCATGAGACGGCCGGAGAGTTTGAAGTCGCGATGGATCTTGTCGGCTGAGCCGCAGTAGACACAGATTGAGTCCATTTTCCTGATTCTTTTGTAAGGTTTTGAGTCTTAGTATATTCCAAAAACAGGTTAGAGTTACGTTAGACCTGCTTCAATCGACTTGACTCAAAGCTCCTAAAAGTCATAGAATACATCGTATGGAATACAAGGATTACTATCAAAGTCTGGGTATCCCTCGCAGCGCCAGCGCAGATGAAATTCGCACGGCATATCGCAAGCTGGCGATGAAGTATCACCCTGACCGCAACCCCAATGATAAGCCGGCCGAAGAGAAGTTCAAAGAGATCAACGAGGCCTACCAGGTTCTCTCCGACCCGCAAAAGCGCACCCGCTACGACCAACTGGGCAGCGCTTATTCGCAATACGAGCGTACCGGCGGCGCGCCGGGCGGTTTCAACTGGGACCAATGGCAAACCGGCCGAGGCAGGGGCGGCCCTTCGGCAGGTTCAGGACAAGGCCAGCAGGTCAATTTTGACGACTTTTTTGGCGGCGCAGGCGGCGGTTTTTCAGATTTTTTCAGTTCGATTTTCGGTGGGATGGGCGGAGCAGCCGAAGGTGGGGAGCGCCGGATGCCTGCCTACGAACAATCCGTTGCCATTTCTCTGAAGGAAGCCTATGAAGGCGCCACCCGCCTGCTGGAAGGTGGCGGGCGGCGCCTGCAAGTGAAAATCCCGGCAGGCGCAAAGACTGGCACAAAAGTGCGTGTGGCCGGCGGTGGCCCGGGCGGAGCAGACCTTTACCTGAAAGTGGTTGTAGAGGACGACTCGCATTTCGAACGCGATGGCAATAACCTGTATGCCCCAGTCAGCGTGGACGTATTCACCGCTTTGCTGGGTGGCGAGGTGGAAGTGCAAACCATGAGCGGCAAACTCAAGCTGACCATCCCGGCGGGAACCCAGCCGGAGCAGGCCATCCGTATCGCGGGACACGGGATGCCGCATTTGAAAAATCCGCAGGTCAAAGGTGACCTTTTCGTGCGCGTTAAAGTACGCGTGCCGCGCAAGCTGACAACCGAGCAAAAAGCGCTCCTGGAAGAGGCGCGCAGCCTGCAAAAAGGCGAATAGTGTAGTTACAAGGAGAGAAAATGAAGAAGAACATCCGTTTAATGGTACCTGTCATCATCCTTCTGCTGGCCTCGCTGGCGTGCCAGTATGCGTCCAACCTGCCTGTTGTGCAGCCTGAAGGTCTGCCTACACAATCTAATGAACCGGCGAGCCTGCCTGTGGTGGTTTCTCCCAGCCTGCAGGAACAGGAAAGGGCGCTTAGCTCATTGTATGAGCGCGTAACGCCTGGGATCGTTGCCATCCAGGTCTTGACCGATAGCGGCGCCAGCCTGGGGACCGGCTTTGTATATGACAAGCAGGGCTACATCATCACGAACGATCATGTTGTCGAGGGTGAGAAGAAGATCGAAGTCGATTTCACCAGCGGCTTCAAGGCCTTTGCCACTTTGGTCGGCACAGACCTGGATTCTGACCTGGCTGTAATCAAAGTGGATGCGCCCGCCGAAGAACTGCATCCTCTTGCCCTGGGCGATTCCAGCCAACTTGCAGTGGGCCAAACCGTGATCGCGATCGGTAATCCGTTTGGATTAAGCGGTACGATGACCACGGGCATCATCTCGGCTTTGGGACGCACCCTGCCTTCAAATCGTGCTTCGGGCGGCGGCAACTTCTTCAGCGCCGGCGACCAGATCCAAACGGATGCGGCCATCAACCCCGGCAATTCCGGCGGCCCATTGTTCAACCTGAGCGGCGAAGTGATCGGCATTAACCGCGCCATCCGTACCGATGCTTCCAACACCAGTGGGGAACCAATCAACTCGGGAATCGGGTTTGCCATCGCGATCAATATTGTCAAGCGCGTGACGCCCGAGATTATCAAGAATGGTAAATATGATTATCCCTACATGGGCATTGGTTCGCGCGACGAACTTACCCTGGATGAGATCAATGCACTCGGCCTCAAACAGACCACAGGTGCGTACATAACCAGCGTCGTACAAGGCGGCCCGGGCGATAAAGCCGGTTTGATCGCCGGGTCGAAGGACGTTGGCCTGGGTGGTGTGCTGGGGGGGGGCGATTTGCTCATTGCCGTTGACGGCCATCCGGTGAAAGTTTTCAATGACCTGTTGAGTTACCTAATCAATAATAAATCCCCGGGCGATACCATTTCACTGACGGTCCTGCGCGGCGAAGAAAAAGTCGAACTGAAATTGACGCTCGACAAACGACCGTAAGCCAGTAACCAGTGATCAGTATAAAAAAACCAGCGGTGGTCTGCACAATTTGCAGGCTACCGCTGGCCGCATTTTCTAATCTCTGCTCCCTAACCTCCAAAATCAGCCAAATCGTTCTTCCTTCCAGACATCTGCCCGGTTATGATACCCGGCCTGTTCCCAGAAGCCGCGCCGATCGTGAGGCATGAATTCCAGTCCACGCAGCCATTTGGCGCCCTTCCAGAAATAGGGCGCTTCCAACCCGGGCTGGGACGGAATATGCCCGACCACCCCGCGCAGTGGATAGCCGTGATCGGGTTCGATCGGTTGCCCGTTGAGGTGGGTCGCCATCAAAAAATTATCCTGCAAGACAACTTCCAGCGGCAGGTTGACGGTAAACCCATACTCGGCGTGCTGCATTACATATTTGGCGCTCGGCTTGATCTTGATAAAACCCTGCTCCACCAGCGTTTTCACCGCCACGCCTTCCCATTCGGTATCGAACTTGCTCCAGCGCGTCACGCAATGAATGTCCATCAGTAATTTCGTGCGCGGCAGTTGGTTGAACTCCTCCCACGTCCAGCGTTTGAGCTCCTCCACCTCGCCCCAGACGCGCAAATCCCAGCTTGTGGGATTGAAGGGCGGAACCGGACCGTAGTGCAGGACGGGAAATTTAAGCGTCAGCGACTGTCCGGGCGGCAGGCGCCCTTCCTTGCGGACGCGTTCTTCTTCCTGCCGGCGGTCGGGACCTTCAAACATATACATACTGCTCCTTGTGAATCGTGCGCCAGGTTCACTACGTTACACAGCGCACAGTATTTTGGAGTTCACCTGTGCGATTAATTATATCAAGCGCATTAAGAAAAAGTCTTACAGAAAGGTTAACCCATTTATAAGACTCCTGCCGGTCACTACTTACCGAAGGTTCCGATCAACTCACTCTGGGCCAGGATGTGTCCCTGCATGGCTGTAAGCAACTCGTCTTTTGTTGCGGCAGATGCCAGGCTCAGGCTCGTATCAAGGGCGTACAGTGCAAAGACGTAATGATGCACTCCGGATGGTGGGCACGGGCCGATATATCCCACCCAGCCCGCGCCGTTATTCCCATGCAGACTGCCATCGGCCAGCTGGGCTTCGGCTGCGACCGCCTCAGGCAGCGCGCGGCTCGAGCCCGGGATGTTGTAGATGACCCAATGCACGAAACTGCCCAGGGGCGCATCCGGATCGGTCAGGATCAGGGCAAAGGATTGAGTCCCGGCTGGGGGCTCACCCCAAGCCACGGCCGGAGAGATGTTGCTCCCGGTACAGGTATACTTCGCCGGGATGGCCTGCCCGGCAGCGAATACGGGGCTGGTCAGCTTAATGCCTGGAGCGGACGACTGCGTCTCAGTTGGAGCAGGTGCAGCGGTTTTGGGGTTGCAGGCACCGAATACCAGTAGCCCGCCCAGAAGGATGAAAAGTAGGGTCGTTTTCATTTCTACTCCGACTATAGTCGTTTGCCAAAGTGCACCAGGCGCTCCATCTCCTGATAGCCCAGTTTCAAGTGGGCCTGGATGCTGGTCTCGTTGTCCAGCCAGGTATCCGAGCCCATTTCCGTCAACCCCAGGCTGCGAGCCCAGTCTTCGGCGGCACGTACCAACGCCGCGCCCACGCCTTGTTGACGCAAGTCCGGGTCCACATACCAGCCTTCGATGAAACCGACCGGGCTGGTCTCGCAGCCTTCGGCGTATTTGCGCGTGCCGGCCTCGATGAAGCCGCCCGGTCTTCCATCCGGGCGTATTGCCAGGAAAACGGGGGCCAGCGGGTCGGCCAGGGTGGTTTCCATTCCAGTCCGTAGTTGCTCGGCGTTTTCGTCCGGCCATAGCGCGAGACGCATGCGCAACCATTCAGGCTTGTCGTCAGGATGTAGCGGGCGGATGATGATTCCATTCATTTTGGTCAACCACGCTTCTTTAACCAGTCCAGCAGTTTTTCGGTGGGCCAGGTATTGATCACATCCTCGGCTGTCAGCCAGGCGCGGCGGGCGATGGCCACGCCGAAAGGCAGCATGTCGAAGTCGGCTTCGGAGTGCGAGTCGGTGTTGATACTGAGCGGAATACCCAGCTCCTTTGCGCGGCGGGCGTAAACGTCGTCCAGGTCCAGCCGGTAGGGGCTGGCATTGATCTCGAGCGCCACGCCGCTTTTCGCTGCGGCTGCCAGCACGGCATCCATATCCAGGTCTGCGCCTTCACGGTCCGGGATCAGGCGCCCGGTGGGGTGGCCGATGATGTCGACGTTCGGGTTGCGGATGGCGTTGAGCACACGCTCGGTGACCTTCTCGCGCGGCTGGCGCAGGGATGTATGCAGCGAGGCAACCACCAGGTCGAGGCTCGCCAGGAACTCATCGGGGTAGTCCAGTGTACCGTCGGCCTTGATCTCCACTTCGGAAGCGTGCAAGATACGAATGCTATTGCCTACTTCCTTTTGGGCTTGCTCGATCTCAGCCTGCTGTTCGATGTGGCGCTCCATGCTCAGGCCATTGGTCACACCCAGGCTGACGGAATGGTCCGTAAAAGCGATAACCTTGATGCCGCGTTTGGCGGCGGCTTTGGCCATCTCGAGCATCGTCAATTTGCCATCCGACCAGGTGGAGTGGGTCTGTAAATCGGCCTTGATATCCTTGATTTCGATCAGCTTAGGCAGTTTGCCGGCTTTTGCGGCCTGCACCTCGCCGTGGTCTTCGCGCAGTTCGGGTGGGATCCAGGGCAGGCCAAGCGTCTTGTAGACTTCTTCTTCTGTAGCGCACAAAATTTCGCCCGAGCCGTCTGTCTCCCTGGCACCGCCCGCCAGGGCAGGTGTCGCGAAGGCATGTTCGGAGAGCGACAGGCCCATATCGAGCGCCAACTCGCGCAAACGGACGTTGTGTTCTTTCGAACCGGTGGCGTAGACCAGGGCCGTGCCGAACTTTTCAGGCGCGTGCACCCAGAGTTGCGCGCGCACGCCGTCGCCGAATTCGATCGAGGATTTGGTCTCGCCCTTGCCGAGCACACGCACCACGCCCGGCAGCGCGACGAAGGCTTCCATGACGGGCCCGGTATCTTTCGCCGCGACGAGGATATCCAGGTCGCCGACGGTCGAACGCATGCGCCGCAGCGAACCGGCGGGTGAGGCATCCGTCACCCCCGGGATTTTTTTCAGCGCTGTGATGATCTCCTGCGCCAGCGGGAAGGCCCGCCCGAGCGGGATGCGCCCCGAGCGCCGCGAGAGCGACTCGAGCCCGGCAATGATCTGTGCTTCGGATTTTTCGCCCATGCCGGGCAAGCCGCGCAGCTTGCCTTCCTTTGCCGCCGTAGCCAACTCGGCCATGGAGGTAATACCCAGTTCTTTCCAGATCAGGGCCGCCTTCTTGGGGCCCAGCCCCGGGATCTGCAGCCACTCGGCCAGCCCAACCGGTACTTCCTTCTTGAGATTTTCGAGAAATTCGAGCTGGCCGGTGCGTAGCAGTTCATCAATTTTCTCGGCAATCGCCTTGCCCACACCGGGGATCTCGCGCAGTTTGCCCTCCTTCCAATATTCGTTGGCATCGCGGCCCAGTGTGCTCAGGCTTTCGGCCGCCTTGCGGTAGGCCAGGGTGACGTAGATCACCTCGCCTTTGATTTCGAGTAAATTGGCGATCAGGGTGAAGGTATCGGCTAATTCGCGGTTGTTCATGAGACACCTCTTGTCATTGGATTAAACGTCCACTTACGTGAAGGCATTATACGTGTAAAGCAATTCACCTGGCCGACCCTTGCGTGATCTTGGGCACCCATCTTGGCACCGATTTGCGATATTCATCGTACGACACACCGAATGTTTTGTGCAGGTGCGGCTCTTCATACAAAATTACAAAGATGTGAAAAACAAGCCACAGCGCGAGCACGTACCCTGCCAGCCAGAATGACCCGAACCAAAGCGGATGGCCGGCAGCGGCCAGCAGCACACCCAGGTACATTGGATTGCGCACATAGCTCTACAGCCCGCCGACCACAAGTTCTTTGGGCGGCTCGACCGGCGCCGGTGTGCCGCGTCCCTTGCGCACGAAATCGACCGCGCACCACAAGAGCACCGCACCGCCGGCCAGCCACAGGGGCACGGCCAGCCAGCGCAGCAGGCCGGTTTCGACCAGTGTTGAATCTCCGGGCAGGATGATCCAGAGCGGGATGGCGATGGCAACCGAACCGGGCACGAACAGGATGAACAGGGCGGTTTTCAGGGCGGTCATATGGTTTCTCTCCCGACAATGTTATGATACCATTTTGGCCTTATGGAACACAACGATCACGTCGCTTTGCTGCGTCCCGCCAACCTGCCCGCCGGCAGTGCCTGGGCGGACCTCGGCGCCGGCACCGGCGCCTTTACGCTGGCGCTGCGCGAACTGCTCGGGCCGGAGGCCGAAATCCATGCCGTAGACAAGGACCGCGCCCGGCTGGATGAACTACAGGCGGCCTGGCGCGCTCGCTTTGGGGAGGATTCATCCTGGCTGCACCTGCTCGCCACGGACTTTACCCGTGCCCTGAACCTGCCGCCGCTTGACGGGCTGCTGATGGCCAACTCGCTGCATTTCTTCAAAGACAAGCACAGGGTGCTGCGCCAGGTCTCTTCCTTCCTGAAACCGGGCGGCGCGCTGCTACTGGTCGAATACAACGCCGACTCGGGCAATGTGTGGGTGCCGCACCCGTTCAGCTTCGAGACCTGGCGCGGGCTGGCTGCGCAAGCCGGGTTCAGTGAGCCGCACCTGTTGGCGACGCGCCCGTCCGGGTTCCTGGAGGGGTTTTATTCGGCGCTTCAGTATAAAAAAGAAAAATAGGGATTATTCCAGATGGCGTGGCGGCCCATGCGCGGGATAGACGGTTTTCACCCCCAGGGCGCGGATGCGCTGCCAGCTTTTGTGGGTCTCATCGTCCGGGCTACCGTTCAGGTCCGGGCCCAGGTCGCCGGTAAAGGCCAGGCCCTCGTCCAGCACCAGGCTGACGCTGTCGTCCGAATGCCCGGGCGTGGCGATGATCTTCCCCACGATGCCAATCTTCTTCAAAAAATCCCTGCTTTGTGCCAGGGACAGGTCGATGTTGTCGCGCAGGTCGATCTCGGTGTAGTGCTGTTCGGGCTTCATGTGTTTGGCCATCGGGGCAACCGCGGCGCGCTGGTTTTCGAGCAGGATCAGCCGGGCACCGGCCCGCTTCAGTTCCTGCACCAGCCCGGCATGGTCCGGGTGGTAATGCGTGACCAACAAGTATTCGATCTGCTCGAGCGCGACGTCCTTGCGCTTGCAGGCGTTGAGCATCTTGGGCAGCGTGCCCGGCCAGCCGGCGTCCACCATCAGGTAGGCGTCGCTTTCGCCGAGCAGGTAGTAATTGGTCGAGTCGTAACCGACGTTGACGATGTCCATATGATTAAATCGACTTCACACAGATTTCGCTTTTGTGCGCGGCCTGCGCCGGTTCATCATCAGTTCATTCCTTTCTTGCTCGGGATAAAATGTGAGAGCTTTTTCCAGCAGACTCTTCAATTCATTCAAAAATGGATAACGCAAATTGAAGCTGTACGGGCGCGTGCGCCCTATTTCCCGGCTCACCAGTACCCCGCCTGCTTCGAGTTTATCGAGTTGCTGCTGGATGGATTTCAGATCAGCGTCGAAGAAACGCGCAATTTCGCGTGCATAACCTTCCTCGCGCGCGAAGATGTAAAGCAGGACCCTTTCGGCATTTTTTGAGCCGAGCAGCACTTCGATCATGGAGTAAATCCCTTGATAGCAAATGACGGATATAGTCCATCATATGATGGACTATATCCGTCATTCTATCACGGAATATTAAAGCTCGTGCAACTCATTTGATATTGACATATCCCGGCACGCGGATGGAGCGGCGGTGGTGTTTTTGGGGGGTCGAAGGGGGCCACTCTAAAACCCCAACTCCTTCAAATTCTGTTCCTTGCTCCTCTTCGGACCCCCACCGAGCAACTCCTTCCAGAACTCCTCGTCGTAGCGGCGCGAACGCACGGGCAGCGGCATGGGCACGCCCCAGCCCAGCAGCAGCACCTCTTCCTTGGGCTGCAATCTGGCCAGCATGCCGCGCAGGCTTTCGCGGCCGGAGAGGCCCGAGAGCACGGCGTGGATGTCGTCCTCGTCGCCCAGCCAGCCCGAGATGCGCGTGCCGAGCTGCGACATGACCTCGTCGTAGATCTGCGACGGGCGTTGGTCGACGATCAGCAGCGTGACGTAATACTTGCGCAGTTCGCGCGCGATGGTGGCAAAGGTGGTCTGTGCGGCCATCTCACGGTTGAGCAGCTTGTGGGCCTCCTCCAGCACGATCACCAGCGGTCGCGGCTCAAGCTTGCCATGCGAACGGAATTCGTTGGTGCGCTTCTCCCAGGCCTCGCGGATGTGGCGCGTCAGCAGGTTGGAGACCAGCAGGTAGTCCAGATCGGTTTCGAAGTCGCCAAATGACAATATGACGTGCTGCCCAGCCTCGAGCGCCTTGATGATCTCGGCGATGCCATCCGCGGCGGGCCGCTCGGTGATATAGCTTTTGCCGAACAGGCGGCGCAGCTTATCATGCAGGGCTTCGGCGGCCATGACGTTCGCGCCGCACTCGTCCGCCCAGGCGGCCACGCTCTCGGGGTGCGGCACCTTCTTTGTTTTCCCGGTCTTTTCGTCCTCGATTTCGACCTCGTCGCGGTTCATGGTTTTGAAATGTGCGAACCACTCACTGCGGAAAGAGGTATACAGCGCATTGAGCGTGGTGGGCGTGGTCTCCTTGAGGTTCAACTCGCGAGTCAGCAGCTCGACGTCTGCCGAGGAGATGTCACTCATGGCGATCTCCAGGTTGAAATCGGGTGTCTTTCCGCGGATGGTGGCGCCCGCTCCCAGCCCGACGACGCGCACCTTGCTGCCGAACTTGCTCTTCAAGCCGATCACACGCTGGCCGGTATCCGAGGCGGTATCGTCGAAGCCGTACTCGTTGTGCATATCCAGCACCAGTACGGCGGCCTTTCCGCGGTTCATCAACCCGGCGAGGACGAGTCGCGTCAGGAAGGATTTACCCGTCCCGGTGGCGCCGAAGACGCCCGAAGAACGCTGCACGAACTTGTCCAGGTCGATGCAGACGGGGTGTCCCTGCTCGCGCGTGTGACCGATGACGAAGTTGCCGCCTTCGCCTGGAGTGCCGAAGATCTCGGCGATGTCACCTGCGTCGGCCATACGCACCGGGGCGTGGTGCGGCGGGACGGTCTTGACCGGCATCGGGCGCGGTTTGTCGCGAAGGCCCGCGTCGATCTCTGCGATCCACTGCTTGTACTCGGGCGAGCCCAACTCCGGGCCGCGGTCGAGCATCAGCGAGGGCAGGATCTCCAGGTTGGTGAAAAGCGTCTGGCCGTGCAGGGCTTTGGCCAGCGCGGGCGGCAGGCGTGTCTCGGACTGCTCGTCTGCGAAACGCGGATCGGTGGCGCCCAGCTGCATATCCGTCACCAGGCCGTAGAAGCGGTGGGAGCCACTGTCGATGACGACGAAACCGCCTTCCTGCACCGAGAGCGGGTCGACACTCAGCCGGGCGGAGAAGGATTCCTTGAGCCCGCCGCCGACAATATAACCAATGTTTTCAGCCATAATTAAAACCTTTCACCACAAAGGGCACGAAGTATCACAAAGGAAAAGCATTTAAAACACTTTGTGCTTGATACCGTCTTTAAGGTGCTTGACGTTGAAATTGATGAGAAAACCAAGACGGCAGCCGGTAATTTCAACTTGTACTTCTGTTTTCAACCCTTGCTTTTGGATTTCGTAAGCCGTACAGGCTTCATAAACCGACTCGAGTAGACCGAGCCCCAGCGCAGAATGAACTATATAAACTGCGTCCAAAACCTTTTCCCCATAGCTTCGACCTCGAGCGGGACAGGTTTGAAATATTTTGAAGAGGTTTTCATCTCATCCATGTTTTGAACTTCCTTCGCGTTCCTTGGTGTCCTTTGTGGTTAAAGCACTTCACCCGCTATGTCCGGGTTATGCTCTTACCGCACAACTTTCAATACGCTATATTGCTCGTTTTCATCGACCACGCTGAAGCGCATGTTTTCCGCGGCCAGCAGCGCCAGGACATCCTTATCGCTGTTCCTTGAAATGACGACGTACTCGACTTGCGGGAGTAGCAGCCGCAGGGCGGGCAGGTTTTCAGGGAAAAAGCGCTGCTCCTGTGCCAGGGACCAGGGCAGTCGGCTGTAAAGGATGGCATGTTCGTAGTTGTAAAAAGCCTGATAAGTTTTTTCGTCTGTCAGCACGTGCGTTTGATAAGGATTGGCGCCCTGCACGGTCTTGAAAACGATGTCTGCGTTGGTAATCTGGTTTTGATACAACTGAAAAAGCCCCGCATTGCGGACAAGACTGGTTATCAATAACAGGCCAACCAGGACGGCCCAGACTGCATGAAAGACTTTTTGTTTTTGAGGCGCTTCGGTCAAGTGCCAGAGGATGGTCACAAATAACAGCATGACAATGAAATACAGGATTACTTTTTCGGAAAAAAGGAAGCGTTGTGCAGCGACCTGCAGCAGGTTACCGCCGGCCAGTTTCCATTTATCGACCTCGGTCTTTAACTGCACGCTCAATGGAATAACCATACTGGTAAAAGCAAGCAACTGAAACAACGCGAGCAGTTTGAGTTTATTCTTCTTCCACAAAAGGATGCCCGGCGCTGCGATCAAGACGAGCATAGCTGCCGAGGCTGCAAGATAGGGAACCAGGGAGGGCAAAGCTTCGACCATCGAAGAACGCTCGGTCCCATAGCCCGTCCATTTGAAATACATGCTCATCAAGAGGAAATACCCTGAAGAGAGCAGCACAAATACTCCTGTTTCGATGAGTGTCTTGCGCCGGTCACCTGCGCTAAAAAAGTTCATGGCAATCACAACCGCGGCGAATAAGAGCGCTTCCTCGCGCGCCAGGAATAAGGCGCTGATCAAAATCACTTTTTCGATAAATGGCCGTCTATAGATCACAGAAAGAACCGAAAGTGTCAGGAACGGCACGAACAGGATGCGCGGTCGCAGGTCGTAGGCAATCGTGGCGAGCACCGCGGGGTAAGTGACATAAGAGAGCGTAAACAGTAGTACGAAGGCCACATCTTCCGGCTGCTCGATCTTGTGGATCGCCAGCAGATACAGCACCGGCAGGAAGTAAAGCGTGGCAATCAAGATATACATCGCCAGCGGCATCTTCCCGATCCAGAAAACCAGGGCATATAGGTATTTGACCGGCTCCAGGTGCAGGGATTGGTGGAAACTATACACGCCTTCGGTGCCGTAGTAACCGAGGAAATTGTAGCCGTCGGGCTGGGCCGAAAAACTCTTGGAAAGCTGCGGGTCCAAAAGCTTTGCGGCAAACTGGGCGTAAAAAGAGTAATCGATCGGGTCATATGCCAGTGCCAGGCGTTTTAGATTGGTGAATATGCCCGCAGTGATGACCGCAGCAGCGAAGAGCGCAATGACCACAATCCTGGTTGCCCGCTGGGGCGTAAGCGCTGCGTTCATGAAATTGAGCTAGGCGACCACGTCGCCCAGGGCTCCCAAAACGGACATCAGCGTGGGGTAATCATCGCGCAGCAGCGTGATCAATTCTTGCACGGCCGCTTCTTTCCATTTTGGGTCCTGCGCTGCGCCGGCCTGCTGGATGTGCGCCGCCAGCATTTCACCAAGCGGTGCATCCTTGGCGCGCAGGATGTGACGGAAATAGCCGAAATGCCCCGCGGAGGTAAAGCGCGCCAGTTCTTTCTCATCGCACAGGTAGATCACGTCCAGGCTGAGCGGCGGGCGCGGCGGCAGCAGGTGCCGGATCCTGCCGTCCTGCTCATAGCCGACCGAGAGCACGGACATCTCAACCGGCACGATGCGCCGCTCGCGGTTGTCGCGCATCACTTCGGCACTGATGTTCTCGGCCGTGACGAGCTGGCGCACCAACCCGTCATCGTCGATGTGGATGTCGTGGATCAGGCCGTAGACCTGGTAGCCGTCGCCCAGCGGCGCGCGCACCAGGCCGCCAAAGGCCGGGGCCTCGAACTGTGAGACCGAGCACCCGGCGATAAAGCCGGTCGTGCCGGCGCGCAGTAAACGTCCGATTTCGATGGATGCTGGCATAAATATTTCCTTTCATACGTCATTGCGAGGGCCGTTTGTGCCCGAAGCAATCTCGCCTAACCTGTGAACGATTGTTTGAATGCAAACACTGGATTGCTCATCTGCGGTCTGGGCAGGTGTGGCATCTATTTATATCTTGTTCTTCCGCGACCATCCTTTGCGGTTTGTTTCGGGGATTTCTCGTCTGTTTCACCGTCGTTCTCGCGCAGTTCGCGCAGCAGCATCTGCTCTACCTGGTTGCGTTCGTCGTGCGAAACAACGGCCGTCTCATGTGCGCGGTGTAACAGATACGGATAGGGCTTTGCGCCCATCATACGGCACTGCGCCACCAGCACGGCGTGCAGCATGCCCAGCTTTTCGGCATCGTCGGCCACCCAACGCGGGATTTCGACACGCACCGGCCAGGGCCGTCCGTCCGTGCCGGCATTGAGATAGAAAAAGTGCAGCGAAAGCATGTTCTTGTAATACTTTTCAGACTTGGACTGGATGGCAAAGACCGCCGAGCGTTCGCCGGGTTTGAGCAGCGGATCGCTTTTCTCGCCGAACAGCCAGCGGTCGCTGACGCCGCGCAGCGGGTGGTATTCGCGCAGGCGCTTGAGTTCCTCGGCGGGCGCTTCGACCAGCTCCAGCAGGCGCAGGACCAGGTCGGCGGCGGGTTTATCCACATAGCCGGCGGTGGTGACGCCACGCTCCTGCAAACGGGATAAGACCGAAAGGTAGTTGTTCAGGCTTTCTTCGAAGGCGCCGGCATCCTCGCCGTCTTTTGCCCCCCAGAGTTCGATCGGCCCGTCGGTAAAAGTGATGACGGGCGCCGGATAGTTCTGTGCTAATTCGTACAGTTTGGCGCGTTCCTTCAGGTCACGTTGCAAGGCAACCATGGCTTCGGTCAGGGGGTTGCCTGAAGGCGTAAATAATTCCTCGTCGAAAAGCAATTGACTGTCGGTAAAAACCTGCGTAGTTTCCCCCGAATTGAGCTGCAGCACGATCGCTCCGACGTTAACCAATCCGTACTGCACCTGCCCATGCCGGTCTGGGTTGATCTGCGACCCGTCGGCGGCGATGAGCGTCGCGTTTAATGGCAGCACTGGCGGAGGCAGGTGCGCGTCCAGGCGCTCGTTTAACGGCAGCGCGCAGCGGACGGCCGGGTCCGTCGCTTTAGCGGTTTCGACCTTATCGCGCAGCACGTCCAGCGCATCGGCATAAACGTTGAGCAGTACGCGCGCCCTGGCACGCCGCTCCTCGAGCGTTTTTTTACGCTGCTGGACCGTGTTCCCGATCTCTTTGATTTTCAGGTAAACCTGCTGGAAGTCGAGGGCCATCTTTTTTCTATCGCTCTGTACCGGTGACCGTAGCGAACCGGAATAACACTTCTTCCCGGTATTCGTACCTTATCAAAAGGCTGTGAAGTTTTATGGGCGCCATTAGAACATTTGTTTAGTATTTTACAGGACAATCAACTAAAATACAAGCTGCCGGGAACCTTTTCGGAAGCTGGACGTCTAGCCCCTATCAAACCAAACTACAAAGGAGTAGAAAATGAAGTCCAAATCTGTATTGATCGCTGCTGTTTTATGTTCGGCGCTGGTGTTGAGCGCCTGTGGCCCGGCTGTCGTGAGCGGCCCGTCGGCGGTGCAACCTCCCGTCCGCTCGATGACCGTAACCGGTCTGGGCGAAGTCACACTCAAGCCCGATATCGCTTATATCAACATCGGTGTCCACACTGAGCGACCCACCGCAGCGGAAGCAGTGGCTCAAAATAATATTGCTTCACAGGCAGTCATCGATGCGCTCAAGGCCGCCGGCGTGGCGCCGGACGATCTCCAGACTACCAATTTCAGCATCTACCAGAACAATCAGACTGGCCCGGATGGCACTCCGATTGCGACGACTTATTCGGTCGATAATACCGTCTATGTAACGGTGCGCGATCTCACCAAGCTGGGCAGCCTGCTGGACGCCTCCGTTCAGGCTGGCGCCAACAACGTCAACAGCATCCAATTCGACCTGGCTGACAAGGCCAAGGCCATGAGTGATGCGCGTGCCGCCGCCGTCAAGGCTGCCAGGGCGCAGGCGGATGAATTGGCCGCCGCCGCCGGTGTCAAGCTGGGCGACATCCAGACCATCAGTTACTACGATAACTCGCCCGGCCCGGTGTTTTACGGCAAGGGTGGTGGCGGTCTGGCCGCTGCGGATGCGGCCGTGCCGGTCAACCCGGGTACGATGAAGATTTCCGTCAGTGTAACCCTGACCTACGAGATCAAGTAAGCGAGCGTCAGTAAACAAGAAATCAGAGAGCAGGAGGAATCCCGCTCTCTGATTTTGATTCCGCGGATTTCTTGATTCCGCGCGGCGTGTATAATCGTCGGAAAGCTGTTCAGGAGGTGTACTGTGCTAAAAATTGGATATATCGGCCTGGGCCTGATGGGCAGGTCGATTGCCAGGAATATTCTTAAAGCAGGTTATCCGCTCGTCGTGCACAACCGTTCGCGCGCTGCAGTGGATGAACTGGTCGCCGAGGGTGCGCAGGCGGCTTCCTCGCCGGCCGAAGTCGCCGGGCAGGTGGACGTGGTTTTCACCAACCTGCCGGATACGCCCGACGTCGAAAAAGTGGTCCTGGGTGAAGATGGGATCCTCGCGGCCGCCCACCCCGGGCTGGTCTACGTGGACAACTCGACGATCAAACCCGCCGCGGCGCGCGCGCTGGCGGCGAAGCTGGCCGAGAAAGGCACTTTCGCGCTGGATGCGCCCGTCTCAGGCGGGGACATCGGCGCGCGCAATGCCACGCTGGCCATCATGGTTGGCGGCGACGCGACGGCACTGGAAAAAGTGATGCCGGTCTTCCTGGTCATGGGCAAGATTGTGACGCATGTGGGCGCAGCGGGCGCGGGGCAGGTGGCCAAAGCTGCCAACCAGATCATGGTTGCTGCGCAGATGGTGGCGATGGGCGAACTGCTGCTCTTCTCGCAGAAGGCGGGCGTCGACCCAAAAAAGGTGATCGAGGCCATCAAAGGCGGCGCAGCCCAGTGCTGGACCCTGGACGTGAAGCCGCCGCGCCTGTTCGAGGGCAACCGCGCTCCGGGTTTCAAGGCCAGCATGCAGGCCAAGGACCTGAGTATCGTGCTCGAAAGCGCCCGCGAATATGGCGTCCCGCTACCCGGCACGGCCGAGAACGCGCAGCTGTTCAATGCCATGCTGCAGATGGGTATGGGCGAACTGGATAATTCGGCCGTCATTGGCGTGCTCGAGGCGCTGGCAGGGATTACATTGGGATTGTAGGGGCAACCCCGCGGGGTTGCCCTGGGCGGACATACAGGTCCGCCCCTACGAATGGACAAAAATGAAACCGATCAAACGCGTTTGGCCCTCCGTGCGTGATTACGGCCTGATCGCAGTCGGGATGCTCATCCAGGCGGTCGGGTTGCGCCTGTTCCTCGTCCCCGCCCAACTGGCTAGCGGCGGGGTTAGCGGTATCTCGCAACTCATCAATCATTTTACAGGCTGGTCAATCGGTTTAATGGTTTTTGTGGGCAACATCCCGCTGTTGGCCCTGGGTTGGCGTTACCTGGGCGGACGGCGTTTTGCCGCGCGGACCGTTTTTGCTGTTGCCGTTTATTCGTTCCTGGTGGATGCTGTCCTGTGGCTGCCGTTTTTCCCGCAGCATGGCCTGACCGATGACATTGTGCTAAACGCGCTTTATGGTGCAGTATTAAGTGGCATCGGCGCAGGCCTGGTCTACCGCGGACAGGGCACCAGCGGCGGGAGCGATATCCTGGCGCGCATCCTCAACCACTGGCGCGGCATCCCGATGGCGCAGTCTTACCTGTTGACAGACACTCTTGTCATTCTCTCGGCGGGATTTGTGTTCAGCTGGCCCAAGGCGCTCTATGCACTGATCTCGCTCTACGTCAGCGGGCTGGTGGTGGATACGGCCATCGAGGGGGCGGGTACCGTGCGTACGGCCTTGATCGTCACTTCTGAGCCGCGCGCCGTTTCACAGAAAATCCTGGCTGAAATGAACCGCGGTGTGACCATCCTGCCTGGGATCGGCGCCTATACCGGCGCGGAACGACCAGTCTTATATTGTGTTGCCACCCGTTCGGAGATCCAACAATTAAAAAGGCTGGTCCACGAGGCCGATCCAAAAGCGTTCATGGTGGTCGGTGCGGCATATGAAGCGCTGGGGGAGGGGTTTCAACCGTTCAAGAAACAATGAACCAGATGTTTCAAATGTACCAAAAGGGCCAAAGGTTTTTCCTCCGGCCCTTTTGACACCTCTGGTTCTTTTGGTACCTTTCTCATTTCTTCTTTCTCTTCTTCGTCTGCTCGATCTTATAACCAAAGCGCCTCAGCGCGGCATCGTCGTCGCGCCAGTCTTTTTCCACCTTGACGCGCAGTTCCAGGAAGACCTTGCGCCCGCTCATCGACTCGATCTCGCTGCGCGCGGCCATGCCGATCTTCTTGAGCATCAGCCCACCCTCGCCGATCACGATTCCTTTTTGCGATTCGCGCTCGACGAAGAGGGTGGCCGAAATATGTGCGCCCGTTTCGCCGCGTTCGGTGAATTCGTCCATACGCACGTTGACGCCGTGCGGCACTTCGTTACGCAGGTGCACTAGGCAGGCGGCGCGGATCAACTCGGCTGCGATCTCACGTTCATAGAAGTCGGTGGTCTGTTCGGCGTCGAATTCCGCTTCGCGCACGGGCATTTTCCCGATCAGCGCCTGTAAAAGCGCTTCACGCCCCTCGCCGCGTGTAGCAGAGAGCGTAAAGACCTCGATGTCTTTAAGCAGCTCGCCAAAAATCGCAGTCCGCACAGGAATAGATTCGGCCGGCAGCAGGTCGATTTTATTGAGCGCCAGGATCACGGGCGCGCGGCGCTTCAACTGAACCAACAAGGCGGCGATGCGTTTATCCTCGTCGGTCAGACCTTCGGCGGCGTCCACCACCCACAGGATGGAATCCACACGCTGTACGGCTGCTTCGGCTTCCTGGTTGAGGAACTCGCCCAGGCGATTGTGCGGCATGTGCATGCCGGGCGTGTCGAGAAAGACGATCTGATAGCTCTGCGTGGTCAGGATGCCCATCTGGCGGCGGCGCGTGGTCTGCGCTTTGGGTGAGACGGCGGCGATCTTCTGCCCCAGGAAAGCGTTGACCAGCGTGGATTTGCCCACGTTGGGATGGCCGATTACGGCCACAATACCAGAGTGAAAGTCAGTCATGTTTAGCAGGTTTCCAGTTAACCACGGTAATACTTGAGATGATCAGGGCGGCTCCCGCGGCCAGTTGCCACGTGAGAGGCTCGTGCAGGAAGATCACGCCGAGCAGGACTCCGCCGAGTGGGAAAATATAGGTGACAAGTGTAGCACGGGTCGGGCCGATTTCGTGGACAAGATAATACTGCATGATCAGGGCCAGGCCGGTGCCGAGCACGCCCAACCAGAGCAGGCCGATCCATGTGATGGGCAGTTGCGGGATCCTGAAAGGGGCCTCTGCGGTGGGGGCGATGGCACCCATGACGATAAAGGCGCTGACCAGCGACAGGGCGCCGCGGATCTCCCCACGAACGTCCTGCGTGTTGCGACGTGCGTAGACATAGCTGACGGCGTAGGAGGCCGAGGCGACGATGACTGCCACCTGCCCGATCAGCGAGTTGCGGGCATGCACGTCGATATCCTGGCTCATCAGGACGACAATCCCAATGAACCCGACCAGGAGCCCGAGCACTTTCGGGACGGTCATTTTATCGTCGCGCAGGAAGAAGTGCGCGATCACGATGGTGAACAGCGGCACGGTGGCGTTCAGGATCGCCGCGACGGCCGAGTCGATACTCTGTTCGCCCCAGGTGATCAAAAAGAAGGGGATGGCCACATTGCTGATACCCAGGATGACATATACGCGCCAGATCTTCCAGCCGCGCGGCAAAGGCACGCGCAGGATTAGGGCCACGGCGATGCCTGACAGCAGGCCGAAACCCACGCGGTACGTAACCAGCGTCAGCGGGCCTACCTCGGCCAGCGCGATCTTGATCCACAGGAACGAAGCGCTCCAGATGGTGCCCAGCAGGATGAAAACGATCCAGTGTTTGAGTTTCATTTGGGTTGAAGGTTCTCTCGTTATGTCACGAACATTGTATGCATTCAGCAGGTGTGTTGTCGACCCGATTCTTGCTTCTTGATTTCGCCAGTGTGCCACTCGTCATGCAATCAGTGCCTTTTCCATCTTGAGCAGCCACTCCTTGGTTGGCAGGCCGTCCCCGCCGCCGTAACCGTGCAGCTTGCCGTCTGAGCCGACTACGCGGTGGCAGGGCAGCACGATCGGCATGGGGTTGGTCGCTTCGGCGCGGCCCACGGCCCGCGCGGCGCGCGGGTTGCCGATTTCCATGGCAATTTCTTTGTAGGTGCGGGTTTGCCCGTAGGGAATGGCGAAGGTAATTTTCAGGGCCCTCTGCTGGAAGTCGTTCAGCACCGACCAGTCGATCAGCATATCGAAGATATGGCGTTTCCCGCCGGCATATTCGCGCAACTGTTCCACGGCCTGCTTCACTTTTTCGGGGGCAAATTCGACCGTGCCGCCATGGTGCTTTTCGAGCCAGGCAACGAAGTCTGCCCGTGTGGTGGGGAAATCGACCGCCACCAGCCCATGATCGGAGACGGCGGCCCACAGATCGCCAAGGGGGGTTGGGCCGGTGTTGCCGACATAGATAGTTTTCATAGGTTCCTCCTTCAAACTATGCCGCGCGTGCCACTCTGATCCACCTCATCAGCGCGCGCGAAGCGAGCGGCTTTTTCCATCCTTCTGGCTTCATCCTTACAGCTCAATCGCCAGCAATGGAATTTCCATTTCCTGCGGCGTCAGCCCGCCGTGGTGGCCGTAATACTTCTGCTCGAACTTGCCTTTTTCGTACCACCAAACGGACTCATATCGATAAGCCAGGACCACCAGGTTGCCGACGTGCGCGCGGAAGGCCTCCGAGATCTCGGGACCGAAATAGCCCTGCGCGACCAAGTCTGCAGTGCGCACCACGTCTGCTTTCCCTTCGAGGCCCTTGGCCAGCAGCTCGTGGGCTTCTGCGAGCATGTCATCCTTGACATACAGGAACAGGTCGCGGCACGAGCCGCCCGGGACGAGCAGGTTCCCTTTTTGGCTGGTCCTGATGAAGCTCTCGAACCCGGGGAAAACCTTGTTCAGATAGATGGTCGTGGCCGGGTCCACTTCAGACTGGCCGTGGTCGGCGGTCATCAAAAGGAGCGTCTTGCCCCTTTTCGTTTTCGTAATAAACTGTTCCATCGTATGCAGGAACACTTCGGCTTCGGCTTCGACGTGGGCGGAATCGGGACCGTAGTCGTGGCTGATCGTGTCGATCCTGTCATAGTACAGGAAGTAGTAATTTTTGCCACTGGCGTTTTCAAGCGCGCTGCGCAGATTAACCAGGGTTTCAGGCAGGGTTTTGAACCCGCGCGCGTTGGCGCCCTTGAAAATAATGTTGGAATAGGTGGAGGGCGTGTACTCGCGGTGCTGGAAGATGCTCGAATTGACGCCCAGTTTCTTCAGGTCCTGGTACAGGGTGTGGTTGGGATAAAGACGCTTCGGGTCGATACCGCTGGCTTTGAGCTGATCGCGCTCGCCGGTGCCGGAAAACGAGAACAACAGCGGGACGATCATCGCATCCAGCAACGGCTCGTAGTAGTTCCATTCGAAGATGCCGCTCTGGCCCACGTTCAACCCGGTATGGATGCAGGTCACGTGGCCGGAGGTGGTCGAGGGAAATTGCGAGGTCAGTTTAACGGCCGCCCCGTAGCGGGTAAAGCGCTGCAGAAAAGGATGGGCGCCAAACTTCTCGAAGTGCCGCCAGCCAAAACCGTCGATGAAGCACAGCACCACGTTTTCATACTGGGCTTGAAAACCGTCCAAAGGCAGCGGAAAGCTTTCACCACCCAGAAAACTCTGGATGGCGCGTGGCAGGCCGGCAAAGCCGCCGGAGTCGTAATCAGGTTTGACGAAAGTGGGATGCATGCTTCGATTATACAGGATAGGGTTCAGGGCTACGGTCATGTTGTGGGTCTCCGAAGCTTGCATGGGGTACGGCAGATAGGGAGCTCCTAGTACCTTCCAGCCACAGTCATCCTATATCGTTTCTATATCGAACCCATATCCATCCTATATCCCCAGCAGTGAACTCTGAATTTTAGGGTAAAGTGCCCTGTAGTTTAGTTTAAAGTACCCCGATCTTTGGGGTAAAGTACCTTGATCTTTAAGGTATAATTTTCACGCACGCCCCAGTAGCTCAAACGGACAGAGTAGGGCACTCCTAAGGCCAAGGTTGTCGGTTCAATTCCGGCCTGGGGCACCAATTTCAAAAACTCTTATGATATTTTAAGGTAAAGTACTTGCATTTTGACAAACGTTATAGTAATATAGGGTTGACAGATGTCAGGGTGCCCCCCTCACCCTGGCATCTGTCATTTAATGTCGAAAACACATCCGCAGAATTATTCTGCGGATGTTTGATTCCCATGGCAGCAGGGTCCGTCTTGTAAAGCACTCAACTGGTCAAAGAAGATCGGGCTATAATGACTTTACCAACGCCTTGTTTTTTCCACGGAGAAATCAATATGAGCCTTGACCTCGCCGCCATTCGAGAGCGCTTCCCGGCGCTGAACCGCCCGGCTGTTTTCCTGGATAACCCCGGTGGCACGCAGATCGCCAGCTTCTCGCTTGTGCGCATGACCAAATACCTGCTCGAGTGCAATGCCAATCACGGCGGAGCTTTTCCCACCAGTGCTGCCTCCGACCTGATCCTGGACGAAGCGCACCGCGCCATGGCCGATTTTCTGAACGCGGCACAGAGCGAAGAAATTATCTTCGGCGCAAACATGACCACGCTCACACTGCACATCAGTCGCTCCATCTCCCGGTTGTGGAAGGCCGGGGATGCGATCGTGTTGACCCGCCTGGACCATGATGCCAACGTCACTCCCTGGGTGCTGGCCGCGCAGGATCATGGCTGCGAGGTCATCTGGGTAAATTTCCATCCCGAAGATGGCACGCTCGATATGGACGAGATGCAGGCGGCCCTCGAGCGCAAACCACGTTTTGTCGCCGTCGGCTACGCTTCTAATTCGCTTGGCACCATCAACCCGCTGGCCAAAATTATCAAGATGGCTCATGAAGCTGGTGCGTGGGTCTACGTAGACGCGGTGCAGTACGCCCCGCACGGCCCAATCGACGTTCAAAAGTCGGATTGTGATTTCCTGGTCTGTTCCGCGTACAAATTCTTCGGGCCGCATATCGGCATCCTGTACGGGCGGCGCGAACTTCTGGAGCAGCTCTTTGCATACAAGGTGCGCCCGGCAAGCGACCAACTGCCCGGCAAGTTCGAGACCGGCACGCAGAACCACGAAGGCATCGCCGGCCTGTTGGGTGCGCTCGAATATTTCGAATGGCTTGGCGCGCAGTTTGGGGATGAATATGCAGAAGGACTCGCAGAAGAAGATTACCAGGGACGTCGGCTCGCTTTGAAAAAAGCGCTGACTGCCATCCGTGCCTATGAGTTCGAACTCAGCCGGAGCCTGCTCTCCGTTTTGGAGGCCGTTCCCGGCCTGAAGCTGTACGGCCCCACGGATGCCCGCCACCTGGAGAACCGCGTGCCGACTTTTTCTTTCCGCCTGCAAGAACTGTCGCCCAGGCAGGCCACCGAAAAACTGGCAGAGCTGGGCATCTACGCCTGGGACGGGAATTATTATGCCCTCGGCATCACCGAGCGCCTGGGCCTGGAACAGCACGGCGGCATGCTGCGCGTCGGCGCAGTCCACTACAACACCCTGGACGAAGTGCAGAGGTTGAAAGCAGCTTTGTTGCAGATTAGCACGGCCAAATAAAACTACTGATTAAGGATCATTATTAAATGCGCAAGAAAAACCTGTGCATCATTCCAGCTTTGATCGTTGTCCTGCTGAGCGCCTGCTCTGGCAGCCAAAATGTTTCTACGCAACCCGCCAGCCTGAAAGTGCTGGCGACGGAAACCTTTTTGGGGGATATCGCCCAGAACGTGGCCGGAGAACGGCTCAAGATCGAGATCCTGATCCCTTTTGATGTCGATCCACACGAATTCGAACCCAGGCCGCAGGATATCACCGAAATCGCCCAGAGCCAGGTGTTGATCGTCAATGGCCTTGGGTATGAGGCCTGGTTGAAAAAGACACTCGCTAATATTGGCAGCCAGCAGCTGCTCGTTGTCGCCAGCAGCGGATTGACCCCCAACCCGGACCCTTCCGGCGAACACCCGGATGGCGATCCGCATATGTGGATGAACCCGTTGAAGGCAATCAGCTACGTGGAGACCATCCGTGACGGGTTGTCACGGGCCGACCCCACGGGAAATGACATCTATGCCAAAAATGCCGATACGTATATAGCCAAACTCAAGGAACTGGATCAATGGGCCAAAAACGAAGTGGCACAGCTCCCGGTCGAGAAACGGCTGTTGGTGACCAACCATGATGCGCTGGGTTATTTCGCTCAAGCGTACAATTTCAAAGTTGTCGGCGCCGTCATCCCCGGTATCACCGACGCGGCCTCACCGTCTGCCCAGGAGATGGCCGATCTGATCGAGACCATCAAGGGCAGCGGCGCACGCGCAATTTTTCTGGATATTGGCGAGAACAAGAAACTCGCCGAGCAGATTGCCACGGAGACTGGCGTCAAAGTTGTCAGCGATTTATATGTGGAAGGCACCTCCGCCCCGGATGGCCCGGCGCCGACCTATATCGACATGATCAAGCATGATGTCACGCAGATCATTGCTGCACTGAAATGAGCGATGCTTTCTCTGTTATGTTTTTTGGCCCGGAAGTTGGTTCCGGGCCTTTTTGATATCAAATCCACTGAAGACCATGCTACACGCGTGCCTGCACACGGTGCAGGCGGAGCCATTTAGAGCATACACCTCTCGGCATCTCTTCGTCCCTTCGGGAGAGTTCTGCACTAATTAATACCAAATTAATATGGGTATGATAGCATTTACCCGAGGTGAAATCAGGATGGCCTCTCTTGTAGCCTGTTCCATAATGATTCAATTTTAAGGATTGGTGAACATTGAACAAGAAAATGCTACCGAGTGCCACTTTGTTTGCCCTTATTGCGCTTGTCCTCACCTTTGGCATTGCCCTGGCGCACACGAGCGTGCATGCCGGAAATTATGAGATTGAAGTCGGCTGGGTGGACGAACCGCCTGTCATCGGGCAGCGCAACGCCATCGTGGTGAACGTCGCGGATACGACTGCCACCGATGCCGTCGTGGACGTCTCCAAGCTGGTCGTCAGCGTCACCTACGGCGGCGAGAGCAAGACTCTCGAGCTGCAGCCATTGAGCGAGGATGCCACCAACCAGTATATTGCCCCGATCCTGCCCACCATTCCGGGGCAGTATTCAGTCCACCTGAGCGGCAAATTGGGCGATACGGATGTCAATGCCGATGTTCAACCTGAGGAAGTCGCATCAACGGACAAGCTGGCCTTCCCTGCCGCACCGGGAGGACAGGGCCAGCGCGGCGGCGGGTTTGGGGGCGCGGGTGGCTTCAACGGCGGGTTCCGACTGAGCGATTGGCTGGCCGGCGCCGCGCTGGTGTTAGGCGTACTCGCTTTCAGAAAGGCCCGCCAGTAGCCCGTTAGAAACCCTGCATGAGAAAACGCGCGCTTTTTCTGTTTGCAACGATCTTGCTGTATTGTGCATGGGCCGTTTCACCGGCCCATGCACATGCTCTTTTTCTGCGTTCCAAGCCGGCGCCGAATGCAATCCTGGCACAGTCACCGGCGCAGGTGGAAATTTATTTCAGCGAAACCCTGCAACCAGGCCTGAGTTCGATCTCAGTCTATGACTCGAATGCTGCGCAGGTTGACCTGGGGGATATACGTGTGGACCCAAACGACGTGACGCGGTTGACCGTTTCGCTGCGCTCGCTGGCCGATGGCGTTTATACGGTCTCCTGGAAGGCGCTTTCGGCCACTGACGGCCATCTGACCACCGGTTCGTTCCCTTTCGCCGTGGGGAACGTAAGCGACTCTGCACTCGCGGCCGTCCAGCAGACCAATACCTTTTCGCTGCCTTTCAGCACGCTGGTCTCCAAATGGCTGCTGCTGGCCGCGCTGGCGCTGTTAACCGGGCAGGCTGCCTTTATCACGCTGGTCTGGAACCCGTCGCTTAAGGCCAACGGAGCTGAACTCCCCGTAGAGGTGCAGCAGCCGCCCGTCTGGGCCAGGCTGTATCAGATCAGTTGGATAGCGGTTTTGGTGGCCCTGGTTCTGGGCCTGCTGTCTGAGGCTGGCCAGACGAGCGGGAATGAACTGGCTTGGCCCTGGGCCGCCGAGACTAGCCTGGTGTTGACCGCGACCCGGCTGGGTGTCATCTGGCTCGTCCGGCTGGCGCTGGCCATGATCGGCATCTGGCTGACCCGCAGCCGCTCTGAAGATTGGAAACGTGGGGCCGGCTTTGCCGTTAGCCTTGCGCTGCTGCTCAGCATCAGTTTAACCAGCCATGCTGCGACCGAGGCCCACCCTGTCTTGCCAGTCCTCGCCGATTGGTTGCACCTGGTGGGAATGAGTTTCTGGTTCGGCAGCCTGGCCTATTTATTGACCGGACTGCGCCAGTTCCAACACGTGACTGGCACATTGCGCACCAGGCTGACTTCCATCTCGATCACCCGTTTCTCGGTGATGGCATTGGCCAGTGTGGGCGTGGTGGGCGTCACTGGGTTGTACGCCGCCTTCCTGCGAGTGGGCTCGCTGGATGCGCTGGATACAACGCTATACGGTCACGTGCTGTACATCAAACAGGGTTTTGTTGCGGCATTGTTGCTGCTGGCTGGTGTCAACCTGTTATTCGTTTCTCCGCGCTTGAAGCGCGACCGCCTGGGGAATGCCAGCAATGTACCGCTCGTGATGCACTTCGAGAAAATCGTCCAGGGCGAAATCGTCCTGGCTTGCTTACTTTTGTTGACAGTCAGTTTGCTTACTTACCTGCCGCCGGCCAAGATCACCCCGCCCTCATCGGATTTAACCGGGGCTGCCGGCGCGGATGACCTGGACATGGATATTACGATCTCTCCAGGCCAGGTGGGGCAGAACACATTTACCTTGCACGCCACCTCCAACGGCCAGGCGCTGCCGTCGGTCAAAGAGGTTTTGCTGCGATTTACACCCAACCAGGGCAATATTCCACCCTCTGAAGTCCAGTTGATTGGGCAAGGGAATGGTGATTTCAGCACCAAAGGCAGTTATCTCAGCCTGCCGGGCAACTGGCAGGTCCAAGCCGTTGTTCGGCGTGAGCATAAATTTGATGCCTTTGCCAATTTCAACTTTTCCGTCAACAACCCCGGCGCTGATAACCAGGATGCGGCCACCTCCCGCTTCGCCGCGGGCATGATCCTGTTCGACGGGCTGTTGTTCGGGCTTTTGATGCTTTCCGTGACCGATAAGCCTGCCCTGCGTTTCGGAGTGGGTGGGGCGTTATCGCTGTTGATGATCGGCCTGGGGATTATGTATCTGATGCGTCCCATATCGATCACGAACAGTCAGGCCAACCCCGTCCTGCCGGACGCCAGGTCGGTTGCTGCCGGGCAGTCTTTGTTCAGCAATTACTGTGTTCCCTGCCATGGAGAGAGAGGCAAAGGCGATGGGCCACTGGGGCTGACTCTCAACCCGCGCCCGGCCGATCTCAGCTACCATGCCATCCCTGGCATCCATACGGATGCACAGCTTTTCGAGTGGATCAGCAATGGATTCCCCGGCTCACGCATGCCGGCTTTCAAAGCGGTGCTTTCAGATACCGACCGCTGGAACCTGGTCAACTTTATCCGCACTTTGGCGCCAAAATAAGCTCCATTGCAGAAAGAAATTATCACATGCGAAAGTTTCTCTTTGTTCTCTCATATCTGCTTTTTATGTTAACAATCTCGAGCTGCTCAATGGAGGTCGGCCAGGCTACCGTCGTAACGCCATCTGTACAGGTTCCCATCGCAACCACTCCCACCAGCTCAACCGTTGAGAGTCCGGCGCAGCAAAATGCAATCGGGAATCCAACCCTGCCAACATTCAATGTCCCGGTTACGTGGGGCGGTTTGAATTTGACCGGGAAGCTGATCTTTACCAGTTCAGGCCAGGACGGAAATGCTGCTTATATGCGCATTCAGGCACTTGACCTGGCTACCGGCGCAGGCACAACGATTTTTGAAGCGCCTCAAAACGGCTTTATTTATTTTGTGACGGTTTCGCCGGATAGCAAACAACTGGTTATGGCTTATTCGCCCCCACCCGGAGCGGATCTGAGCGCGCACCAGGAACTGTACGGCCTGCCCCTGGATGGCTCCGAGCCTCCGCAACTGCTCTTCATGCCCCCAACGAAAGACGATGAATACTTTCAGCCAGAGTGGTCGCCGGACGGAAAATATATCTATTTTACGCACGTCAACTTTCAACAGGCTCCCATCATGCCAAAACAGCACTACCCCATTTATGAGGTCTTCCGCATGGCCTACCCGGGCGGCCAGCCGGAGAAACTTGCCGACCAGGCTTACTGGCCGAGGTTATCCGCGGATTCGGCCCGTCTGGCTTATGTTTCTCTTGAGCCAACGACCGGAAATAATAAACTCTTCCTGGCAGATGTAGATGGGAGCAATGTGCAGGAGCTGGTATTGACAGGCAATGCCGCCCCCTATATTATTGATGCTCCGATCTTCTCGCCGGACAACCAATCCATCTTGTACAGCGCGGTAACTCCGGTGCAGTCCTCCGCGCCCACCTGGCTGGAGAAAATCCTTGGGATCACAGTAGCGTCGGCACATACAGTTCCGTCCGATTGGTGGTCGATCCCGTTGTCTGGAGGAACGCCGAAACAGCTAACCCACATTAATGCCGTCGGGCTGTTCGCCAGCATTTCACCCGATCAACAATACGTGGCCAGTTTTAGCGGAGGCGGTATTTTTGTGATGAAGCCGGATGGAACAGAGTCGACCATGCTGATCAACGATGTGGGCAGCCAGCCGGGCACCGTAAGTTGGATACCGTAATGACTGCCAAAGGCGCGCAGCCTGCCTGAGAAAGTGTTTATGATGATAAAAATGCGTTTCTTGTTCTGCCTGCTTCTTTTCGCATTTACCGTTTCAAGCTGCTCAATTGCGATTAATCAAGACTCCGGGGCGACCCCCTCTCCGCGAATTGGGTCTGTCCCCTCGGCTGCTGCTCCAAATGTATCCTCGACGAAAATCCCGATCACCTGGGGTAGCTTGAATTTGGCGGGACGGATGGTATACATCAGTGGCAAACAACCAGAGACCCCTGCCATGCGTATCCAAGTCCTTGATCTGGCAACGGGCGAAGTGAAAACAATCTTCCAGGCTCCCGTGGGTGCCTGGATTTATTTCCTGACTGTTTCCCCGGCCAGGCAGGTCGTCATGGCTTATTCGCCGCCGTTTGGGGATAAACTGAGCGGACATCAGGCGCTCTACATCCTGCCTGTGGATGGCTCCGCTGCTCCAAAACTACTTTTCACGCCAGGCTCAAATGACGACGATTATGCCCAGCCGGCGTGGTCGCCGGATGGTAAAAGCATTTATTTTTCGCATACCAATCCTGAACTTCCTACCAGCGTGCCGAACCAGCAGTTCCCTGTATACGAAGTACTCCGCATGGCTTACCCGGACGGTACGCTGGAAAAAGTTGCCGACCAGGCCTTCTGGCCCAGAGTGTCTCCGGATTCGGCCCGCTTTGTGTATGTTTCCGTTGATGCGGCGACTGGAAAGAACAAACTTTTCGTGGCAGACGCTGATGGAAGTAATTCACAGCAAATCGTAATGTCTGGCCCGGTCATCCCGGATATTATCGACGCCCCAGTTTTTTCAGCCGACGGGCAATCGATCATGTTCAGCGCGGTGGTTTCAACCCGCGGATCTGCCCCAGCGTGGTGGGAAACAGCTCTTGGAATCACGACCGCATCAGCGCACACCATTCCCTCTGAATGGTGGTCGGTGCCGGTAGGCGGCGGCATCCCCACACAACTGACGCGTATCCACGCCATCAGCCTGTTTGCCAGCGTTTCACCTGATAAAAAGCATATTGTCAGTTACAGCGGATATGGCTTGTTCGTGATGAATCCGGATGGGACTGCTTCAACTATGCTGGTGAATGACCTGGGAGGCATCCCCGATACGGTTAATTGGATACCGTGAAATTCCCCATCATATAGATGATGTATGCTGAGAAATGATAGACGCCTTCTTACCGTCATAAGGTGGGTAATATTACTTGCAATTCCTACGGTATTTTTCTTGCCCAGGGATGTTGTTCGCGCTCACCCGGTGGATATGTATGCCCAGAATCAAGCCATCCTGTTCACCCGGGTGGGGCTCCAAGTTGATTGGAAAATTATTCCCGGCCCCTTGCTCGCGGATGCGGTCTGGGGTGCGGCAGATCAAAATCACGATGGCTCGATCAACTTACAGGAAGCGCAGGCCTGGTGTGCTCCGCTTCTCTCCCAATGGCGTGTCGATCTTGATAACCGGCGAATGGATCCGGGTCAGGTACAGGATATTCACTGGCCCGCAACCATTGACGCCTTTCGGACGGGGGAAGATGCGATCTGGATCAAGCTATCGATCCCATGGACCGCGGGGGACGGGGAAAAACATCGCCTGGAAATCCATAATTCCTTTCAGGAAGCCAACAGCCTGAACTGGTTTTCGCTGACAGCCAAAGAGGGCCTGTCTTTCGATGAGCCGGCTCAGGATAATGGCCAACTGCGCATGGATATTACCTTTCCGCATACAAGCGGCGGCTCCTCGACTGAAACGGCAACTGCGCTGACTTCCTGGGACAGCGGCAAACCGCACCTTCCCGGCTTCACGGACGCCATCTCGAAACTGGCGCTCAACCTGTCGGACTCGCAGCAGCAAAGCAGCGGGCCGCCCAGTGCGACTTCGGCGTTGGTTGGTCTGGTGAAAGCACAGCAGTTTTCAGCCTGGTTTTTTGTCGGAGCGTTTCTTTTGTCGCTGGCTCTGGGCAGTTTGCACGCATTGACCCCGGGTCACGGAAAAACGCTGGTTGCTGCCTATCTGGTGGGTTCGCAGGGACGAGCCCGGGATGCAATTTTTCTTGGTTTGATTGTCACGGTTACCCACACTGGCTCGGTCCTGTTGCTTGGCCTGTTGACCTTACTTGCCTCGCACTATATCCTTCCGAGTTTGATCGCCCCATGGCTGGAGGTGATCTCTGGCTTGCTTGTGATTGGATTTGGCATCCACCTGTTCCTGCAAAGAAAAGCCGACCTGTATGCCTGGCTGGTTACCAGACGAGAAAAGAAACCGGCCAAATTCACATATCAACCAGGCCAGGCAAGTACTTTTTCCCTGCAAAATGCGCAGGTGAGCGGGCTATATATGCCTGGCCCGCTGCTGCCTCAACCGTTTCAAGAGCATTCACATGACGGAATTCCTCACCAGCATGCGGGCCACACGCACAGCCATTCCCTGCCGCCAACCAACCAGGTGACTTTGAAGTCATTGATTACGTTTGGTATCAGCGGTGGCCTGGTGCCCTGCCCGGACGCAATCGCCATTCTGCTGGTCGCGGTTGCGCTCGACCGCATCCCCTTTGGAATGCTTTTGATCCTGGCCTTCAGCATCGGCCTGGCTTTCGTACTGATCGGGATTGGCCTCGCCATGGTTCAGGGCATCCGTTTTATCGGACGGAACGATCTATTGAACCGTTTCAGCCTCTACACGCCAATTATCAGCGCCGTCGTTGTATCGGGTTTGGGCGTTGGCCTGACGCTGAATGCACTGAATTCCTTCAGCCTGACTTCTGCGGTTTTACAGCCCGCGCCGCTGTTTGATATCAAGCAGGCCAAATTAGTGTACCTTGCCCCTGATAGCCAGCGCCAAAATCAATTGTCCGTGGTCTCTCTCTCCACTGGAACCCCGCTCTCGTATACCCGGGAAACTTCCGGGGTGGCAGGATACTCGCTTTCTCTCGACCGAAAAACAATCCTGTATACGCTGATCAACATGGATGGCAGCTCGTCTCTATGGGCCATTGGCACGGATGGAACCGACCGGCACTCGGTTCTGGATTGTCCACATGCAGAGTGCGTTGGGCCGGTATGGTATCCTGACGGGCAGAAGCTGGTCTATGAACGCCTGAATTATGCAACAGGCTCTTCGGTATCCGTATTTAGCATCTGGTGGCTGGATCTGAAGACTGGTGAAACAAGGCCTGTCTTTCAGGATCAGGCCTTTCCGAGTATTGCTCCCGGATTTTCTTCGGACGGTCAGTGGCTGAGCTACATTTCCCCGTTGAACAATACAATTCAGTTTTACAACTTGAAAGAAGACCGCAGAAGCTCGATATCTTTATCCCGAGGATACCAGCCCAGGATTGCGCAGCCGTGGGACCCTTTAGACACATCGATCCTTTTTTGGGAGCCGGGTTCCGGGGATGAAAGCTCTGCACTGCGTGTGAAAAGATATGATCTGGCGTCCGGCCAGAGCATAGACCTGGGCGGTTCAAATAACCAGGTGGAATTCGAGACGGCCTGGTCAGCGGATGGACAATGGATTGCAATTGTTCGCGACAGTTCAAGTTCGGGCAGCCCCGGCCAGCGGCAGGAGATTTGGCTCGTCCGGCCGGATGGAAGCGGGGGCCATTCCATCGTGAGCGAAGAGCACGTCTCTTATTCAAATCTCGGCTGGTCACCCGATAGCCGTTTTCTGGTTTATTGTCGCTATTCAACCGATCATATTGGCAAGCCTGAGATTTGGCTCGCGGACCTCATGACCGGCAATCAGGCCAGGCTCGTGACGGGAGGCATTCTTCCGCTTTTGCTGCCATGAAGTAATCTTGGCAAATCGCCTGTATTTTAATAGTCAGGATGGGTGTATGATAGATTAATCTCAATGTACTGTTTGAGTTGCTGGAGATATGAAATGACAATCCTCACTGACGTTCTGGATCCTTTGACCAGCGTAGGGGAATTGGTGGAAGCGCTGCCGGATGGGGCGCTGCGTTGTATAGCCTGTGGGCATCGCTGCCTGATCCGCCCGGGCAAGCGCGGCATCTGCCAGGTGCGTTTCAACGATAACGGCCAGTTGCGCGTACCGTGGGGATACGTAGGCGCGCTGCAAGCCGACCCGATTGAGAAAAAACCTTTTTCGCATGTCCTGCCCGGCGCAACGGCCCTGACGTTTGGGATGCTGGGCTGCGACTTCCATTGCGGATACTGCCAAAACTGGCTCACCTCGCAGGCTGTGCGTGACCCGGCCTCCAATGTTGCTATCAATCTGGTGCGGGAGATCAGCCCTCAGCAAATGGTAGAAATGGCTCAACATGCCCAGGCCGACGTGATTGTTTCCTCTTATAACGAACCGCTGATTACCAGTGAGTGGGCCGTAGCCATCTTCAAAGAGGCCAAAGCCGCCGGGTTGATGTGCGCTTACGTCTCGAACGGCAACAATACGGCAGAAGTGATGGCGTATGTGCGCCCCTATATTGATGCCTACAAAGTGGATCTTAAATCCATGAACGACAAGAACTATCGACAACTGGGCGGTGTGTTGCAAAACACGCTGGATGGCATCCAGCGTGCCCACAGCCTTGGCCTGTGGGTCGAAGTGGTGACGCTGATCATTCCCGGTTTTAACGACAGCAACGAGGAGCTCTGGGATGCTGCACGCTTTCTGCGCGAGCTCTCGGCGGATATTCCCTGGCACGTGACTGCTTTCCACAAAGACTATAAGATGACGGATCCGGATAATACTCCGGCGGAGACGCTTTTACGCGCTGCCGAAATTGGGCGCGAAGCCGGGCTGAATTACGTCTACGCCGGGAACCTGCCGGGACAGGTGGAGGATTACGAATCAACCCGCTGCCCCAAATGCAATAAATTATTGGTCCGGCGCCACGGATACGTGGTTAGCGAGTATCACCTCACCGGGCAGGCTACGTGCCCGTCATGCGGGACAAAAATTCCGGGGCTCTGGCCTGAAAACCCAAAGCGGGTGCAATTGAATGGGGTCGGAATTCCGCTGCCGGTTCGATAAAGCGCTTCCCGTTGACGTGGATATCAAGCAAATATTTTGGGCGAGAGTTGCCGGCTCGCCCACACTTGTTTTAAACATGTATAATCGCCCTGTCCGATTTCTCAAGGAGGCCTTATGAAGCGGCCCAATCCCCAACTTTGGCAAATCCTCGTTTTTCTCCTGGTTCTCGTCTCGCTGGCCTGCAGCCTTGGCCTGCCGGGCCTGCCGTCCTTTGGCGCAGCCGCCACCCCGACGTCCACGCCTCAGCCCCTGCCGCCGATTATCGTCGAGACCGTCCCGCCGATCGGCAGCGAATTGCCGCTCCAGTCTCCGCTGCTGATTTACTTCAGCGCGCCCATGGACAAGGCCTCGGTTGAATCTGCTTTAACGGCCGATTTCACCGGCGGGTTCCTGTTCAACTGGATGGATGACAGCACGCTTGCGCTCACCCCCAAATCTGCCCTGCCTGCCGGTGGGCAGATCAACTTCACCTTGGCCGTTTCTGCCAAAGCCGCCAACGGACTCGCGCTGCTCGAGCCCCTGTCTTTTTCCTATCGGGTGGCCGGGCCGCTGCGCGTGGCCCAAGTGTTGCCCGCTGCCCAGGCCAAAGACGTATCCCCCGACTCAGCCGTGGTCGTGGCATTCAACCAGCCAGTCGTGTCCCTCGGCGCGGATGCTTCGACTTCGATCAGCACCAGTCTCCCAACAGGATTAACCATCGAACCTGCCGCGCAGGGCAAGGGCGAGTGGCTCAATACCAGCACCTATATCTTTCATCCCGATCCTGTCCTTTCAGGCGGCACCGACTATATTGTGCGTGTCAACCCGCAGTTGGTCAGCACCAGCGGCGCCGCGCTGGATACCAATAGTCAGAATACGGCCTGGGCCTTCCGCACCTCCTTTCCCGCGCTTCAAGGAGTTACGCCCAAAGATTCTGATGGGCCCTTGCTGCTCGACCCTGAACTGCAGCTCACCTTCAACCAACCCATGGAGCGCGCCAGTGTGGAAGCCAATTTTGCTTTCAGCGGGCCGGGCGGCAAAGTTCCCGGCCAATTTAACTGGAACGACAAATCCACTGTGCTAACCTTCAAGCCTTCCGCCTTGCTGGAACGCGCCACGCAGTATGTCTTGGGCCTTAATGGACAGTCCCGCTCACGTGGCGGCGAGATTCTGGGCAGCGATACAACCATCACCTACCAGACCTTCTCACCGTTTGGGGCCTGGTACACCGGTTTTCAGAGTGGAGAAACGCGCCCGGCAAACAAGGATATAAGCGTCACCTTTACAGCACCGATTACCGCTTACAAAGCGAATGAGTTGAATTCCCTGATCACAGTCTCACCCGCCCCCCCGTATTTCAGTATCGGTCATGAAGCTGCAGTCACGCTGAATATATATGGTCAGTTCGACCCCGGCAAGACTTACAAGATCACCTTCTCTGGCAGGCTGAAAGACCGCTGGGGACAGGCCCTGGGCCAGGACTACGTTTTCACCTTCCGCGAACCGGATGCGGCGCCATCGATAAGTTTTGGTTCCTATCTGCCGGCACTCTTTGTGCGTCCGGAACAACCGGTTGTAAATGTCCAGGCTGTCAACGTCCATACGCTCAACATCTCGCGCGGTACATTCTTGCTGAATGATTTTCTGCATTACGAGAATGACTACGATTTCAGTAAAACCTATACGCCCGCCGACCTGCAGACGCACACGGAAAATCTTGATTCCAGCCTCAACCAGAATGCGCCATACCCCGTTAACTTTTCTCCCGATGGAACAACTCTTGTGCCCGGCCTTTATTACGTGGATGTAACTTCGGATCAAGTTAAAAACTCACCCAACAGCAGAGGCCTGGCCTTGCTGGTCAGCAATCTTAACCTGACCTTGAAAACCAGTGCCACACAAACTCTTGTCTGGGCAATGGATTTGCGTACGCAGGCTCCTGTGCCGAACCAGGTATTGACGATCTATGATGAAAAAAGTAACGCGATTGCCACTGGTACAACCGATGAGAACGGTCTCTGGCAGGGCCAAATCCCTCAAACGGCAACAGGCTATCGCGGCTACATTTTCGCAGTACTTGGCCAGCCGGGCGACGATCTTTTCGGGCTGGCAATGTCGAACTGGGATCTTCAACTCTCTCCCTGGGATTTTGGCCTGTCGTTGGGTGCCGGCAGCCCGCAAACCAAAATTTATCTTTATACTGAACGTCCCATCTATCGGCCCGGCGATATTGTCCATTATCGCGGCGTAGTCCGCAAGGCTTACAACGGTCGCTATAGCGATGCAGGGGTAAGCCAGGTTACGGCCAGCCTGAATAGCCAGACTCCGAAGATAGCGGAAAACAAGCTGGATATCTCAGCTTATGGCACTTTTAACGGCGAATTCAGCCTGTCTGCCAATGCTGTGCCAGGTACATACAACATTGAGGTCGATGATGGCAGTTCTTCTTACGGCACTACCCTTTACTTTCAGGTGGCCGACTATCGCAAACCGGAGATCAATCTTGCGGTTACACTTTCACCTTCCCCTGCCCTGAGCGGGCGGGCCTTAACCGGCAAGCTCACTGCCGACTATTTCTTCGGCGCGCCAGTGAATGATCTGCCTTTCAAGTGGACTCTCTCCAGACAACCGTCCTACTTCTCAATTCCCCAGTTCGAGACCGGCGTTTACCAGACGAGCTGGTATTCCGGCGCTGACAATCGTTTTGGCGAAAGCATTGCGGAGGGCGAGGCGCGCACCAATGCAGATGGAACGTTCAGTATTCCCTTCGATAATGTCAAAGTGGATAATACCTCGGAGCTGACCCTGGAAATCACGGCCAGCGAATCTGGCGGCTTCCCCGTCAGCGCACGCGCTACGGTTACCATGCACCCGGCAAATTTCTATGTCGGCATCCGCCCGAATGCCTGGTTTTCCCAGGCCGGTGCCGAGCTGGGTTTCGATTTGCTGAGTGTAGACTGGGACCAGAAAGCTGTCCCCAACAAAGCCCTGACGGCCAGCTTCCAGAAGGTGGATTGGGAGCGTAACGATTCGTTTTACGGTTATTCCTTCACGCCAACCTACACACCTGTCGACAGCAAACAGGTTACCACCGGTGTGGACGGCAAGGCACATGTAGCTTTCACATCCGCCCAGGCCGGCACCTATATGCTTGATGTTTCCGGCGATGGCGCGAAGTCACAGGTTTTGGTCTGGGTTGGCGGGGCGGAAAACGCTTCCTGGCCGAACCTGCCCTACCAGCACGTGGTCCTGACGGCGGATAAGAAAAATTACAAGCCGGGCGATACTGCCGGGGTATTCATCCCCAACCCATTCGGCGCGCCGGCGCCGGCGCTGATCACCACCGAGCGCAGTGCCATTCTCAGCTCGCAGATCGTCAGCATCCCGCCAGACGGATATACCTTCAGCCTGCCGCTCAGCGACGACCAGGCCCCTAATGTCTACGTCTCCGCCACGCTGCTCGGCCCGGACAGCGACTTCCGCCAGGGGTACGTGGACCTGCCGGTGGAACCTTCAGCTTTCACGCTGAACGTGGACTTGAAAGCCACACCTGAGAAGGCCAAACCCGGCGATAAACTGACCCTCGACTTGAAGGTGACCGATTCCAAGGGCCAGCCGGTGCAGGCTGAGTTCTCGATGGCCGTCGTCGACCTGGCCGCTCTGGCCCTGGCGGACCCGAACTCGGAGAAGATCGTTTCCGCCTTCTACGACATTCAGTTGCTGGGCGTCAGCACCAGCCTGACCGACGCCGTGGCTGCGAACCGGTTGCTGCCCCAGCCTCCGGGCGGCATGGGCGGTGGTGGTGGCGAGGGCACCGTGACCTTGCGCGAGAAATTTCCCGATACGGCCTACTGGAAAGCCGACATCGTCACCGATGTCCAGGGCCAGGCGCAGGTCACGTTGACCTTGCCGGACAGCCTGACCACCTGGCAGGTGGACGGCATTGGGCTGAGCAAAGATACCAAAGTTGGGCAGGCGCGTGTCAAAGTCGTCACCAGCAAAGACCTGCTGATCCGCCCGCAGACGCCGCGCTTCCTGGTTGTTGGCGACAAGGCCAAGTTAACAGCCATCGTCAACAACACGACCTCGTCGGCGCTGGATGCCACCGTCAGCTTACAGGCCAGCGGCTTCAGCCTGGATAATCCCGGCACGGCCGAGCAAAACGTCAACATCCCGGCCAACGGGCGCGTGCGGGTGGCCTGGCCGGGGCTGGTGCAGGCCGGGGATGCGGTGGACGCTGTTTTCACGGTCAAAGCCGGCGGTTTGCAGGATGCCTCGCGCCCCAATGACGGGCCCATCCCGGTTCTCCGTTATGCCGCCTCGCAGACCTTCAGCACCGCCGGGGTCTTGGCGGACGTGGCCACGCATCAGGAGATTCTCGCCGTCCCGCGTACCTTCCAACCGTTGGGCGGAAAACTCGATATCGAACTCTCCCCGTCGCTGGCCGGCGTTATTTTGAATTCGCTCGAGGCTCACAAAGTACCGCCCGACGAACTGAATTGGAGCAATGAACTGCTGGTCTCGGACTTTTTGCCCAATCTGGTCACCTACCAGACCCTGAAAGATTCGGGCTTCTCGAACCCGGCCCTGGCTGAAAAGCTCAAAGGCTCGATTGCGGACGACGTGCGCCGCCTGATTGCGAGCCAAAATTACAACAAGGGTGGCTGGAGCTGGGTTGCGGATCCCAATCTGGAACCCGACCCGTACCTAACGGCCTACATCCTGTTTGCGCTCAACCAGGTTGGCAAGACCGACCTGAATATCGATGTGAAGGATGCCTTGCAGCGCGGGCACGATTATCTGGTGACGGCAGCGCCGATGGACGATAAAAGTGATTTGAGCGTTCTCTGGATGGCCAACCGGGCCGTGTTCCAGAACTACGTTCTGCAGCAACTCGGCGGCGCCAACGCCCAATACGTTGACCAGACTTACGCCAACCGCGACAGGCTCGACCCGTGGGCCAGGGCCCTGCTGGCCGAGACACTCTATGAAATCTCGCCTACCGATCCGCGCGCCCCCGACCTGTTCTCGAACCTGCAGACGAGCCCCAGCGCCATCCGTTCGGCGACTGGCGTGCATTGGGATAGCATCTCCGGCGACGGGCGCAACCCCGGCACGCCGCTCTTTACCACGGCGGTGGTTGTCTACAGCCTGGCGCAGCGCGGCGCGACGAGCGACCTGGCAAATCCAACGCTGGCGGAGGCAGTCCGCTACCTGGCCTCCCAGCGCGGTGCAAGCGGGTTGCGGGGCTCACCCTACGAAAGAGCCTGGGTCATCCTGGCGCTGGACCAATATATCAAAGTGACCGGCGAACTGCGAGGCAGCTTTTCCTTCTCTGCCGCACTGAACGGCGCGCCGTTTGCACATGGCGAAGCCTCTGGGTCGCAGAACATGGATACTGTAACCGCCAGCGTGCCGCTGACGCAATTGAACCTGAGCGGAGCCAATTCCCTGCTGGTCAGCCGCGAAGCCGGAGCGGGCAGGCTCTATTACCGTGCAGCCTTGACTGTGGACCGGCCCGTGGAGACGGCCCCTGCATTGGAGCAGGGCATTGCCGTCAGCCGCAAGTTCCTGTCTTGCACAGGACAGGAGTGCCGGCCGGTCAGCTCCTTCCAGATGACGCCGGACGCCAGCCCTTCGACAGGCTCAGGAGGGGCTGGGCGCGTGAAGGTGCAGCTGGCGGTCACACTGCCCAATGACGCCTACTACCTGATGGTGCAGGATTTCATCCCCGCCGGCGCGGATATTCTCGACAGTTCACTCAAGACCAGCCAGCAAGTGCAGCAAAGTATCTACGTCGAGACCGCGACCCCTGCCGGGCCGCAATACGACAACGCCGATCCATTCTCCGATGGCTGGGGCTGGTGGTATTTCAACAATCCGCAGATCTACAGCGACCACATCCTGTGGAGCGCAGACTATCTGCCGGCCGGCACCTATGTGCTGACCTACACCATCGTGCCCTCCCTGCCCGGCCAGTACCATGTGCTTCCCGCGCATGCCTGGCAGGCTTACTTCCCCGAAGTGCAGGGCACGAGCGCTGGGGCGGTGTTTGAAATTGTGGAGGGGAAGTGATCAGGAAAAAGTAAACAAGTAAAACAGGTCAGGGCGCATGCGCCCTGACCTGTTTTTGTTTTTCAAGCTTTTCATTATTTGGTTGCCATTGCCAAAAAATCACGCATATTTCGCTGTAATCTTCCTGATCGTTGTAACATTTCTCAACGTAGTCTGCATGCCCAGCGTCTTTTCGAGCCGCGCCCCGCTGAACTCGGATTCACTGAACCTGGTGCGGCACAGCCAGTAGACTTCGCGTCCATGGATATGGAAGTCATCCACCGGCGTGGCACAGGCCAGTAATTTTTGAATGGCTTCGTTGCCAGGCTTATGCGCCAGGAAACCAACGTACAGCCCGTGGCCTTCGGCATTCAATTCTGCGTCCGTGAACGGCTTGTGCCGGGCGACCTGCGCCAGCTCGGATGTCGCTCTGAGAAAAGTGGCTACTTTATACCCGAGAGTCTTGTGCAGGTGGTCTTCGATCTTGCTTTCGAGCACCTGTAGGTTTTCGGTGCTCGAATCGAAGATGACATTGCCACTGGCGATGAACGTCTCGACGTTGGGGAGCTCAAGCGCTTCGAACAGGCTGCGCAGTTGGTCCATTTTCACAGTGTGGCCGCCCACGTTGATGGCCCGCAGGAAAGCGACGTATTTTGTCATCTGGCAATCTTCTCCACCACCCAAAAATGTGAGAGGCCCAGTTCGCTGAGCAGTGTTTTTTCAAGGGTATGCAAAACGCCGCGCAGTATTTTCCCAAGTCTCCCAAAGCGGGCAATGATATTGTCGTAAGCGCCGAAAACGACCGCGCGTTCGATAAATTTCACCGGCAGGCCTTCGAATAATTTTTCGAGATCGCGCTTGGAATAGACGCGCACATGCGGGGCGAGTTTATCCCGCCAGGCGCGCGGCAGGTAGTTGACGAAAAGTTTGTTGCCGAAGGAATATTTTCCGCGCCAGTAGATACCGTGCGTCTCGAACGGATAGCCGCGGTTCGGGCAGAAGATGACCATCCGGCCGCCTGACTTCCCCGATGCGGGGTCGGGACTGCGCAGCACACGTACCATCTCGCGCACGGCAAGCACATCGTCTGCCACGTGTTCGAGCACTTCATGGCTCAGGATCAGATCGAAGCTCGCATCGGGATACGGCAGATGCTCCCCGGCGGCGTTGACAATCCCATGAGAGTGGCTCCCGGCTTCGGCGGCGCGCTCGAAGTCGTATTCCAGCCCAAAGATTTTGCCGCCAAAGCGAGCCATGTGCTCCACGTACATGCCCACACCGCAGCCGTTTTCGAGGATATTCCCGCTGATACGCTCCCTGGCAGCGCGGACGATCATGTTCAGGCGCCGCTCCTGTCCATCCCGCCAGACGTAGGACGGTTCGCCGCGCAAAGCGGCCTTTTCCATGTTGCGTTCGGTCATGCGGCTATTATAAACGCGATGGCCTGCGTTAAATTCAAATCTGTATAGTGTGGGCGCGTCAATAACACGGCAATGACATACTTGGACAACATTGGTATAATTCACGCCTCATGGAAAAGAAATACCATATCTGGACCGAAGGCTGTCAGATGAACATTGCCGATTCTCAACGCGTGAGCTCGGCGCTTGAGCATCTTGGCTATGCCCAGACCGGGCAGCCAGACGATGCCGATATTATCGTTTTGAACACTTGTGTTGTGCGCCAGTCCGCCGAGGACAAAGCCTATGGGCGCCTCACTTCCCTGCGCCCGCTCAAAGAGAAAAACCCCAACTTGGTAATCAACCTGATGGGCTGCCTGGTGGGCGTGCGCGGCAGTGAGAAGCTGCAAAAAAGATTCCCATACGTCGATGTCTTTTCCCCGCCATCTGACCCAGGGCCTTTGGTTTCTTTCTTGACGCAGGGTGAAATCCACTCCCTCGAGAACGCGGAAACGACCCGGCGCTTTTTGGCAATGGACGAGGAGTTGATCCTGCCCGTCAAAGAACGCGGCCAGCTTATCTCCGCGCATGTGCCGGTCGTTTACGGTTGTTCGCATGCCTGCACCTTTTGCATCATTCCCTATCAACGCGGTGCGGAACGCTCCCGCCCGGTAGGTGATATTGTGGCCGAGATCCGCTCGCTGGTGGCGCAGGGTGTCAAAGAAGTGACTCTGCTTGGGCAAATTGTTGACCGTTATGGCAAAGATATTTCGGATGGTCCAAACCTGGCAGGCCTGCTGCGTATCGTCAACGAGATCGAGGGGCTGGAGCGCATCCGCTTTCTGACATCGCACCCGAATTATTTCGGCATAGAGTTGATCGATGCGATTGCTGAACTCCCCAAGGTGATGCCGCACATCGAACTCCCCATTCAGGCCGGCGATGACACCGTGCTGGACAATATGAAGCGTGGCTATTCCCAGGACGACTACATCCGCATTATCGAACAGATCCGCGAGAAAATTCCCGGCTGCTCGATTGCTACAGATATTATTGTTGGTTTTCCCGGTGAGACCGAGCAACAGTTCATGCAGACCTATCAGGTGCTTGCCGAGCTGAAACTGGATGTTGCCCACCTGGCGCGTTACTCGATGCGTGAGGGAACGGTTGCCACCCGCCGCATGGTGGATGATGTTCCCGAAGAGGAAAAGATGCGCCGATACCGCATGCTGGAGGATTTGCAGGAACAAATCGTCACCGAGATCAATATCCATTATCTGGGCCAGACCATGGATGTGCTGTTCGAGGAAAAGGTCAAAGGGAGATGGAAGGGCCGCACGCCCACAAACAAACTGGTCTTTGTCGAATCGGATGAAGATCTGAAGGGCCGGGTTCTCCCGGTCAATATCACTTGGGCCGGGCCCTGGTCTATGCAGGCCAACCTGATAACTCAGGTTGCACCGGTTGTTTTATAAATATATATGCGCGGTAATCGTCTTCCCCGATACATTCTTTTTGGTGCTGTTCTCTTTGTGATTTTTTATTTAATCCAGATATATTTTGGCCTGCCAAATATTAGTTCTGCTTTGGCTGCCGGTATTTTAGCCTTTATTATTTCTGCCTATATTATGTGGAAAAGATAGAAGGATGACCTGGCAAATGTGCGGTGGCTTTAAGGAGAATTTATGAAAAAAGATGCTATCCGTGCTATTGCCATTTGCGTTTTTCGCAAGGGTGACCGGATATTAGTTGGGGAGGGCTTTGATTCGATCAAACAGCAAACTTTTTACCGTCCGCTGGGAGGAACGATCGAATTTGGTGAACGCAGCGATGAAACCATCCGCCGTGAACTGCTTGAGGAAATCAACGCAGAAGTAACTGACTTGCGCTATCTGGGAGTGCTCGAGAACATATTTGTCTTCGAAGCGGAAAAAGGGCACGAGATTGTGCTGGTTTACGATGGTGAGTTTGCGGACCGTTCACTTTATAAGAAGACCACAATCAACGGGAATGAGTTTGGCGCGCCGTTCAGGGCCGTATGGATCGACCTGACTACGATTGGCCCCGGGAAGCCTCCCTTATATCCTGTGGGACTTGCCGAACTCCTACTTAATCACAATGAAAAATCTCCCGCCTGATTGAACGGGAGATTTTTTTGCATTGAGGGTATTAGAGACTGGCATTGACCGTGCTGAAAAGTTTCCCTACTGTTGGGCCAAGCAGGGTAACAGCAGCAATAACGACGATGCCGACCAACATAATAATGAACGCATATTCAACCATTCCCTGTCCCATTTCAGTCAGGCTAATTTTCATGATTTCACCTCCTTTCGTGCCAAGAATAAAATAATATATTCATTTTAATGAGTTTGAAGCTCCATTACAATCAGGTCTAGGCGCAATTGGACTCTTTTAGCATTGCAAAATTGCAAACTGCCATGTGGTTGATAAGTTTTTGCCTCAAACAGTCAAAATTATTTTATTTCTTGTTGCAAGTTTAGGAATCTATGTAGGGAACGGAAAATTACTGGCTGCAGCCGAAATCACACAATTGCCGGACCGGGCAAGCCGGGCAGTCTGGTTTGCGTGCGTGGCAGATTTCACGTCCCAGCCGGATGATGTTCAAATGCGCGGCATAATAAGTCTCGGGGGGGAATAGAGCCTCAAAGTGTCGATGTGCTTCTTCGACACTCATTTTCTCTGGCTGGGGGCCACGCAGGCCAATGCGTCCCGTCACACGGTAAATATGTGTATCCACGGGGAAAGCAGGACGCCCCAGCGAGAAGCACAGCACAATCGCTGCCGTCTTTGGCCCCACCCCGTTGAACCTGGTCAGCCAGGCACGGGCTTCTTCCAGCGGCAGGTCTTTCAGAAACCATAAATCCAGGTTTCCCCGTTCTGCAGTGATTTCTCTGAGCACTTGCTGGATGCGCGGGCCTTTTTGGTTACCCAACCCGGCCGGGCGGATGGCTTCAATTATCTGTGCAACCGGAGCATCGCGGACGGCTTCCCAAGTCGGAAAGCGCAGGCGCAAGGCGTTGAAGGCTGTATCGCGATTGTTATCGTTTGTGTTCTGGGAGAGAATGGTCGAGACGAGTTCATCAACTGGCGGCAGAGGATTGCGCCAGATAGGTTCGCCGTAAAATTCAAGCAATCTTTTGTGTATCTGTAGCGCGCGCTCTGTAAGAGATGGCATTTGTCAGCTTGGGAATTTATGTTGAGGCGGTGGCTTGAGTCTTTCAAGCGTAATCGCTCTCTCACTATGAATTGGGGAATGTGAATCTATACGAACCAGCGCTATTCTTCATCGCTTTCGAGATTGGGGGTTGGATGATAGCGGCGCATATAATAGTGACGCAAACCATAGCCCAGGCGTCGGGAAAACTGTTTCTGTCGCTCGGCGGGTGCCTTGATACTTGCCAGCAAAGGTTGGATGAGAGCCGCGATAGCTTCCGGGCCCGCCTGTTTCTGTGCGAGGACTTCCAGCTTTTTTTCAATGGTCAAAAGCAGTTCTCGCTGTGCTTGAATAATGGAGGAAGATACCACCCCGCTACGGCCGCTGACGACAGTATAGTTTTTGTATTCGGTCATCAGCACGCCCAGCGATTCCAGCCATTCAGTCAGGTTTGAAAAAGCCAGGAAAGGCGCCTGGTGCTTCAGGACCAGATCTCCAACAAAAACTATTTTCAAATCCGGGATGATCACCCAGCTTGCCCCAGGGGTCGGCCCGGGGTGGTGTTCGAGGATGACGGGCAGATCGCTCCATTGGATGACTATGCGGCTTGTGAATGAGATCTCCGGTAATGACCAGCGCACACTCCCGATCCCGGCCACCGACTCCCAGTCCGCGCCGGTTTCATCTCCCTGTGCTTTGAAAGTGTTGGGACGGTTCCGGAAGGCCTGGACAGTCTTTTCGTTGGCGATGACGGTACACTCCATCGCACGCACACCCAGCGTCCGATCAGGGTGCGCGTCCAGATTGATCAAGATGCGTTCCACGCCGCTATTGAGATTTAAAAGCGATGCACGCCACGAACGCCCGTCTTCAGGCGAGGGGGGTGCGTCGACCTGAATCAAGCCGTGCGGTAGGGAGATCGCGCCCAATACCACGCCGGGGTATTGGTCTTCGATGTAAACTTGTCGGGCAATTTCTCGCATTACTGCTCCTTGCATAATACATTAGTGAAGTTAAACATGCAGGCATGCAAATGATAGGGAAAATGTTGCCCGGGCTCATTCCATTGCGCAGCACACAATAAAAACCTTGCTAAGATTACTCTTCTTTTTTTGCCACCGGCAAAGTAAAGATAAATCTCGATCCCTTTCCAGGTGCGGGCACAGCCTCGACCCATATTCTTCCACCATGTCCCTGGACCGCCAGCTTGCAGAACGCCAGGCCCACTCCCAAACCGCCTGGTCCATTCTTGTTCTTCAGGCGCGTAAACTTGTCAAAAATCCGTTCGCGGTCGGCTTCCGGAATGCCTGGGCCATTATCCTGCACGAAGATGCGCACAAATTCTCCATCTCTTTCTGCTCCGACGGCAATTTCCCCTTTTTGCGGGGTGTATTTGACCGCATTTTCCATCAAATTGATGAGCACGCGGCGGATCATATCCACGTCAATCAGGACTGGGGGCAGCAGGTCGGCCAGGGAGATTTTGATCGTTTGGTTGTGGCCCTCGGCGCCAGGTTTGACAGCTTCCAGGGCGCCTTCAAATAGTATTGAAACAGCTATGGCTTGCTGTTCCCCGACCGGCTGGTTCTGCTCCAGCCGGGTGAGATCGAGCAAGGAGTTGATCAAACGTTGAATGCGGTCAAGCGATTGATAAGCAATCTTAAGGATTGGTTCGCTGGTTTCTATTTCACTCGTTGGGATGACTGTGGCAATCATATCTATGCTGGAGAGAATGTTTGCCAATGGCGAACGCAGGTCGTGATAGATCATCGCGGTCAAATCTTCGCGCAGCGCATCCAGGTCTTTGCGTTCAGTAATATCGCGCAAAATCCACTGGATCGACTCGGCCTCATCGAATACGACTTTGCGAACATAGACTTCCACCGGATGCGTGCCACCCAGGCTGTCGTATAGTGTCGATTCGTAGACAATCGTAGAATCGCCAATCTTTTCAAACTTTCGCCCGGTCTTCTCGAAGTTAATATCATGCATCTGTTCGATCAGGAACTGATGCAGTTTATCGGTTGGGTGAGCGGACAAAGTGGACGCCTGCCGGTTTGCTTCGACAATGGTTCCTTGCAGGTCGGTAATGACGATGGGATCGATGCTGTCTTCAAATAGATCGCGGTAACGCTGGCGGGCAACATCCAGGCTCTCAAATAACTGTGCGTTCTGAATGGTCGAGCCTGCCAGCCCGCCCAGACCTGTCAGCACCAGCAGGGCATCTGGATCGAAGACCTTAGTAAGCGGGTTAAAGGCCTGGAGCACGCCAATGACTTTCCCCTGAGCGTGGATTGGGGCGCAAGAAAGCGCCCGCGTGTTTCCTCCGGGCAAATGTTCGGCCTCTGCCAGACGCGCATCCTCGCTTGCGGCAGGGAGCAGCACACCACGCCCGTCGCGTACTACGATACCGGCGATGCCTTCTTTGGCTTTGATGCGTTTACCAACCAGCTTGTCGCTGTTTTCGCCGATGGCGGCACGATATACGATCTCACCGCCCGGCTGTTCGACCATCCCGAGCGCAGCGGTCTCCACCTGCAAGGCCTGTTTGGTCTGGTTCAGAATGCTTTCGAATACCTGCTCCATATGCAGGGAGGTGTTGATATTCACGGCGCCTTCAGCAAGAGAGGTCATCACTCGTGCCTGGCGCTGGCTTTCTGTGAACAGACGTGCGTTTACGATGGCAACGCCAGCCTGGTCGGCAATCGCCTGCATCAGTTCAAGGTGCTCGTCGCCATATGCGTTGGGGACGGAATGCACGAGCGTCAGCACACCGACCATTTTCTCACGGGAAAGCAGCGGAACGGAGATGGCAGATTTCGCTCCCGAGCGGTCCTGCGCGTCATCCTGGCGGCGCAGCCAACGCGAATCCTTGCTGGTATCGGGCACCAGCGCCGGCTGGCGGTTGCGCACCACCCAGCCTGCCAGGCCGCGATCTACAGTATCTTTGAGTTGAATGGTGGTACTTTCACGCAGCTGGTTGCCGTAAACGATTGCGGATTCCACGACTCGTTCGTTATCGTCCATGACGACGATGCTGGCGCGTTCCCCCCCAACGTTGTTAATGGCGGCGAAGAGCACACGTGTCAGTACCGTCTTGAGGTCGAGCGCCGACGCAAATTCGCGGCTGACCCGGTAAAGCAGTTCGAGTACTGAACGGTGGTCTTGGAACATGGCAATCCCTTTATAAATGCTTCAAATCAGAAATTGTCTTCGATAAGATCACGGACGCACCCCCCGTGCTTGCAGGGATTTTCAGTATAGCACAACTGCCGAAAATCTCGCCTTTCAGGCCAGCTGCGTGTAAGCTCGTCAGGTGGAGTGGATTTAAGCTGCCTCGCGGACAACTTCTGCTGATAAAATAAACATATGGAAAAAGCTTATTATCCCATGCGTGAAGCGCTGGTTTCCTGTGCCGTGGTGGGTTTGACCGCCGGTCTGTTCATGGCCCTGCTCGCCATCGTTGCCATCCTTGTCGTTTTCTGGAGCTGACATGCCCATCGACCTGCCTCGTGTTCGAGCCCTGTGTTTCGACGTCGATGGCACCTTGAGCGACACCGATGACCTGTTTGTCAACCGGATCGCCGGGTACCTGCGGCCGGTGCGCTTTTTGTTGCCGGGCCGCGATACGGTACACGTGGCCCGGCGCTTTGTCATGTGGGCCGAAGCACCTGGAAATATGCTGCTCGGCATCCCCGATTGGCTTGGCCTGGACGAGAGGCTGGCTGCGTTCGCAGAACTGCTGTATCGCAGCCGCCCCCTGCCGAAGAAGGATTTCCTGATTGTGCCAGGTGTCAAAGAGATGCTGGCACAACTCAAGGGACGTTACCCCATGGCGATCGTCAGCGCGCGCGACGAACGCAGTACACTCAGATTCCTGGACCAGTTCGAGTTGCGTCCCTATTTCGATGTGATCGTTACCGCGCTCACGGCAGTGCATACCAAACCGTATCCTGACCCGGTCTTATATGCCGCAGCCAAAATAGGCATCGAACCGGAGAACTGCCTGATGATCGGGGATACCAGCGTGGATATCCGGGCTGGAAAAGCTGCCGGCGCGCAGACCCTGGGTGTCTTATGCGGTTTCGGCGAGCAGGCCGAGCTGCGCCGAATAGGAGCGGATGAAATCTTGGAAAGTACCGCCGGGCTGGCGGATGTATTATTGAGATGACTTGCTATATAAAAAAACGGCCCGCCTTTCTGAACTGCACCCTGTAGGCGAGACACGAAAAAGAAAGCCCCCTGTGGCTAAGAGGACAGACACCTGGTTTCAAAGGGTGTCTGTCTTGTTTTCAATTGTATCCTTTCGTAGTTGTAAAAGTGGATGTAATCGTCGATGATCTGCTTTAGGTCGTCCAGGGAGGGGTTGCGGATATGCTGTAGAGCTTCCTCCTTCAGATGTCCAAAGAAGTTTTCCATGACAGCATTGTCCCAACAATTACCGCGGCGAGACATTGAAGGTGTGATGGTACAGTGCTGGGTAAGAACATGATAGGCATGGGAAGTGTATTGGAATCCTTGGTCACTATGCAAGATCACGGCATCGGTGAATTGCTCTTTTTGCTTGGCTTGCTTAATGGTGTTTAGCACGAGCGCCAGCGAGTTATCGGTGCCGACTTGGTGAGCAACAATAAAACCATCGAATAGGTCTTTGATGGTCGAGAGATACGCCCAGCCTTGTTGGGTATGCATGTAAGTCACATCTGTGACCCATTTCTGGTTGGGTCGGCTGGCCGTAAAGTCACGATTGAGCACATTTTCATAACGATGATAGGTCCCTAACTCCGACATGCGCTTGAAGATCTTGCGTCTTCGGGCGATGGA
>WNFL01167006.1_pt1 | contig 49565 bp, 49 predicted proteins | sample 5400361 | NCBI WGS metagenome assembly WNFL01 (sample SAMN13153351, study PRJNA577476) | soil metagenome | isolation source: 40 cm soil on Douglas fir-dominated hillslope | place: USA:California | collected 2013-09-17 | reverse complement strand
AATGAACGACATTCTACTTCATCTCCTGGTCAGTTTCGGTTACGCGGGATTGGCTGTATTCCTGTGGCGCGAAGCGCTCAAGCCGGCTGCCGCGCAAGACGCGCCGACGCGTGCGTCGTGGGCGCACGTTGCACTCATCGTGCCGCTGGTCTTGCACGCGCTGCTGCTAATCCGCGCTGTTTTCGCCGGTGATGCCCTGTATCTCGGCGTCGGTACTGCGATCTCGGTAATCATCTGGTTGACGGTATTGATTTACTGGACGGGCAGTTTCTTCTACCGGCTGGAAGGTCTTCAGGTTCTGGTCTTACCTACCGCCGCCGGACTTTCACTACTTCCGCTCGTGCTGCCGGCCGTGCATCCGCTTACCAATACGCATCTGGCGGCGTTCAAGGCGCACCTGGTCATTTCTCTGCTGGCGTACAGCCTTTTCACCATTGCCTCTTTGCATGTGCTGATGATGGCGCTGATGGAACGGCGGCTGCATCGCGGCAATCTGCCGCCATTCATGCGCAATCTGCCGCCACTGCTCACCATGGAACGAATTCTGTTCCAGATCATTTTTGCCGGATTTGTGCTTCTCACGCTGACGTTGGGCAGCGGCATTCTTTTCTCCGAGGAATTGTTCGGCAAACCGATGCAGCTCAACCAATTCAAGACGGTGTTCGGCATTTTGTCCTGGATCATCTTCGGCGCCATGTTGGCCGGCCGCGCGCTATACGGATGGCGCGGACGCGTCGCGATGCGCTGGACCCTAGCAGGATTTCTTTCGCTGTTTCTCGCCTATATCGGAAGTAAATTCGTTCTCGAAGTATTGCTGCAACACTAGCATTGCAAGGGGGTCGCTCCCGCTTGCTTGACACTGCGGTAGCCGCTCCCGATACTGATTTCCTGTCCACAAGTTGGGTGGTGACCGCACTTGGATGAAATTCCGCTTTCTACGCTGCTGATCTTGCTTGTCGTTCTACTCGTCGTTTCCGCGTTTTTCTCGATTTCCGAAACCAGCATGATGGCGCTCAACCGCTATCGGTTGCGGCATTTAACCAAGACCGGCCACCGCGGGGCCCGGCTCGCTTCTCAATTGCTTGCCCGCACCGATCGCCTGCTCGGCGTCGTCCTGCTCGGCAACAATCTCGTCAATGCAGCGGCCGCCGCACTTGTCACCGTTATCACATTCCGCTTGTTTGGCGAGAGCGAACTGGCGCTCACGCTCGGCACGGTTGTAGTGACATTCTTCATTCTCGTATTCAGCGAGATCAGTCCCAAGGTGATGGGTGCGAGTTTTCCGGAGCGCATCGCATTTCCCGCGAGCTACGTCCTGACGCCCTTGCTCAAACTGGTCTATCCGATAGTGTGGTTCGTGAATTTGTTCGTCCGCTTCCTGTTGTGGGCACTGCGACTGAAGCCCCAGGCCAACCAGACTCACACGTTGACCATGGAGGAGTTGCGCACGTTGGTGCTGGAAGGTGGTAATTTCCTTCCGCAGAAACATCAGAACATCTTGTTGAATCTGTTCGATCTGGAATCCATCACCGTTGAAGATGCGATGACACCGCGCAATCAGATCGAAGCGGTCGATATCGAATCGGCGCCTGCTGAAATACGCCGCCAGATTGCAATCAGCAACCACACCCGCCTGCCCGCCTATCGCGAGCGTCTCGATGACATCATCGGCATCGTGCATGTGCGCAAGGTTCTGAATCTTTCGGAAGGTGAACATATCGATGCCAAAACCCTTACCGAAGTGCTGCGCGAACCGTATTTCATTCCGATGGGAACGCCATTGTTGACGCAGTTGCAAAATTTCCAGGAGCAGCAGGACCGGATGGGCCTCGTCGTGGACGAGTACGGCGAGTTGAAAGGTTTGCTGACGCTCGAGGATATTCTTGAAGAGATCATCGGCGAATTCACCACCCAGTCTCCGCTGCAGACGGCCCGTTTCCGCAGGATGGAGGACGGCAGCATCATCGTCGAGGGCGGAACGCTGTTGCGGGACATGAACCGCAAGCTGGGTTACAAGTTTCCGCTGGATGGACCGAAAACGCTGAACGGGCTGATTCTGGAGCACTTTCAGGATATTCCCGAGCCCGGAACCAGCTTGAAGCTTGCGGGCTACCCGATTGAAGTCCTTCAGACGCAGGATCGCGTGATCAAATCCGTGCGCTTGCTTCCGCCGGATAAGGACTAAAAATCAGGGCTATTTATCAAGTACTTCCATCTTTACTTTAACGATCGGCCGGTGCATTATTCGGAATTATTGGTGTGATGGCGCCTTCGGTCGCCGTTAGACGAGCGAGACAGTGACGTGACGAGGTAACGCTATGGCTACCGCAGCGGCAACAAGAGACAGAATCAAGGAATACACCTTCCTCTGGGAAGGCAAGGACAAAGGCGGAAAGCTAGTCAAAGGCGACATGCGCGCCGGCGGCGAAGCCGTGGTGTTGTCCCAGTTGCGCAGGCAAGGCATTGCGGTTCTGAAGGTCAAGCGCCAGAGAGGAGGCGTTGGCGGCAAGGTCACGCAGAAAGACATCACCCTGTTTACCCGACAGCTGGCCACCATGATGAAGGCCGGCGTCCCTCTGCTTCAGGCATTCGACATCGTAGGAAAAGGCCATTCCAATCCGGCAGTCGGCAAACTGCTCATGGATATCAAGAACGAAGTGGAAACCGGCAACAGCCTGACCAACGCGTTTCGCAAATATCCGCTCCATTTCGACGCATTGTTCTGCAACCTCGTAGGCGCAGGAGAACAAGCCGGTATTCTGGACAGCCTGCTCGATCGTCTGGCGACCTACAAAGAAAAGATCCTGGCGATCAAGAGCAAGATCAAGGCGGCGCTGTTCTATCCGATTTCGATCATCGTGGTGGCATTCATCATTACCGCCATCATCATGATATTCGTCATTCCGGCGTTCAAGGACCTGTTCTCGAGTTTCGGCGCCAATCTGCCTGCGCCGACTCTGTTTGTGATGGGGATTTCGGATATCTTCGTTCAGTGGTGGTGGGCGATCTTCGGTAGTGTCGGTTTCGGCGTGTGGTTTTTCTTCTACACCTGGAAGCGATCGGTGAAGATGCAACAGTTACTGGATCGATGGTTCCTGAAAATACCCATATTCGGCGCGCTGATCCGCAAAGCGACGATTGCCCGCTGGACGCGAACATTGGCGACGATGTTCGCAGCCGGCGTACCGCTGGTTGAGGCGCTGGATTCGGTCGCGGGCGCTGCCGGAAATTTCGTCTACTTCGAAGCAACCAAGAAAATCCAGCAGGAGGTCAGTGCAGGCGTGAGCCTGACAGTCGCAATGACCAATACCAATGTGTTTCCGAACATGGTCATACAGATGGTGTCCATCGGTGAAGAATCCGGGTCGCTGGACGGAATGCTCAGCAAGGTCGCCGACTTCTTCGAAGCCGAAGTCGACGACGCGGTAGAAGCGCTTTCCAGCTTGATGGAGCCGATGATCATGGTCGTCCTCGGCGTATTGATCGGCGGGATGGTTATTGCAATGTACCTCCCGATCTTCAAGATGGGTCAAGCCGTATAAGTTGCTCCCTCGAACAACCATGCGCCCGAAGAACTCGGGCGCTTTTTTATCGGCGGGAGTTCGCGCATAGAGCGCGCAATTCTTCATTCATGACATTCATCCAGGCACTGCAGAATCAAGCCGTGACGCTCGCCGCAGTATGCGGATTGGTGGGATTCATCGTCGGCAGTTTCCTCAATGTCGTCATTCACCGCTTGCCGAAAATGCTGGAGCGGGGCTGGGACGGCCAGGCGGCTGAATTGCTCGAACAGAAGAACCTGCCTGACGTCGCAAAGAAACTGCGCGCCGGCGATGCCGGGCGCTACAACCTGATGACTCCCGCGTCGACCTGTCCCCATTGCGGCCATAAAATCAGAGCCTACGAGAATATCCCAATCGTCAGTTATGTTTTCCTGCGCGGCCGCTGCTCCTCGTGCAAGGCGCCAATCAGCATCCGCTATCCGATCGTCGAGGCGATAAGCGGGATTCTTGCAGCCTACATAGGATGGCGATTCGGATTGACGCTGGCGATGGCGGGAGCCCTCGTCTTCGCGTGGGCCCTCATCGCGCTTACTGCCATCGACATCGATACCCAGTTGCTTCCGGACGATATCACGCTGCCGCTGCTCTGGCTGGGCCTGCTGGTCAACCTGAACAATGGTTTTATCCCCCTTTCTTCGGCCGTGATCGGCGCGGTCGCGGGCTATCTTTCGCTCTGGGCGGTATATTGGCTTTTCAAACTCACCACCGGCAAGGAAGGCATGGGTTATGGCGACTTCAAACTCCTGGCCGCCGTCGGTGCCTGGCTGGGATGGAAGATGTTGCCCATCGTCATACTACTGTCGTCGCTGGTGGGCGCAGTCGTCGGAATTTCCTTGATCGTATTCACGCGGCATGGCCGGAATACACCGATTCCGTTCGGACCCTATCTCGCCGCCGCGGGACTGATAGCCTTGTTCTGGGGGGAAACGATCAACCGGACTTACCTGCAATTGTTCTGAGCATGGCGTTCACGGTCGGCCTGACTGGCGGAATCGGCTCGGGCAAGACAACGGTGGCCGAGTTGTTTGCGTCTCGGGGTGCCGGCATTGTGGATACGGATGAGATCTCCCGCAGATTGACCGCACCTGCCCAGCCAGCAGTCATCGAAATTGCACGCAAGTTCGGGCCGCAGTTTATCGCTGCGGATGGAAGCCTCGACAGGGCGCAAATGCGCCATCTTGTATTCGCGGACCCCTCAGCCCGAAAAGATCTGGAGGCAATCCTGCATCCACTAATCCGACAGGAAAGTACACGGCAGATCTATGCATCGGCGGCACCTTACGTCGTCATCGTGGTGCCGCTACTGATCGAAACGGGGTCCTATCGAGACATGATTGGCCGCATTCTGGTGGTGGATTGCGAGCCGGAAACCCAGATTCGCAGGGTGATGGAGCGAAGCGGGCTTTCCCGCAACGACGTGCTTGCCATCATCGCTTCGCAGGTTCCCAGACAGCAACGGCTGCGCGAGGCGGACGACGTGATTCACAACGACGGCGCGCTGGAAGCGCTGCGGGCGCAGGTGAGCCCGCTGCATCTTCGATACCTCGGGCTTGCGACAAATGGCTGATCGACTCCGGCCCAAAGAACTGTGTGCTGCCTGCAGCTTTATTTTTCGGGGCATTTCGGCAATACTTGCCCCAACTCCGGCGGCGGCCCCCATATTGTGATCAGCTACGAGTTCCCACTCAACGAGAGGATTCGCACCCTGCTGCGCCTGGAGGATTTATACCAGCGTGCGCAGTACTTCGCCTCGAAAAGCGACCCTGAAGAGCACCATGTTGCATTGACATCTTTATTCGAGATTCTCGATGTTGGGGGTCGTGCCGACCTCAAGTCGGATTTGATGCAGGAACTCGAGCGTCAGAAACAGCATCTCGATGCCCTTCGCAGCAATCCAGCCATTTCCCAGGAAGCATTGGCCACGATCCTTGCAGACATCGAGAAAGCGGTTTCCGACCTGTTTCTTTCTTCCGGAAAGACCGGTCAGGAACTGCGCGAGAACGACTGGTTGATGGGGATCAAGCAGCGTTCCGCTATTCCGGGAGGTGTCTGCGAATTCGATCTGCCTTCATATCATTTCTGGCTCAATCAGAACGCCGAGGTGCGCCGCCGCGATCTCGACGAATGGCTGGCGCCATTCCTGCCGATCCGAAACGGCGTGCGGCTCATTCTGAAGCTACTTAGAGAAAACGGCAAAACCACCAGCCAGGTCGCGCATCAGGGTGTCTACCAGCAGACAATGGCAGGAAGGCTCGCCCAGATGCTGCGCATCCGGCTCGATGGCAACTACGACTGCGTACCCGAGATCAGCGCCAACAAATATGCACTCAACGTCCGTTTCACGACGGCGATCGGCACGCAGCGCCGAACCAGCGTCGACAACGTGAGTTTCGAGCTCACATTCTGCAACCTGTGATGCCTGTCGAATCCAACAAGGCCCGCAAGGTCCATTGCCCGCAATGCAATGCCGCGATCGAGTGGAGTACAGACAACCCTTTCCGGCCGTTCTGTTCGGAACGCTGCAAACTCATCGACCTCGGCCAGTGGGCAAGCGGTGCATATCGCATTCCCCAAGTGGAGCGCAACACCGGCGATAACGGGGAGACCGAGGACGAAGAGCCCTAGTTCTCTTCCCAGGCGCCCCGTACCATCGCGACGCCGTGCGCACCATGGCGGCGCGCATCATCAAGATTTGCCACCCGCATTCCCCCCAGCGCGAATACCGGCAGGGAATAATTCCCAATCAAGTCAGCGAATTTTTCCCAGCCCAGCTCCGGTGCACCGTAGTGGCTGGGCGTCGCCTGAACCGGACCCAACAGCACGAAATCCAGCCCCAGATCACGCGCCCTTTCGAGCTCTGCAACATCGTGGCACGAGGCACTACACCATTCGACATCGGGCCGCGATTTCGCGGCCATCAATTCGCGCGACGGCAGGTGCAGGCCGGAGCTCAGATTCGTTGAGAGTTGAACGTCGCCATTGATCAGCGCGATGCCGCCCACAGCGCGCACTTCCTGGATCACCTGCGCCGCGAAAATTTTGCGCGTTGCCGGGTCCAGATTTCTCTCCCTGATTTGAACCAGGCGCAATCCTCGCGCAAGCGCTAACCGAACACGTTTCAACGCCACTTCGACGCCCGATTCCCACGCGCATGTAATTCCCAGACTGGTGGGCAGCGACAATGCCTTGAGGACGGGGGCATTGGCCGGAAGCATGGGCGAAACCGTGAGCTCGTGGTTGTATTGCCAGGATAGTGCCTGCCTTTCGTGGGGATGCGGCTCTCCGCGCCAGCGCACCACACGATGAAAATGCAACCTTACCGTCGCGTGCGGATAAGTATAAACACGGGTAATCCAGGGATATGCAAGTTCGACATCAATTCCAAGCTCTTCGCGCAGTTCGCGATTGAGCGCATCCGCGATCGGTTCGCCCGGTTCGACTTTTCCGCCGGGAAATTCCCAATAACCTTCATAAACCTTGCCGGCTGGGCGTTGCGCCAGAAGGAACCCGCCATCGGAATGTTCGATTATTGCAACCGCGACATCCACCACGCGTTGCGTCATGGGATGGCCGCGCCGATCAGGACTTTTTTCGCGCGGAACCGGATATGATCCTGTGGCGCCCGGCCCAATCGCGGGCAAAATGCCAGGCGACACGCCCGCTGCGCGAACCGCGCGTCAGCGCCCACTGTAACGCCTCATTGCGTGCTTTTGCGCCCCGTTCCCGCTCGGGAACACCCAACTCGCCAAGCCAGTACTCGACGATCGTCAGATATTCATCCTGATCGAAGGGATAGAAAGATACCCACAGTCCGAATCGTTCGGACAGGGAGATTTTTTCCTCCACCGTTTCCCCCGGATGAATTTCCTCGCCCAGATATTTGGTCTCAAGATTTTCCTGCATGAACTCGGGCATGAGGTGACGTCTGTTGGACGTCGCGTAGATGAGAAGATTTTCCGAGGTCGCGGAAATCGATCCATCCAAAATGACTTTCAATGCCTTGTATCCCGGTTCGTCTGCGTCGAACGAGAGATCGTCGCAAAACAGGATAAATTTGAACGGAACATCGGCAATCAGGTCGACAATGTCCGGAAGATCCATCAGATCCTGCTTGTCCACTTCGATCAGGCGCAGGCCCTTCGACGAAAATTTGTTCAGCAACGCCTTGACCAGTGATGATTTGCCGGTGCCGCGCGCACCGGTCAGCAACACGTTGTTCGCCGTAAGCCCTTCGATGAATTGGCGGGTGTTCTGCTCGATCAACTTTATCTGATCGTCTATCCCCTGGAGGTCGGAAACCCGAATTTTGTGCGGATGCGCCACCGGTTGCAGGAATCCCGTGCTTGCGCGCTTGCGCCATCGGTAAGCCAGGCCCTTCTTCCAATCGGGTGCCGGATGCGCCTGCGGCAGGGTCGCTTCAAAACGCGCAAGCACTTGCTCGACACGGCTGATCAAACGTTCAAGATCGCTGCTCATCGGTGTTAACTGCGATAGTCGGCATTGATGCTGACGTAGTCATGAGAAAGATCACAAGTCCAGACGGTGGCAGAGGACGTACCCCGGTTCAATCCGACCCGCACTGTGATCTCGTCCTGCTTCATCACGCGCTGGCCGTCCTCTTCCCGGTAACTCGGTGCCCGTCCCCCGGATTTCGCCACCATGACTTCGTCGAGATAGAGGTCGACCTTCGCTACGTCGAGATCGTCGATGCCCGCATAGCCGATCGCCGCCAGAATGCGTCCGAGGTTCGGGTCTGATGCAAAGAATGCGGTCTTGACCAGGGGCGAATGGGCGATTGCGTAACCAACCTTGCGGCATTCGGTTTCATTCATTCCTCCTTCGATCTGGATGGTAATGAACTTGGTCGCACCTTCTCCGTCGCGGACGAGAGCTTGCGCCAGAACAGCCGCAACCTCGGTCACCGTATCAAGGAACAGCTTGAATTCAGCGGAATCGGATTTGGTAATTTCCGGAGCACCGCCTTGCCCCGTGGCGATAACGATCAGGGCGTCATTCGTGGACGTATCGCCATCCACCGTCACGCAGTTGAAAGTGCGCTCCGCTGCATACGTGGTCGCCTGCTGCAGCAGCTTCTGGTCCACCAATGCATCCGTGGCAATGAACCCCAACATGGTTGCCATGTTTGGACGGATCATTCCCGAGCCCTTCGCGATTCCGGTGACGGAAAACGAATGGCCGCCAATGTCCACGCGTCTGGAGCACGCCTTCGCCACTGTGTCGGTGGTCATGATCGCGGTCGCGGCTTCGGCCCAGTTCCTTTCCCCTAACGCGGCGACGCAACGCGGCAAGCCGGCGGCAATACGATCGACGGGAAGTGGTTCCATGATGACGCCGGTGGAAAAGGGCAATACCTGATCCGATTCGCATCCAACCAGTTTCGACACTTCGGCGCAAGTCTGCTTCGCCCTTGCTATGCCGTCTTCGCCCGTGCCGGCATTAGCGCAGCCCGTATTCACCATCAATGCGCGGATGCCGCCGCCCTGCAGATTCGCCCTCGCAACAACGACGGGCGCGGCACAAAATCGATTGCGTGTGAAGACGCCGGCGACTCTGGTCCCCGCTGCAAGCGTCATCAGCAACAAGTCCCTGCGATTGGCCTTGCGTATGCCGGCCTCGGTCACGCCGAGTCGTATTCCCTTGATCGCCAGCAGCGCGGAAGGTTCGGGGGCTGCAAGATTGACCGCCATTCGAAAGTTCCTGCGCTTATTTTAATTGGGAAACTAGTACGCGCACGTACGGCCACGCAATCAGCCGAGCTTGCCGTGGCACTGTTTGTATTTCTTCCCGGAACCACACGGGCACGGATCGTTTCGCCCCACCTTCTGACCACGGACAAAGGGTTGCACCTTGATATCGGCGTTCGCCTTCTCGAGCGCTTCGTCGTGATCGGCATTCTGGTGATACTGCAGATTCTTCAGTTCAGCCTGTTCCTGCTTCTCGACCACCGCTTCGACCTCTTCCGCCCTCTGGATCTGCACAATCATCAATTGGCGGGTTACTTCCGTTCGCACGGTATCCAGCATCAACGAGAACAACTCGAAAGCTTCACGCTTGTACTCCTGTTTGGGGTTCTTCTGGGCGTACCCACGCAAGTGAATGCCTTGCCGCAGATGATCGAGCGCAGAGAGATGCTCGCGCCAGTGGCTATCCAGGAAATTCAGCATGATGGACCGTTCATAGTCGCGCACCTTCTGAGAATCCTCCACGACGGAGAATTTTTCCTCGTAGTGCGCGTTGGCGGCCTCGATGATGCGAGCCCGCAGATGTTCCTCGTCGAGACTATCCTCCTTCTCGAGCCACTCCTTGAGCGGAAGTTTCAGTCCGAGTTCTCCGGCGAGCGTTTTCTCCAGACCGGGCGCATCCCACTGCTCCTCGACGCTGCCGGGCGGTATGTACTGTGTAATCAGCGCATCGACGGTGCCTTCGCGCATCGAGCGGATCGTGTCGGAAATATCCGTCGCCTCCAGCAATTCGTTGCGCTGTTGGTAGATGACTTTGCGCTGATCGTTTGAAACGTCGTCATATTCGAGCAACTGCTTGCGGATATCGAAGTTGCGCGCTTCCACTTTTCTCTGCGCATTCTCGATTGCACGGGTAACCCAGGGATGCTCGATTGCCTCGCCCTCGGGCATTTTGAGGCGATCCATGATGGCTGCCACGCGATCCGAGGCAAAAATGCGCAGTAACGGGTCTTCCAGGGAAAGATAGAAGCGGCTCGATCCAGGGTCCCCCTGGCGGCCGGACCGGCCTCGCAGCTGGTTGTCGACGCGCCGGGACTCGTGGCGCTCCGTTCCAACAATATGAAGTCCGCCGGCACCAATGACCTGCTGATGCAGCTTTTGCCACTGCTCGCGCATTTCAGCCACGCGCTTCTCCTTGTCCGGATCGGAGAGGCTCGAATCGTTGCGGACCTTGTTGATGTCGGGTTCAGGGTTCCCGCCCAGCACGATGTCGGTTCCCCGACCGGCCATGTTCGTCGCGATGGTCACCATCTTCGGCCGACCGGCCTGGGCGATGATCTCCGCTTCGCGTGCGTGCTGTTTGGCGTTCAATACCTGATGAGGAAGCTTTTCCTTCTCCAGCAAAGTTGCCAGGAGTTCGGAATTCTCGATCGATGTCGTGCCGACCAGTACCGGTTGGCCGCTTTGATAGCAAGCTCTGATGTCGCTGATCACGGCTTGATACTTCTCTTGCGCGGTACGATAGACCTGATCCAGGCGATCTTCACGGATCATCGGCATATGCGTGGGCATGATGACCGTTTCGAGTCCATAGATCTGCTGGAATTCGTAGGCTTCGGTATCCGCCGTGCCCGTCATGCCGGCGAGCTTGCGGTACATACGGAAATAATTCTGGTAGGTAATCGAGGCGAGCGTCTGGTTCTCGCGTTGTATGCGCACGCCTTCTTTTGCCTCGATCGCCTGGTGCAATCCATCGGACCAACGGCGCCCAGGCGTCAGGCGGCCGGTAAATTCATCGACAATGACGATTTCGTCGTTTTGCGCAACATAGTGCTGATCGCGATGAAATAACGAATGTGCACGCAAGCCAGCATAGAGGTGGTGCACCAGATTGATATTTGCGGCATCGTAAAGGCTGCCGTTCTCCGGCAGCAGGCCGGCCCGAGTCAGCAGATCCTCTGCTCGCTCGTGGCCTGCCTCTGTGAGCAGCACTTGATGAGCCTTTTCATCGACGGTGAAATCGCCCGGGCCATTTTCCTCCTTGACCCGAGTCAGCTTCGGAACGATTTCGTTCATCCGGTAGTACAGTTCCGTGCTGTCTTCGGCCTGGCCGGAGATAATCAGCGGTGTCCTCGCTTCGTCGATCAGGATCGAGTCCACTTCATCGACGATCGCGTAGGACAACCCGCGCTGCACGCGCTCGGATATCTGAAACACCATGTTGTCCCGCAGATAATCGAATCCGAATTCGCTGTTCGTGCCGTAAGTGATGTCTGCGGCATAGGCCTGCTGCTTCAGTTCGTGTTCCATCTGTGAAAGGTTTACGCCGACCGACAATCCGAGAAACCGATACAACCTGCCCATCCACTCTGCGTCGCGACTGGCAAGGTAGTCGTTTACCGTTACTACATGCACACCCTTTCCTGCCAGCGTGTTCAGATAGGCGGGCAATGTGGCGACAAGCGTCTTGCCTTCGCCAGTGCGCATTTCCGCGATTTTTCCGTTATGCAACGCAATCCCGCCCAGGAGCTGCACATCGAAATGGCGCATGCTCAGAATGCGGCGGCTCGCTTCACGCACCGTGGCAAAAGCTTCGACGAGCAGATCGTCCAGCGATTCGCCATTGGCTGCGCGCTGCCTGAAGACATCCGTGCGTGCGCGCAGGTCCGCATCGCTCAACTTCTGGATCTGCGGTTCCAGCGCATTTATCGCATGCACTGCATGCGAGTATTTGCGCAACAGGCGATCGTTGCGGCTTCCGAATATTTTTTTGAGGATGCTATTGATCATTGCTCAGGATGTCCTTAAAGCAAGAGGGGTGGGGACGCCTGCCCCCACCCCTCTGCTGGAATGCTTGCTATGTTTTCAGTTCAGCCCGGCACCTGAAGGAAGCGAGCGGGATTTTGTGGGGCTCCCCATTGGCGCACTTCGAAATGCAGATGCGTTCCCGTCGAGCGGCCAGTCGTACCAACCTCAGCCACCTTCTGACCACGCAATACGACGTCTCCGATTTTCGCGATGAGCTTCGACGCGTGAGCGTAGCGCGTAACGAGACCGTTGCCGTGATCAATTTCTATCATATTACCATACTGCGGATGCAGGTCCGCGTAGACCACTACGCCTCCCGCGGCCGCCGTAATCGCGGTACCTTCAGCGGCCATGAAGTCCATGCCTTCGTGGAACGCATTCCATCCGGTGAAGGGATCGATTCGCCACCCGAAATTGGAAGAGTACCAGCCGGTAGACACCGGCAACTGGGTCGGCAACAGCTGCTTCTTGGCGTGGGACAGCGTCAACATGGATTCGAGCACGCCGAGCTTGTCGGTGCGGTCGTCAACTTGAATGGCTAGACTATCGACCTTGTCGAGCAGTTCGCTCATCGATAGCTCTTGTGCGGGAATGGATGAGATTGCGCCCCCGCGCGCGGGAATCTGGTCAAACATGAACTCCTGGGGTTTGATGCCTGCAAGTTTTGTCAGGCGCTCGCCAAGGGTATCCAGGCGCAACAATTTGGCCTGCATTTCACCGAGCCTGGCCGCCATGGTATTGAGGCTCTCACGCAGGTACGACTGGGTCTTCCGGGTTTGTTCGGCTTGAACCGCCTCCAGCAACGACTGAAGATACGGACTCTGGTTGGTCACCGCGTAGCGCAGCGAGAAATAATTGAGCAAGACGGCGAGCGACACGATCACCAAACACATCAGCAAGCCGAGGAAAACCATCTGTGGCGTGCTCAGCGTGAAGCTGCGTGCCTGTGCCAATTTATTGGAAACCAGAATAATATTCATCCGTTCCCCTCATGCCTTTCGTCAAAGTCAGCACTATGTCCGACATACGCGTAGGTCTGCTGCTCAATAGCCTGCCTGAGTTGCAGGCCTTGAATCGCGAACTGCGACAACTGGCCGCCTTGCAAAGCACGTTGGCGGAAGTACTACCCGGCAACCTGGCCACTTCGGCGAGCGTGGCTCTGGTGAAGGCGGGCGAATTGATTCTAGTCGCTGACAACGGTGCGGTCGCCGCCAAGTTAAGGCAAATGGCGCCGCGAATTTTGTCCTCTTTACGTCAGCGGGGGTATGAGATTACCGGAATTCGTTTACAAGTGCAAGTAAGAACCCGCGATAACCCATTGCCGCAAAAACAGATTTCCCTGAGTTCCGAAGCTCGAAATGCGATCGATTCGCTATCAAGCCAACTCGACCCATCGCCCTTGAAGGCAGCGCTAAAGCGTCTCGGCCGTCACGGCAAAAAATAGAGCCTCAAATAACGGTTGCCAGCCGCTCCAGGGCCAACAAAGCTAAAAATATCAATATGATGGCGAGGCCAAATTTAAGGATCTGCCAACTGAAGCGCAGCCACCGGCGATCCTTGGTTACCAGGTAGACCGCCACAGACGCGCCTACAGTGATTACCAGCAGTGCACCGAGGATACGCAGGATTAGCATCGGGCTCGTGCTCGATGGGGACCTACCCGCGGGGCGACTGGGGCCTGAAAACTCAAACGGTTTGCATCTGCAACCTGAGAAAAGCAGGCGCCTCTTCGGGCTTCAGGAAGGTGACGAACTCCCAAGCCGTAGCATCCTCCATCAATTGCCTTAACAATCCGTTATTCAGGGCGTGACCTGACTTGTACGCGGAATAGGCTCCTATCACCGGATGCCCGAGCAGATAGAGATCCCCGATCGCATCCAACGCCTTATGCTTTACGAATTCATCCTCGTAGCGCAAACCGTCCGAATTCAATACCCGATAGTCGTCCATCACGATCGCGTTATCGAGACTGCCGCCAAGAGCAAGCCCCTGGGCACGCATGTTCTCGACATCCTGCATGAAACCGAAGGTCCTCGCCCGGCTTACCTCCTTTATGTAGGAAGTGTGTTCAAAGTCGACAATGACCCGTTTATTGGAATGCGCGAATACGGGATGTCTGAAGTCGATGCTGAAGTCCACTCGAAATCCGTTGTACGGCTCGAATTTGACCCATTTGTCGCCTTGCTTCACTTCGACCGGTTTCTTTATGCGGATGAACTTCTTGGCAGACGGCTGCTCCTCGATACCTGCAGATTGCAGCAGAAATACGAAAGGAGATGCGGAGCCGTCCATGATCGGAACCTCACCTGAGGTCAGGTCGACGTAAACATTGTCGATACCCAGTCCTGCCAGCGCCGACATCAGATGCTCTACTGTTTGCACACGCGCTCCGTCGCGTTCGAGGCACGACGAAAGTCGCGTATCGCCGACTGCATAGGGATCGGCCTTTATCTCGACAACAGGATTCAAATCCACACGCCGAAAGATGATGCCGCTGTTTGGCGCCGCTGGCCGCAAAGTCAGATAGACCTTCTCGCCGGTATGCAGACCGACGCCTGTGGCACGAACGATATTCTTCAGCGTGCGTTGTTTGATCATGTCATGCACTCAAGCAGTGCGAGAATTCAAATCTCTTGCTGCTTATCTAAGATAAATGATTGATTAGATTACCATACACGCAAGCCTCGCGCCAGCACCAAATGATTGCTGTAACGCAGCAAACAGTATGCCTGCAATGTAACTAGTCTAGTCAGCCTGCTTGCGCAAAAACGCCGGGATATCGAGCATATCTACTCCCGACTGCTTCATCGCTTCGACCGCGGCATCACGCGAACGCCGGCGCATCACTGCCGGAGTCTCGAGATCTCCATAGTTCACATCGATCGGCATGGTGTCGGTCCCGGTTCGCACCATGGTCAACGGCTTTTGCTGGCGATGGTTGACCGCCCCGCCCAAGCCCGTCGCCACCATCGTCACGCGCAAACGATCTTCCATTGACTCGTCGATCACGGTACCGACAATCACCGTCGCATCTTCGGCTGTGAACCCCTTGATGGTGTTCATCACCTCGTGAACCTCTTTCATCTTGAGGCTGGAACTCGCGGTAATGTTGACGAGGACACCGCGGGCACCCGCGAGATTGACATCCTCCAGCAACGGGCTGGCAACAGCCTGCTCTGCCGCGGAATGCGCCCGATCGAGCCCTGCCGCAACCGCTGAACCCATCATCGCCATGCCCATCTCCGACATCACAGTGCGAACGTCGGCAAAATCCACATTGACCAGACCCGGGCACTTGATCACCTCCGCAATACCGGCAACCGCGCCGTGCAAGACCGTGTTCGCCGCCTTGAATGCGTCGAGCATGCTGACGTCTTCGCCAAGAACCTGCATCAGCTTGTCGTTAGGAATCACAATCAGCGAATCGACGTGCTTGCAAAGCTCTTCCAGCCCTTGCTGGGCGATCTTCTGGCGCTTGCCTTCGAAGGCGAAGGGTTTGGTCACTACCGCAACCGTCAAGATTCCCAATTCACGTGCGGCTTCTGCGACGATCGGTGCAGCTCCGGTTCCGGTGCCACCGCCCATGCCCGCAGTAAGGAACAGCATGTCCGCGCCTTCGATCAACTCGATGATGCGCTCGCGGTCCTCCATTGCAGCTTCACGTCCGATATCCGGGTTCGCTCCGGCCCCAAGGCCCTTTGTTACATTCGTGCCGAGTTGCAACAACGTTTTGGACTTGTTACGCTTTAATGCTTGCGAATCGGTGTTGGCGCAAATGAACTCCACGCCATCCACGCCCTCGTTGATCATGTGGTCGACCGCGTTGCCGCCGCAGCCGCCGACACCGACCACCTTGATGACTGCTTCCTGAGGTTGTGTATCCAAGATCTCGAACATTAGTCGCCTCCTAAGTATGAGTCGTTGTGAATCGTCAAAAAAACAAAACTCCCTTGAATTTCGCCTGCTAAAAATTCGTTTCGAACCATTTCTTCATGCGGCCGACGATCTGTTTGAACGATCCGCTCTGCATCTTTTCGATCTGCTGCCGCTGATGCTGGCTCAGTCCCGCCATTAACAGGCCCACGCCTGTCGAATATCGCGGGTTGCGGATCACTTCCGACAACCCAGCTGCGTAACTCGGCAATCCCAGCCGCACCGGCATGTGAAATACCTCTTCTCCGAGCTCGACCATTCCCTGCATCGCAGCGCTGCCGCCGGTGATAACGATTCCAGAGGAAAGCAATTCTTCGAAGCCACTGCGGCGCAACTCGGCCTGTACCAGCGAATACAGTTCTTCCACACGGGGTTCGATGACTTCGGCAAGGGTCTGGCGCGACATCTTCTTGGAGCCGCGCTCCCCCACTCCCGGCACTTCGACCATTTCCTGCGGGTCGGCCAGTTCGCGCAACGCGCATCCGTAGCGGCGCTTGATTTCCTCGGCTTCCTTCGTCGGCGTGCGCAACGCCATCGCTATGTCGTTCGTGATCTGATCTCCCGCAATCGGGATCACGGCGGTGTGTCTTATCGCGCCTTGCGTGAAAACCGCGATGTCCGACGTCCCGCCGCCAATATCGACCAGACAAACTCCGAGATCCTTCTCATCTTCGGAAAGGACCGCCATGGCTGACGCCAGGGGCTGCAAGATGAGGTCGTTGACCTCCAAGCCGCAGCGCCGCACGCACTTCATGATGTTTTGCGCGGCCGAAACGGCACCAGTGACGATGTGCACCTTCACCTCCAGCCGCACCCCGCTCATTCCAAGCGGCTCCCGCACATCTTCCTGGCCATCGATCACGAATTCCTGGTTCAGCACGTGCAGGATCTGCTGGTCGGTCGGGATCGGGATTGCCTTGGCGGTTTCCACGACGCGATCCACGTCGCTCTGCGCCACTTCGCGGTCCTTGATTGCAACCATGCCGTGGGAATTGAAACTGCGGATGTGGCTGCCGGCGATTCCGGTCCATACGTCACGAATCTTGCAATCGGCCATGAGCTCGGCTTCCTCGAGCGCGCGCTGGATCGCATTGACAGTCGACTCTATGTTTACCACCACGCCCTTCTTCAATCCGCGCGAGGGGGAGCTGCCCATTCCGATGACCTCGAAGCCGCCTTCCGGCTTCATCTCGGCGACGATGGCCGCGATCTTCGACGTGCCGATATCGAGACCGACGATCAGATTCTTGCTTTCTTTTCTTCCGCTCAACGCCATGTCTTTTCCGTCGCTCTCATTCAGGTCTTCTTGGCGGTCCACTTCAGACCCGGGCTGCGCACGGCGAACCCGTTCGTGTAGCGAAGGTCGATATAGTTGGACGGCCGCGGCAAACGCGCGACGGTGCGCTCATAGGCCGCGACAAACCCCGCAAGCCTGGACTCGAGGTTGTCGCGTCCGAGTTCAAGCACCAGGCCATCGTCCAGTTTCAATACCCAGGCCCGGCGCGCCGACAGCGTCATCTGCACGATGTGCTTTCCGACCGGCTCAAGTGCAAGCTGGAACGCCTGAAAACGCGAGACGACTTCCGGCGCGGAGCCCTCCGGACCCTGCAGCACCGGAAGTGTCGTGTTGATAGCAGCCTCGAATACCTCGCCTTGCGCGCTGACCAGTGCGGTGGAACCCCAGCGCGCGAGAGGCCTGTGCTCCTCGACGTCGAATTGCAGACGATCCGGCCACTGCCGTCGCACATTGACCTTGCGCACCCATGGCAGTTTTTCGAAAGCGGCCCGCGCCTGATCGAGATCCACCGTGAAGAAGTTGCCGCGGAGCTCCCGGGTCACGACTGCCTCGACCTGTTCGTGTGTCACATGCGCGACGTCACCCGTCAACTGAATATCGCGCAGCGGGAAAATCGGCAGGTGGATCACATAGTGCACGGCGCCGTAAAGCATCAGCCCGCCAGCTATGGCAAACAGCAGGTTCGAAGTCATCCGCAACGCGGCCGCGTCATCCCACATGGGCACCCTCCAGAATTCGCACCGCCAGATCCGGGAATGCAAGTCCCGCCTGCCGGGCGGCCATCGGCACCAGGCTGTGTCCGGTCATTCCGGGTGTGGTATTCATTTCCAGAAATGAAAACGTGTTATCCGCTCTCAAAATCAAGTCGGCCCGTCCCCAGCCCTCGCAACCCAGCACCCGAAACGATTGCAGCGCGACGTCCCGAATGGCTTGTTCTATTTCGTCTCTTATTCCCGCGGGACAGTGATATTTCGTCTCGTCGCTGAAGTATTTGTTCTGGTAGTCGTAATTTCCCTGCGGCGCCTCGATGCGGATCAGCGGCAGCGCGGTGTCGCCAAGAATTGACGCAGTAAGTTCCTTGCCTTCGATGAATTCTTCAGCAAGCACTACGCGGTCATGGCGCGCGGCGAGTTCATAAGCGGCAGGCAATTCCTTCGCCGTGCGAACCTTGGTCAGCCCGATCGTGGAGCCCTCGTGAACGGGCTTGACGATAATGGGCAGTCCCAGCGTCTGCACGACCGCATTCCAGTCCGACGTTTCATTTACCAATACGTCCTTCGGAACCGGGATGCCGACCGACCGCCACATCAGCTTGGTACGCCACTTATCCATTGCCAGGGCGCTCGCCATCACGCCGCTTCCGGTGTAGGGAATGCCGAGCAATTCGAGCGCGCCTTGCACGGTGCCGTCCTCTCCGTAACGACCGTGCAGCGCGATGAACACCCGATCAAAGCTCTCGAGCTTGAGATCCGAGATGTCTCGCTCCTTCGGGTCAAAGGCATGGGCGTCGACACCGCGCTCCCGCAACGCGCCGAGCACTGCATTGCCCGACAACAGCGATATCTCTCTCTCGGCGGAGCGGCCACCCGTGAGTACAGCCACTTTCCCGAAACGGTTGCCGCTCATACTTTCGCTTTCATGCTTCACCCACGATCTGGACTTCACGCTCCAGCATCACTTTCGCTTCGCGCTTTACCGTCTCCTGCACGAGCACGATGAGCTTCTCGATGTCGTGCGCGGTCGCGCCGCCTTTGTTGACGATGAAATTGGCATGCACGGTCGAAACCTCCGCGTCGCCCATGCGTCGGCCCTTCAAGCCGCTTGCCTCAATGAGACGGGCTGCGTAGTCGCCGGGGGGATTGCGGAATACCGAGCCGGCGTTGGCCTCGGCAAGCGGTTGCGTGGCGATCCGCTTCGACAACAACTCCTTGATCTTTTGGCGGGCCATGTCACCGTCACCCCGCGCAAAACGGAACCAGGCGGCAACGAAGAACTCGTCGCGGGCCTGCACCGCAAGCACGCTCCTGTAGCCGACGGCATACTCGTGAGGCTCGCGAATCTGCAACCTTCCTGCGCGATCTATGGTGCGCACTCGCGCAACCGCATCCCAGGTTTCGGATCCGTAGCAGCCGGCATTCATCGCCAGTGCGCCGCCCACGGTGCCGGGAATGCCGGCGAAAAACTCCGCACCCTCGAGGTTGTGAACTGCCGCAAAGCGGGCGACTTTCGGACTGGCGACGCCCGCTTCCGCATAAATTTCCGCGTAGCCGGGGCTTTCTTCCAGGAAAAAGCGCGCGAGAACGCGATGCGTAAACACGACTGTTCCGCGAAAACCCCCGTCCCGGACCAGTAAATTGCTGCCGAGCCCGACAAAGAGAATCGGTTCGCGTTCCGGCATCCGGCCGAGAAAGACACCGAGATCCTCCAGATCCGCGGGCGCATAGGCACGATCGGCAACGCCTCCCGCCCGCCAGCTGACGTGCTTGCGCATCGGCTCGTCGCGCTTGAACTGGCCGCGCAATCCACTGGTTTCGATCCGTCCGAGTTCTGCCATATCCATGCTTCTTTGCTCAGTTCCCTTTCGCTATTTTTCCCGGTACCGTGCCGATGGACCCGGCGCCCATGGTGATGACCACGTCGCCGCTCGCCGCCATTGCGAGAATCGCTGCAGGCAAATCGCCAATTTGCTCCACGAACACCGGCTCGATCTTTCCGGCCACGCGCACCGCGCGCGCAAGAGCGCGGCCATCGGCGGCCACGATCGGCGCCTCGCCGGCCGGATAGACTTCCGTGAGCAGCAGCGCGTCGACGGAGGAAAGAACCTTCACGAAGTCCTCGAAGCAATCCCGGGTTCGCGTATACCGATGCGGTTGAAAGGCGAGCACCAGCCGGCGGTCCGGGAAAGCCCCACGCGCCGCGGAAATCGTCGCGGCCATCTCCACCGGGTGATGGCCGTAGTCGTCGATCAGGGTGAAATCTCCCTGCGGCAATCTCACATCGCCGTAGCGCTGAAAGCGCCGGTCCACGCCGCGGAATTCCGCCAGCGCCCTGACGATGGCCTCGTCGGGAGCGCCGATTTCCATCCCCACCGCGATGGCTGCAAGCGCGTTCTGCACGTTGTGCAACCCGGGAAGGTTCAGCGTGATGTTCAAGTCGGCAGCAGACTTCGCGTGGCCGTTCCTGCGCACAACGCGGAAATGCATGCGTGCGGCATCGGCTTTGACGTCCACTGCGCGAAGCTGTGCGCCTTCGGCCAAACCGTAAGTCGTTACCTGCTTGGTAATGAGCGGCAGCAGGCTCCTCACGTTGGCGTCATCCATGCACAGAACCGCCATTCCGTAAAAAGGCAGGTGTTCGATGAATTCGAGAAACGCCTGGCGCAAGCGGCTGAAGTCGTGCCCGTAGGTCTCCATGTGATCGGCATCGATATTGGTGACCACCGCGAGCACTGGCTGGAGATATAGAAACGATGCGTCGGACTCGTCGGCCTCGACTACGATGAATTCCCCTGTGCCGAGTTTTGCATGGGAGCCGGCGGCCTCGAGCCGCCCGCCGATGACGAACGTCGGGTCCATGCCCGCTTCGGCGAGCACGCTGGCAACCAGGCTGGTCGTCGTGGTCTTGCCGTGAGTACCCGCAATGGCAATACCCTGCTTCAGTCGCATCAATTCCGCGAGCATCATCGCTCTGGGCACAACCGGAATGCGTTTCGCGCGTGCCGCAGCGACTTCGGGATTGTCGGGTTTGACGGCTGTAGATGTGACCACGGCATTGGCTCCGATGACGTTCGCTTCGTCGTGGCCAATGTGAACCTTTGCTCCCTGATTCTTCAGACGCAGGATGGCCGCGCTTTCGGAAATATCGGAGCCGCTCACCTCGAAACCGAGATTGAGCATGACTTCCGCGATGCCGCTCATCCCGGCGCCGCCGATGCCGATGAAGTGAACATGTTTGACCTTGTGCTTCATGCCGCAACCGCCATGCAATGCCCGGCGACGATCTGCGCGGCGTCCGGTTTGCCCAATGCGCGCGCGCGGTTGGCCATGTCCAGCAGCTTTTCCCTGGTAAATCCGAGCAGCAGGTCCGCGAGTTTTCGGGGGGTGAGTTCTGCCTGCGGCAGCAATACCGCCGCCGACCGATCAGCGAGATAGCGGGCATTGAAAGTCTGGTGATCGTCGACCGCAGACGGAAAGGGAACCAGTACGCTGGCGATACCAGCCGCGGCAAGTTCCGAGACCGTCAGCGCGCCTGCCCGGCAAATCACCACGTCCGCTGTCGCGTAGGCATGCGACATGTCGCGGATGAACGCCAGCGTGGTCGCGCTCACACCCGCGTCCCGGTATGCGCGCTCAAGCATCGCCAGATGCTTCTCTCCCGCTTGATGCGTGACTTCGGGACGTTGCGTCTGCGGAATCAGCGCCAGAGCGCGCGGCACCATTTCGTTGAGTACCTCCGCACCGAGGCTGCCGCCGACAACCAGTATCTTCAGATTTCCGGTCCGATTGCGAAAGCGCTGCTCGGGAACCGGCAGTTCCGCAATATCGCGCCGTACCGGATTGCCGGTCCATTCGGCGTTTTTCAAGGCATTGGGGAACGCGACAAGGATGCGGTCCGCCACTCGTGCCAGGACTTTGTTGGCCAGTCCCGCGACCGAATTCTGCTCGTGCAACACCAGCGGGCGGGCCAGGGCAGCGGCCATCATTCCGCCGGGAAACGAAATATAGCCGCCCATGCCGAGCACCACATCCGGGCGCACGCGAAAAATGGCGCGAGCGCTCTGCCAGAATGCAATCAGGAGATTCAGCGGCAGCAGCACCATGCGCAGAAGGCCTTTGCCGCGCAAGCCTGAGAAACGAACCCATTCGATCTCGAAGCCGTACTGCGGCACCAGCTTGCTTTCCATGCCCACCCTGGAACCCAGCCAGACGATTCTCCAGCCCTTGTCGCGCAACTGCTCCGCAACCGCCAAGGCGGGAAAGATGTGACCCCCGGTACCTCCTGCCATGACCAGGATTGTCTTCATCGAGTTACAGCTCCTACCGCTGCAACGGTCACATCTTCAGTGCAGGCTAATGCGCGCCTTGCGCGCGTTATGCCGGAGCTAAAAATGTGGCCTCCGGTACCGCCGGCCATGACCAATATGGTTCGTACCATGCTGGTCACAGCGAATACCCTTTCATCATCTGCCGATTTTCGTAATCGACGCGAAGCAGGATTGCGAGCGCGCAGCAGTTGGCGACGATGCCGCTGCCGCCGAAGGAAAGCAGTGGCAGCGTCAGGCCCTTGGTCGGAAGCACCCCCATGTTCACGCCCATGTTGATGAATGCCTGGGCACCGAGCCACAGCGCAATCCCCTGCGCCACCAGCGCGGAGAAACAACGTTCCATGCGCGCCGCCTGATTGCCGATCGCAAACGCCCTCCAGATCAGCCATCCGAACAGGGCGATTACGGACAGCACGCCAAAGAATCCGAGTTCTTCGGCGATGACGGCGAGCAGAAAATCGGTGTGCGCCTCGGGCAGATAGAAAAGCTTCTCGACGCTCGCACCCAATCCGACACCGAACCACTCTCCGCGTCCGAAGGCGATCAGCGCGTGCGACAGCTGGTAGCCTTTGCCGAACGGATCCGACCAGGGATCCATGAAACCGACCACCCGCTGCAGGCGATAGGGCGAGGTCCAGATCAGCATGACGAATCCGGCCAACAGCAAAACGATAAGCGTCGCGAACAACCTCCAGTTCATGCCGCCGAGGAACAAGATCGCCATGGCGACGGAGGTAATCACCGCAAAGGCGCCGAAATCCGGTTCACGCAGCAACAATCCGCCGGTCAGGAGCATCACCACCAACATCGGCAGGAAACCTTTGCGAAAACTGTGCATCAACGCAGCCTTGCGCACGGTGTAGTCCGCGGCATACAGCACTGCAAACAATTTCATCAGTTCGGAGGGCTGCAGATTGAACAGGCCAAGCGACAGCCAGCGGCGGCTGCCGTTGACTTCTCGTCCAATGCCGGGAATCAGCACCAATATCAGCATCAGTACGCCCAGGCAGAAAAGATAGGGTGCAGCCTGTTCCCAGAACCGCAGCGGAAACTGGAAGCAGATGAAACCGGCCATCAAGCCGACGAACAGGAACACACCATGCCGGATGAGGTAATAGGCGGGTTGATTGCCGGTGAAACGCCCGCCTTCCGCAATCGCGATCGAGGAGGAATAAACCATGATCAGTCCGAGCGCCAGGAGCAGTCCCGCGGTGCTGACGACTGCGTAGTCGAACTCCGCGATCGGTGCCGGCCTGGCGGCTGCGCCGATGCCGAGGAAGTCGTTCACTGGCCGGCCTCCAGCGCACGCACTTCTTCGATGAAGACTTGCGCACGATGTTCGTAATTGCGGAACATGTCGAAGCTCGCGCATGCGGGCGACAACATGACTGCATCGCCGGGCTGCGCCAGCGCAAAGCCGGCTTTTACTGCATCTTGCATGCTCGCAGCGTGGGCGATCGCCACGCCCGCTGCCTCCAGGGCGGCGGCGATCTTTTCGCCGTCGCGGCCGATGAGGACCACGCCCTTCGCTTTCTTTGCCACCGCCTCGCGCAAAGGCGAGAAATCCTGGCCTTTGCCTTCTCCGCCGGCAATCAGAACAACCCTGGAAGTCATTCCCATGAGCGCGGCTACGGTTGCGCCTACGTTGGTGCCCTTGGAATCATCGTAGAAAGTGACGCCCTTGATCTCGGCGACTTTCTGCACGCGATGGGGCAAACCTTCGAATTTGAAGAGCGCGTCAAGGAGCGGTTCATAGGGGAGACGGATTGCACGGCACAAGGCCAGTGCGGCGAGCGCATTCGCGGCATTGTGCAGGCCGGCTACTTTCAGTTCGGCGACCTTCATCAGGTTGGCGCGACCCTCCGCCAGCCAGAGTTCACCGCCAACGTCGCGCAGCCCCCAGTTACCTTCGTTCCAGGGTTCATCCAACCCGAAAGTGAAGACCTTCCGTCCTGGCCCGACCATGCCGCGCGCCCAGTCGTCCTGCCTGTTTACTACCTGGATGCCGTCACCGAGAAAAATGCGCGCCTTGGCATCGGCATAACCACGCATGCCGGAATAACGGTCAAGGTGATCCTCACTCAGGTTCAGCACCGCGGCCGCATCGGGATTCAGGCTGCGGGTCGATTCCAGCTGGAAACTGGACAGCTCGAGCACGAACACATCCGGACGCCGCCTGGTTCCGGCATCGACCTCCGACAACGCTTCCAGGATCGGCAAACCGATATTTCCCGCGATGAGGGTCCTGATCTTTGCGGCACGAACCATTGCCCCGACCATCTCCGTCACCGTGCTTTTGCCATTCGACCCGGTGATCGCAATCACTCGATTACCCGGAAATTCGTCCCTGATTCTGGCGAACAACTCGATGTCGCCAACGACGTCGATCCCCCGATCCAGCGCGGCGCGAACCAGCGGCTCCGCGAGCGCAACGCCGGGACTGACGGCGATGAGATCCACGCCTGAGAAACTCTCCGGGCGAAACGCGCCGGTGTGCAGCTCGATCGCCGGAAGTTCGCCATGCAACTGCGGCGCGAACGGCGGCACCTCGCGGCTGTCTGCGACACGCACCAATGCGCCGCGGGCATTGAGCCAGCGCGCCATCGACATTCCGCTTGCGCCGAGACCGAGCACCAGCGCGCGCCTATTCGCCAGATCGACCGGCACGCGTCTCCTTCATCGCGGCCTCGATTTGCGACAGGCGCACCGAGCCGACATCTTCGTTCCCGTCCGGCCGCAATCCCGCGAGCACGAGTTGCTTGGGGCCGGATTCGGATGCGCGGACGCGCAGTTCCTGCATGAACAATTCAAAATGCAAACGACTAGTCATGGTTTACCTCGTTATGACGACTTGATTTCTTCTCCGACATGCCGCCTCGCGACGCGAAGCGGGTCTTTGCACAAATCAAGTCGTTGTTCGTCTGCATGGCCGCTAGCGCAACTTGAGCGTCGACAGGCCGACCAGCACAAGCATCATGGTGATGATCCAGAAACGAACAACGACTTGATTCTCCTTCCAGCCTTTCAGTTCATAGTGGTGATGCAGCGGCGCCATTCGAAAAATGCGTTTGCCCGTCAACTTGAAGGACGCCACCTGCAGCACCACCGACAACGTTTCGACCACGAATACGCCGCCCATAATGAACAGCACGATCTCCTGGCGAACCACGACGGCGATGGTTCCCAGCGCACCGCCGAGTGCGAGCGCGCCGACGTCGCCCATGAAAACCTCGGCCGGATAGGCGTTGAACCACAGGAAGGCAAGACCGGCGCCCGCCAGCGCGGCGCAGACCACGGTGAGTTCGCCGGCCCCTGGAATCAGGGGAAAGCCCAAGTAGCGCGAATAGATGGCATTGCCCGCCACGTAAGCAAACACGCCGAGCGCGCTGCCGACCATGACCGTCGGCAGGATTGCCAGTCCGTCCAGTCCGTCGGTCAGGTTGACGGCGTTGCTGGTGCCGACGATGACGAAGTAACTCATCACCACGAAGCCGACGATTCCGAGCGGATACGTGACCTGCTTGAATAAGGGCACGATCAGTTCCGTCTGCGACGGCAACGTCGCCGAAGTTGCGAGGTAGATGGCCGCAGCCAAGCCGATGACCGATTGCCAGAAAAACTTCGTGCGCGCTGATATTCCCTTGGGATTGCGATGCACGACCTTGCGGTAATCGTCGACCCAGCCGACGATCCCGAATCCGAGCGTCACTACCAACACGACCCATACGTAGCGATTGCGCAAATCGGCCCAGAGCAAGGTGGTGATCGTGATCGATATCAGGATCAGCGCACCTCCCATCGTGGGCGTTCCCGCTTTCGTCAGATGGCTCTTCGGACCGTCGTCGCGCACCGACTGGCCGATTTTGTAGGCCGTCAGCTTGCGGATCATGATCGGGCCGACGATGAATGAAATCAGCAGCGCCGTGAGCGTTGCAAGCACTGCCCGCAACGTGATGTAGTTGAACACGTTGAATGCGCGGATGTGAGCATCCTCCGCGAGCCACTGGGTGAGCGCGAGCAGCATCAGGCAATTCCCTTCATGGCCGATTCCCCGTTGACCGCACCCAGCGCCTCGACCACGCGTTCCATGCGCATGAAGCGTGAGCCTTTTACCAGCACCGTCGATCCCTGCTCCAGGCCACCGGACAGCTCGCCCACCAGTTCATCGACGCTGGAAAAATGTCTTGCCCCCTCTCCGAAACTGCGCAGCGAACATGGCTTGCACGCCTGCCCGCTTTGCGAATTCGCCGATCGATGCGTGCATCGCTTCCGCGCCGGGGCCAAGCTCGCCCATATCGCCCATGACAAAAATTGTGCGGCCGGGGTACGCCACCAGGACGGCAATCGCCGCCTTCATGGAGTCGGGATTGGCGTTGTAGGTGTCGTCGATCACCAATGCCCCGGAGGCGTGACGCTTGCGCTGCAGCCGTCCCTTGACTCCCGCATAGGCGGCAAGTCCGGCGGTGATCGCAACAGAAGGAATATCCAATGCGTAAGCGCAAGCCACCGCCGCCAATGCGTTCTTGACGTTGTGCATCCCGGGTATGCCGAGCGTCGCGACAAACTCCTCCTCCGGAGTGCGGAACGTAACCAGGCTGGCGAATACCGCCAATTCGTAGCGGGCGGATACGGCGGCCTTCACGTCAAGGCCGAAATCCACCACGCGGCGGCCACGTAGCAAACCACGCCAGTAGTCGGCGAACGCATCATCACTGTTGAGGATCGCAATGCCCGACTTGTCGAGTCCTTCGAATATCTCCGCCTTGGCGCGGGCGATGGCATCGGCCGAACCAAGTTCGCCGATGTGCGCGGTGCCGGCGTTATTGATCAACGCGACAGTCGGCTTCGCCAATGCCGACAGATAGGAGATTTCCCCCAGGTGGTTCATGCCCATTTCTATGACGGCATACCGATGCGCGGCATTGAGGCGCAGCAGTGTCAGGGGCATGCCGATGTCGTTGTTCAGGTTGCCGGCCGTCGCCAGGACGCCGGATTCGCCCGCAACCTGGCGCAGAATCGAGGCGAGCATTTCTTTTACCGTGGTCTTGCCGTTGCTGCCGGTGATTCCGACCAATGGCACAGAGAAGCGGCCGCGCCAGAAGGCCGCCAGCCTGCCAAGGGCAAGCCGCGTATCGTCGACTTCGAGAACTCGTGCATTCGGAGTCAGGACTTTTGCGCCGGCCCCCACCATGACGGCGGCCGCGCCGGCCACCAGGGCCTGATCGGCAAATGCCTGGCCATCGAATCGCTCGCCGTGTATTCCTACGAACAGATCGCCCACACGCAAATCGCGGCTGTCCGTAGTCACCCGATCGAACTCGATGTTGGCGCCGATATGCCGGGCGCCGATTGCCCGTGCGGCGCTGGCGAGATCAAGCACCGCGAGCACCTCCGTTAATGCGACGCAGTCCTTCGCGCGCGACCTGCACATCGTCGAAGGGCATTCGTTGCGTCCCGATTTCCTGGTAGGTTTCGTGGCCTTTTCCGGCAATCAGCACCACGTCGTTCGGCGCAGCCGATTGCAATGCCTTGAATATCGCGACCGAACGGTCCACCTCGATTTCGTAGTTGGACTGCGCACCGGCGACCACGTCTTCGATGATGGCGCGCGGATTCTCGGAGCGGGGATTGTCGCTGGTGATGATGACCCGGTCCGACAGGCGCGTCGCAACCTGCCCCATCAATGGTCGCTTGCCGGGATCGCGATCGCCGCCGCACCCGAACACGCAATGAAGTTTCGCGCCGGGAGGCAACAGGTCACGCAACGTCTGCAGCACTTTTTCCAAGGCGTCCGGTGTGTGCGCGTAGTCGACGACGACCAGCGGCGCGTCAGGCAGCCTTATCATCTGCAGCCGGCCGGGCACCGGCTCCACTTGCGCAAGCGCGTCGACGGCATCCTGAAGGGATACTTCGGCGGTCATCAACACACCGAGGACGCCGAGCAGGTTTGCTGCGTTGAATCCGCCGATCAGCCGGCTGGTCAGATGAGCAGCCCCCCAGGGAGTGGTGATTTCGAGTTTCAGGCCGCGCGTGGAAAGATCCAGTCGATGACCCGCGATCTCACCCTTGCCGAAACCATAGCCGAGAACATTCACGCGGGATCTGTCGATCGATTCCGCGATTTCGCGGCCGAACCGGTCGTCCATATTCACGACCGCGTGCTTAAGGCCCGGCCAATGGAAAAGCCGGGCCTTGGCGGCACCATAATCTTCCATGGTCTGGTGATAGTCGAGATGATCTCGCGTCAGGTTGGTGAACAGTGCCACATCGAACTCGACTCCATTGACGCGGCCTTGGTCGACGCCATGCGAGGAAACTTCCATCGCGCAGCCTGTCGCACCGCCGGCGCGCAATGCAGCCAACTTCGATTGCAGGGAGATCGCGTCAGGTGTGGTGTTCATTGCGGCGTCCAGTTCGCCTGGAAACCCGCTTCCCAAAGTGCCGATCACGGCCGTTTTGCGTCCCAGGCGCGTCAGCGACTGTGCAATCCAGTGCGAGCAGGATGTTTTGCCGTTGGTTCCGGTCACGCCCGCAAGCCACAAATCGCGCGAGGGATTGCCGAAGAAGCGACTGGCGATCTCTCCCAAATGCGAACGCAGATCCGCAACGCCCAGATTCGGCACGCGCCACGCCGTATTCCAATGGAAGCCGCTGCTATCCCACAGCACGGCACTGGCGCCCGCGCCGATCGCCTGCGCGATATGCGCCCGTCCGTCCGAGCGCTGTCCCGGATAGGCGAGGAACAAGTCGCCGGGCTTGATGTTCCGACTATCGATTGCGAGTCCGCGGATGTGCACACCGAGCGCGTCGATCGCCGCGGCGTCGAATCCGCGATGTTTCCCACCTGCGGAACTCGTGCCGGTTGTCATACTTCTTCCCTTATGACGGGCACGGAATCGGGAGGGATCACATTGTCGAGTGCAGCGTCCGGCTCAATGCCCAGAAGACGCAGCGCGCCGGCCATGACGTTACTGAAAACCGGGGCGGCAACTTCTCCACCGTAATAGGACTTGCCGCCGGGTTCATCCAGCATTACGGCGATGACCAGCCGTGGATTGGACGCCGGAGCAAATCCCACGAACGACGAGATGTACCGATCGGACGCATACCCGGAGCCCACCAGCTTGTGGGCGGTGCCGGTCTTGCCGGCAACGCGATATCCGGCAACTTGAGCCCGTGTGGCAGTGCCGCCCGGCTGGGTTGGTTGATCGCGCTTTACCAGGGTAAGCGGCGTGAGTTCGCCGTTTGTTGCGAATACCGAATAGGCGCGCGCCAACTGCAAAAGACTGACGGAAATGCCATGTCCGTACGACATGGTCGCCTGTTCGATCGGCTTCCAGGTTTGGTACGCGCGCAGCCGGCCGGTGGCCTCGCCGGGAAATCCCACTTTCGTTTGGGCACCGAACCCGACCTCGGAGAAAATGGCCCACATTTTCTGCGGGGCCATTGCCAGTGCCATCTTTGCCGAACCGACATTCGAGGATTTCTGGATCACCTGCGCGACGGTGAGTATTCCCTCGGGATGCGCGTCATGTATGGTCCGGTTGCCGATCGTATAGTGGCCGCCTTCCGTATCGATCATGCTGCCCGGACTGACCAACCCGGATTCGAGGGCTGCCGCCACGGTGAACGGCTTCAATGTGGAACCCGGCTCGAACAGGTCGACCACCGCGCGATTGCGTGAGCGTCCGGTTTTGAATGTGTCGCGATTGTTCGGGTTGTACGTCGGCCAGTTCGCCAATGCCAGCACTTCCCCGGTGGTCACATCGAGTACCACGAGGCTTCCCGCCTTGGCCTCGTTCAGGGCAATCGCGCTCTTCAGTTCCCGGAAAGCCAGATATTGAATGCGCTGATCGATCGACAGTGCCAGTTCCCGCCCTTGCTGTGGCGCACGGATGCTTTCGATGTCCTCGACGACGTGGCCCAGCCGATCCTTGATCACGCGTCGGCTGCCGGCCTTGCCGCTCAACCAGTCCTGGTACGCGAGTTCAATGCCTTCCTGTCCGTTGTCGTCGACCCCGGTTACGCCCACGACGTGCGCGGTCACTTCGGCGGCAGGATAGTAGCGCCGGTATTCGCGCTGGAGAAAAATGCCAGGAAGGTTCAACTGCACGACTTTCGCCGCCTGCTCGGGCGGCAATTGTCTTTTGAGGTAGACGAAATCGCGATCCGGCTCGGCAAGCTTTCTTTTCAGTTCTGCCGGGTCCATGCCGAGCAGCCGGGTCAGCTTTGCGCGTTGCTCGACATTCAGTTCGGCATCCGCAGGTGCCGCCCATACCGATTCCACTGGCGTGCTCAATGCAAGCGGTTCGCCGTTACGATCGGTCACCATCCCGCGGTGCGCAGAAATCTCGACGACCCGCGCGTAGCGCGTCTCGCCCTTCTGCTGAAGGAAGTCGTTGCGCAGGCCCTGCAAATAAAGAGCCCGCGCCGCCAATACCATGAACCCGAAGAACACCAGCAGCAATAGCAGTCGCGCCCGCCACACGGGCAGGCGCACCGAAAGCGCTGGATTAAGAGAGGGATTCATGGCTTGGTCGGCGCGGGAGGGGGAGGAACCAGATGCACGCGCGTGGCCGGTGGAACGCGCATTTGCAAATTGTTGGCCGCGATCTTCTCCACCCGGGAGTGCATGGCCCAGGTGCTTTGTTCAAGCTGCAATTGTCCGTATTCGACTTCGAGCTGCCTTGCCTGGTCCTGCTGCTTCTGCAACTCGACGAACAACTTTCTTGCCTTGTGCTGCGACGTGACCAGGGCCAGCGCGCAGACCACCAGGATTGCGGCCAGCACCGCGTTGAGCCTGATCATCGCGCGGCTCTTTCCGCCACTCGCATTACCGCGCTGCGTGCACGGGGATTTGCCGCCACTTCAGCGTCCGTCGGGTAGACCGGCTTGCCGATCAGTTTCATACGCGGCTTCGGCAACTCCGCTGCCCGCACCGGCAGGCGCGCCGGCAATGCGCCGGACTGCGCCTGGGTACGCATGTAATGTTTGACGATGCGGTCTTCGAGAGAATGAAAGCTGATCACGACCAGCCTTCCGCCTTCGTTGAGCATCTCCAGACATTGCGGCAGCGCTATCTCCAACTCTTCAAGCTCCTGATTGATGTGAATCCGTAGAGCTTGGAAGGTGCGCGTCGCCGGGTCCGGATGTGGCTCGCGCGCGGGAACGGCTTTTGCCACGATCTGGGCAAGTTGCCGTGTGCGGTCGACAGGCCCGCTCGATCGAGCCGCAACAATCGCTCTTGCAATCTGTTTAGCAAACCGTTCTTCGCCATGGCGTTTGATGACCTCCCCGATTTCCTGTTCCGAAGCCTGCGCAAGCCACTCGGCCGCCGTTTTCCCGTGGCCGGGATCCATCCGCATGTCGAGCGGTCCGTCGAGGCGGAAGCTAAAGCCCCTGGCTGGCGAGTCGAGTTGGGGCGAAGAAACGCCAAGATCGAGCAGCACGCCATCGACTCCAGCCAAATTCGCCTTTGCGACCACCTGTCCAATCCGGCCGAACTCCATCTGAAATGCGGCCAGCCGCGGATCGGAAATCCTCGCTGCGGACGCCAGCGCCTCGGGATCGCGATCGATCGCGATCAACTTTCCCGAACCGCCCAGCCGCGCCAGAATCGCGCGGCTGTGTCCGCCGCGGCCGAAGGTCGCATCCACATACGTTCCATCGGCCTTGATACGCAATGCTTCGACGGCTTCTTTGAGCAACACCGTCTTGTGTGATTCCGCCTCGCTTCGTGCGGACGAAGCCGGAGTCACAAGGCAAAGTTCTCCATTCCTGGCGGCAGCTTGTCCGAACCCGTCCCCAACTGGTCCAGCTGCTTTTCCCAGGCGTCCTGACTCCAGATTTCGAAATGGCTTCCCTGGCCAACCATCATTACCTCCTTCTCGAAGGAGGCGAACTTGCGCAATTCGGGAGAGATCAGCAGTCGTCCGGACGCATCGAGTTCCACTTCTTCGGCAAAACCGACGAGCAGGCGCTTCCACAAGCTGGTCTGCGCATCGAAACTGGAGAAGCTCATGATCCTGGCGCGGATAGGCTCCCAAGCCGGCGCCGGATATAACAGAATGCACCGATGAGGATGGGCTGTAAGCACTTGCTTACTTGCGCCTCCAGACTGGAGGGCCTCCCGATGGCGCGTCGGGACCGCAAGCCGGCCCTTGGCATCGAGATTGAGTGCTGTCGCCCCTTGAAACATTTCTTATCTGCCGGAAGTATTGGAATTTCCAAATTTTCCCACTTAAACCTACTTTTTCCCACTCTAGTAGAAAAAAAATGGAAGGTCAAGCAGAGCCGGCAGTTTTTTCAGTTACGACAAAGACTTACGGATAACTCCTAAGGAATGATAGATAAACGATTTATTATCGTTAATTTTTAATAGCATACCGGATATTCTTAATTCTTATTCTAGAATACGGGGACAGGACACTCGCGCCACGAGTTTCCAGGAGGAAAAGAAGCTGGCCTGTAAGCCGGGTTCTGTCGAATACCTTGCGGCATTCCGGCAGTCATTCATCTGGGCCGGCAGTTACCTGCCGGCTCGAGCAACCTACCCGGGGACAGCGCGAGCCGCGCTATTGCCCCCCTATTTGGTCTTGCTCCGGATGGGGTTTGCCGTGCCGCTTCTGTTACCAGAAACGCGGTGGGCTCTTACCCGGCGGTCTTGCGACCGTCCGCGCCCTTGCGGGACACGCACCGTTTCACCATCGCCGTTCCCATTGCTGAGACTTAGGCAGACTATTCTCTGTGGCACTTTCCATCGCCTCGCGGCGTCCGGTCGTTAACCGGCATCCTGCTCTGCGGAGCCCGGACTTTCCTCTATGCAAGCGAATTGCACAGCGACCGCCCGGCCAGCTTCCCTGCGTATTCTACGCGTTGCATTGCCTGTCTCCGCGAATCCGCATGTCGATAGCCGCGAACCGGCCGGCGATCATGATGCCTCGCCTGTCGGTATTGCGCGGAACCCGGGGTTGCGCAGAACCAGATTGCAGGATTCAGACGGTGAACCGCAGTAAAAAAAGAGGGGCTCGCGCCCCTCTTCATTTTCCCAAACCCCGTACTTTCATTTTCTGCCGTTGACGGCGGCCTTCAGCCTGGCGCCGGCAGCAAACTTCGCGGTCTTCGCAGCAGGAATTTTGATGGCCGCACCGGTTTGTGGATTGCGCCCCGAACGCGCAGCCCGCTTGCCCTGCGAAAATGTTCCGAAACCGACCAGCGTCACGTTCTCTCCCTTTTTCAGCGACCCAGTCACTGCATCGATGAATGCATCAATCATGATGTCGGCCATGGCTTTGCTGCCGCCCGCTTTTCTTGCGATGGCGTCGACGAGTTCTGCTTTGTTCATTTATCCCCCTGTCATCTAAACGAACAGCAGCCGGAAATAAAACTCCGGCCGCCTCTGTGGCTCTACGCGATGAATCGTACGTGACCAAAGGGCGCGGCATTACACCCCGCACCAGAAGCCATACAATATTCTCACGCGATCCCCGATGCCTCCCCCTGCGAACCAATTATCCATGACTTGCGCGATGGACCAAAGCCTCAATTGCGAAACCAGGCGAAGCTGAACGACGCAATCAGTTCCTCTCTGCGGACCATGAGTTCAACCGGATTTTCAGTTGCACAAATATCTTCACGAAAACATTCGGCTTTCCGGTTTCAATGCAATGCACCATATTGCCGCTGGAGCAAATCGGATAAATTCGGCAATCAATGGCCGTTTGTCGGGAAAGTTTTGTCGCGATGCGGAAGAAATGTGGATGGCGGTGCTTCTGCTCGCCGTCTATTCGATCTTCCAGGCGATCGTGGATCCGCCTCGCAGCGGTACCAGAGCGTCGGCGCCATAGGCAATCACGTCGGGTACAGACCAACTGCTTCTGACCAGGGTGATCTGCCGGCTATTTCGCGCAAGGCCGTAGAAGTCGGCGCCGTGAAAACTGGCAAATCCCTCGAGTTTGTCCAGCTTCCCGGCTGCATCGAACGCTTCGGCATAGAGTTCGATGCCGGCATGCGCCGTATAGATGCCGGCACAACCACAGGCCGCTTCCTTTGTGTGGCGCGCGTGAGGCGCGCTGTCGGTCCCCAGGAAAAATTTCGGATTGCCCGAGGTTGCCGCCTTGACCAGCGCCAGCCTGTGCTCTTCGCGTTTCAGGATCGGCAGACAGTAGTAATGGGGGCGAATGCCACCGCGGAAGATATCGTTGCGATTCATCAAAAGATGATGCGCCGTAATCGTCGCGGCCACATTGTCCGGTGCGCTGAGCACGAACTTCACCGCATTGGCCGTTGTGATGTGCTCCATTACGATGCGCAGCGCCGGCAACTGCTGAACCAGGGCGATCATCGTGCGCTCGATGAAGACTTTCTCGCGATCAAAAACGTCGATCTGCGGATCGGTGACTTCGCCATGAACCAGCAGGGGCAGCCCGGTCTCGGCCATGACAGCAAGTACGTCGAGGCATTTCCGGATGTCGGTTACGCCGGAATCGGAATTGGTGGTCGCGCCTGCAGGATAGTATTTCACCGCATTCACGATGCCGCTCGTCCTGGCCTTGTGTATTTCAGCCGGCTTCGTATTGTCGGTCAGGTAAAGCGTCATCAACGGCTCGAATTCACTCCCGGACGGCAGAACTTTGAGGATGCGATCGCGATACGCCCTCGCGGCTTCAACCGTCGTTACCGGCGGCTTCAGATTCGGCATGACAATCGCCCGCCCGAAGCGCCGTGCAGAATCCGCGAGCACCGAGCGCAACGCTTCACCATCACGCAGGTGAAGGTGCCAGTCGTCCGGCATGGTCAGGTTCATGCGGTCCATACGAACCTGTAGTCTGGGAAGGAATATACTTTGCCGGTCATTTCTTTTCGCCGCCGCCTTCTTTTTTGAGATTCAGCGCCTTTTCGTACAGCGCATTTTTCTTCGTCCCCGTAATTTCGGCCGCAAGCCCGACCGCCTGCTTGAGCGGCAACTCCTGCAGCAGGATCTCAAGCACGCGCTGCGGGTCGGATTCGTCCTGTGAGCCGGCGTCCACGCAGCCTTCCACCAGAAGCACGAATTCCCCGCGTCGATGGTTCTCGCTCTGCTCCAGCCAGGCCGACGCTTCGTCGAGACGGCACACATGCACCTGCTCGAACAGCTTGGTAAGTTCGCGCGCAATCCCGATGCGGCGATCACCTCCGAATACGGCAGCGATACCGGCTATGCATTCGACGATGCGATGCGGAGCCTCGTAGAACACCTGAAGGCCGGTCTGCATCTTCAGCGCAGTCAGAATTTTCTCGCGCTCGCCTTTGCGGGCGGGAAGGAAACCATGAAAACAGAACGACGCGGATTGCAATCCTGCTGCTGCTATGGCAGTCGTGATCGCGCTGGCGCCCGGGATTGAAACCACGCGGAATCCGGCTGCCCTCACTTGCGTGACGGCGATTGCTCCCGGATCGCTGATGGCCGGCGTGCCCGCGTCCGATATCAGCGCGACCGATTTTCCCTGCGACAACAAGGCCACCAGCCGTTGAGCGGCATCGCGCTCGTTGTGCTCATGCGCTGAAATCAGATCCGCCTGTATTCCAAAGTGAACCAGCAACTTCCGCGAGACCCGGGTGTCCTCCGCGGCGATCACGTCCACCGATTTGAGCGTATCGAGCGCACGCAGCGTGATGTCCCGAAGATTCCCGATCGGGGTGGCCACCACATATAATGTGGGTTCGGCCACTTCCGTGCTTTCGCTATGCAAATTCGCCCGGCCTTTTCTTTGTTGACATGGTCATTACTATACTGGGCGCTCCTTGGCTTAGCCACCGGCTTCGCAGCCGACGACAGCGCAGACAAGGTTCCTGTCAGCGAACCGCATATCGCGGTAATACTGCCGTTGCAGTCCAGTTCCTATGGCAAGCATGCCGATTCCGTGCGGTTGGGCATCCTGAATGCCGCCAGTAACGGGCAACCCGGCAGCCTGAAGGTCAGGGTTTACGGAACCAGCGAAGATCCCCAGCAGATTCTTGCCGCCTATCAGCGCGCCACGTCGCTGGGAGCGCGCGCAGTCATCGGCCCCCTGACCCGAAACGGCGTGACGTCGTTGGCGCTAAGCGGCGTCGTCAGCGTACCGACACTGGCGCTGAACATACCGGAGGGAGAAATCCTTCTGCCACGCGACCTCTATGTATATGGCCTGCAAATCGAAGCCGAAGCCCGCCAGATGGCGCAGTTCGCAGTACGCCATGGCGGCACCAAGGCCTTCATTATTGTGGGCGACTCGCCTCTGGGAGGCCGCATAGCACAGGCCTTCGCCGAAGAATGGAAAAAACTCGGCGCGGAAGTCACGGGACAGTTTGGCTACACGACCGATTCGGCGACGCTGGCAAGGTTGCGCGAGCAGGTTATGAACTCGAAGGCCGACATCGTATTCATGTCGCTCGATGCTGCGCGGGCGCGGTTCATTCGCTCTTACCTCGGCGCATCCATCCCGATCTATGCGACCTCGATGGTATACACGTCGAATGTGGATGCACTGGCAAATTACGATCTGGACGGCGTACGTTTTCTCGACATGCCCTGGCTGCTGCAGCCGGACCACCCGGCAGTCATCAGCTACGCGCGCCCGGACGCACAGCGAGCCGGGCTCGATCAGGAACGCTTTTATGCGCTGGGGATCGATGCCTACCGCCTGATCCAGGAGCTGCTGCGTCCCTTTGAGACCATGGAACCGCTGGACGGCGTAACGGGAACCATCGCGCTGAACAATGCCCACCAGTTCATCCGCACGCTCGTTCCGGCGCAGTTTTCGCAAGGCACCGCCAGGCTGCTGGAAGGATCGCAGGCCCGATGAGCGAGCGCGGAGCACTGGCGGAGGAGGCTGCCGCGGAATTTCTGACCGGGCGCGGATTCAGATTGCTGGACCGCAACTACCGATGCCGTTTCGGCGAGATCGATCTGATCATGAGCGACGGGGGCACGCTTGTTTTTGTCGAAGTGCGCTATCGGCGCAACAAATCCTTCGGTGGAGCGGTCGAAAGCATTACCGGCGCCAAACGGGAAAAACTTCTGCGCGCCGCCCGGCACTATATGGCCGCGCGGAAGGAGTTTCCGGCATGCCGCTTCGACGCCGTGTTGCTCAACGGCGACACGAAGGAACTTGAATGGATCGAGAACGCATTCGGCGAATAGCCCGTTCCCGGACGAATGCGGATGGGGCTTTGTGCAATAATCCGGCCGTCAAGCACATAACCTTTACCGATGGACCTCATCAGCCGAATCAACCAGCATTTCACCGATAGCGCCCAACTCAAGTTGCAGGCAATGGAGTTGCTCGCGGGACCGCTGGCCAGCGCTTCCGAGCGCATGGTCCAGTGCCTGATGAAGGAAGGCAAAATCCTGTCTTGCGGCAACGGCGGATCCGCGGCGGACGCACAACACTTCTCGGCTGAACTGCTGAACCGTTTCGAGAAGGAACGTCCGCCGCTCGCAGCGATAGCCCTGAGCACGGATACCTCCACGATCACGTCGATCGCCAACGACTATCATTACGATGAAATATTCTCCAAGCAAGTGCGCGCCCTGGGCCATCCCGACGACATCCTGCTGGCAATATCGACCAGCGGCAATTCGCCGAACGTGATGGAAGCCATAAACGCCGCGCACGACCGGCAGATGGACGTCGTCGCGCTGACCGGAAAGAAAGGCGGCAAGATCGCGGCCCTGCTCGGACCGAACGATGTGCATATCTGCGTGCCCGCGGAGCGAACCGCGCGCATCCAGGAAGTTCATCTGTTATGCCTGCATTGCATGTGCGATGCAATCGATTGTCTGTTGTTAGGAGTGGAATGAATGAAACCTACCATGCGTCTCGTCGCGGTACTCGTTGCCCTTGCCCCTTTGCTTCAATCGTGCATTCCGCTATTGGTCGGCGCCGGGGTGGGCGCCGGCGTCATGATGGCGGAAGACCGGCGCACGAGCGCCACGATCCTGGAAGACCAGACCATAGAGATAAAAGCCAGGAATCGCATTACGGAAAAGTATGGTGAGCAGGCCAACATCAGCGTTACGAGCTTCAACCGCTTCATTCTGCTGACCGGACAGGCTCCGACCGAAGAGATCAAGCAGGACGTGGCGGTCCTCGTTCTCGAGGTGCCGAACGTGCGCAATGTCCAGAATGAAATCGTTGTCGGCGGCAACAGTTCGACAGCTACCCATGCCAGTGACGCGTTGCTGACAAGCCAGGTCAAGGGGCGGCTCTCGCAAAACAAGGAAGTGGGCGCCAGTCATGTCAAGGTCATCTCGGAAAGCGCAACGGTATTCCTCATGGGCCTGGTGACGCGTGCGGAAGCCGAATCCGCGTCGCAGACCGCCGCCACGACCAGCGGAGCCCAGCGGGTGGTCAAGGTGTTCGAGTATCTCGACTGATCGACGAAGCGTTGCCGTGAAGGAAGCCCCTTTCGGGGCTTTTTTCATGTCTCATGGACGCGCTACGTAAATTCCCTGTCACATGGATCTGCAAGAATCCCGGAACCACCATGAAGAGCCCTGACAATGAAATGCTCTATCCCGAACTGTTCAAGGCCTTCGAAGCCGTTCGCTGGACCATCGATGCCGACATTGCCTGGGGCAAATTCGATGGTGCAAAACTTTCTGGCGAACAGGCGCTCACCATCAAGATGAATGCGATAACGGAATGGGCTGCGCTTCCCGCTACGGAGATGTTTCTGCGCGACAATCGTGAGGACAGCGATTTTTGCGCATTCATGTCGGTGTGGTTCTACGAAGAGCAGAAACATTCCCTGGTACTCATGGAATACCTGCGCCGCTTCCGTCCGGAACTGGTGCCCAGCGAAGACGAATTGCACGCGGTGCGCTTCGATTTCGATCCCGCGCCAACCCTGGAAACCCTGATGCTGCATTTCTGCGGCGAGATCCGCCTCAACCACTGGTACCGCCGCGCCGCACAGTGGCACACGGAGCCGGTGATCAAGGAAATATACGACCTGATCTCGCGCGACGAAGCGCGCCACGGCGGCGCCTATTTGCGCTACATGAAAAAAGCCATCGGCCGCAGCGGGGATGTCGCAAGGACGGCTTTCGCCAAGGTCGGCCTGCTGATGGCGTCGAGCGGCCGCAATCGCCAGCCGCTGCACCCGACCAATCTGCATGTGAACAAATCGTTGTTCCCCAATGACACGGTGCAAAGCCGGCTGCCCAATCCGGCGTGGCTCGAGCACTGGCTGGATTCGCAGATCAGTTTCGACCGGGAATGGGAAGCCAGAGTCGTCAGGATGATCCTGCACAACCTGTCGAGCCTGTTCGAATTGCCGATCCAGACGATTCAGGACCTCTCCCGCTACCGCAAGCAATTGGCCAGGCTGGCCGCTTAAGCGAGCTGCGTGCACGGGGCGTCGACCCGCCTGTATCATGGCGGCCAGCGCCATGAACCCGACTCCTGACTTCGAACACAAGATCGTTCCGCCCGAGGAATTGGCCGCGCGGCTGCGTTCGCAGGCGCACCCCCTGGTCTTCACCAACGGCGTCTTTGACGTGCTGCACCGTGGTCACGTCACTTATCTGGCGCAATCCCGGGCGTTCGGCGCAAGCCTGCTCGTCGCACTGAATTCGGATTTGTCGGTCAAACGGCTCGGCAAGGGCGCCGACCGGCCGGTCAATCCACTCGAAGATCGCCTGGCTGTGGTAGCGGCCCTGGAAAGCGTAAGCCTGGTGACATGGTTCGAAGAAGATACCCCGCTCTCCCTCATCCTGGTGTGCCGGCCGGACGTATTGGTAAAAGGCGGCGACTGGCCGGCGGACCAGATCGTCGGAGCGCGAGAAGTGCTGGGCTGGGGCGGGACGGTGAAATCGATTCCGTTCCGGTTCGAGCGCTCCACAACGGCACTGCTGTCCCGCATTCGAAAATCCTGATTTCTTCCGTAAGGAACCTTCATGCCTGCCCGATTCAAATTCCTGCGTGATACCTGGCGCCTGATCAAGCCGTACTGGACTTCCGAAGAACGCTTCATGGCGTGGCTTCTGCTCGGTGCGGTCATCGCCCTGACGCTGGCCATGGTCTACATGAACGTGCAGTTCAACTATTGGAACAATGATTTCTACAATGCGCTGCAGGAAAAGGACAAGGCTTCCTTCTGGAGGTTGATGGGGCGCTTCACTGTTTTGGCGACCATCTACATCGTGATGGCCGTGTATGCGTTCTACCTGAACCAGATGCTGCAGATTCGCTGGCGGCGCTGGCTGACGGACAGTTATCTCAATCAGTGGTTGAGCGATCGCGCCTACTACAGACTGCAACTGAGCGGGAATCCCGCCGACAACCCGGACCAGCGCATTTCTGAAGACTTGAAGATCTTCGTCGACCAGTCGCTCGAGCTGGCACTCGGTTTTCTCAACGCGGTGGTCACGCTGGGTTCGTTCGTCGGCATTCTCTGGGGCTTGTCGGGGCCGGCGGAGATTCCCTTCAACGGCACCCAGATCGTCATTCCCGGTTACATGGTCTGGGCAGCCCTGCTCTATGCGATCGTCGGCACCTGGCTGACGCACAAGATCGGCAAGAAGCTGATCGGGCTGAGTTTCAATCAGCAGCGCTTCGAGGCGAATTTCCGCTTCGGATTGGTGCGCTTCCGCGAGAATACCGAAGGCGTCGCGCTCTATAACGGCGAGCAGGACGAGCTGCGCCGCTTCCGCTCGCGGTTTGGCAGCGTCGTCGACAACTGGTGGCAAATCATGCGGCGCCAGAAAATCCTGAACACCTTCACCATCGGCTACAACCAGGCCGCCATCATTTTTCCGTTCCTGGTCGCGGGCAACCGCTATTTTGCCGGAACCATCCAGCTGGGCGGACTGATGCAGATCTCCAGTGCGTTCGGACACGTGCAGGGATCGCTGTCCTGGTTCATCGGTGCCTACAGCACCTTCGCGACCTGGAAAGCCACGGTAGACCGGTTGCTGGGTTTCCAGGATGCGATCGACAATGCGCGCGCGGAGATGTGCAATGCATCCGGCGTTCAGCAATCGCAGGACACGGAATCCGACCTGGTGATCGACAATGTTTCGTTGAACCTGCCGAACGGCTCGCCGCTCATCGCCGCTTCAACCGCCACCATCAAACCGGGCGAAAGCTGGCTGATCCGCGGCCCGTCGGGCTCCGGCAAGAGCACGCTTTTCCGCGCCATCGCCGGAATCTGGCCTTTCGGCGCCGGCCGGGTGCGGATGCCGCGCAATCTCGGCGGATTGTTTCTGCCGCAACGGCCCTACCTGCCGGTCGGCACCCTGAGCGAGGTGGTTGCGTATCCGACGCGCGGCAAGAATTTTTCCGAGGAAGACACCAGGGATGCATTGGACGCCGTCGGATTGCAACACCTTGCCGGACGCCTGGATGAGCAGCACAACTGGTCGATGCAGCTCTCGCCCGGCGAACAACAACGCATCGCGTTCGCCCGCGCATTGCTGCAACAACCGGCCTGGCTGTTCCTGGACGAGGCCACGTCGTCGCTCGACGAAGATTCGGAGCAGCAGCTATATCGCCTGCTGAAGGAGAAACTGCCGCAGACGACCATCGTCAGCATCGGCCATCGTTCGTCGCTGCAGGCATTCCATACTCGGGTGCTGGAACTGAAGGACGACGGTCACGGTTTGCGGGTGCTGGCTCCCGCGTAGTGCCGGAGGCCATCAGGACGGCGGGCAGTCCACCGCCCGCACGTCGGAACCCGGAAAGCCGGTCTTCAGGTTGCCCAGTTGCGCCGATTGCCCTTCGGTCGGATCCCGCATCAGAAAAGCCGTCTGGGTGACTCTTTGTTCGCGTTCGCCGATCTGCGCCGAGCGTACGCCTTTGCCCCGCAGCATCGCCAGGTGCTTTCTTGCGCCGTCTTCATTGCGAAAAACGCCCAGCGCAATCGCATAACGCCAGCGGCCGGGTTCAAGTATCTGCGAATATTCGGTGACTCCGCGCTCTTTCAATTCGTTCGACTTCCGGTCCATGTCCGCCTTCGACTTCAGCGGCGGAATGTAAATCCAGTAACTCGTCGGCACGGACACTTCGGTCCTGCGGATGCGCTCGCCGAACGCAAGCGCATCGAGCGCAGCCTGGGCTTTGGGCAGGTCGGCTGCGCCGAAATTGCCCCACTCGATGCATACGCCCGCCACGGGGACAGCCGCCACCGGAGCGGGCGCCGGAGCCGGCCTCGGCGCGACGATCCGGATCTGATCGGCATTCATCTGCTGCGCAAGGAGTTGCGCATCCGGATTCGGCATCCTCTCCCGCATGTAGGCGTAGGCAGCCAGTCCCAGGTTTGCGGCGAGCAGCACGAAGAACACCCACTTCATTGTGGTTCCATCGCGATTTGAACCAATCCCTCGAGAACGAGTTTGTCGACAACGCGCACCGGCCTGCCCATGTGGTGCGCGACGAGTTCGCCGGCACCGCCACTGAATACCAACACCGGCTCCCGGTGCCCTGCCGCCAGCATCGCGCCGCGCATGCGTTCTACCGCTCCGCACGACGCTTGAATGGCGCCGCTGGTGATTGCGTCGCGCGTGTTGCGGGGAAAAGAGGAGAAATCGCCACGTTGCGACGACAGGCGCGCGGTGTTGGCGGCAAGCGCTTCGTGCATCAGGTCGAAACCCGGAACGATGATGCCGCCGATGAACTCCCCCTTCGCGGTCAGTGCGTCGACCGTCATCGCGGTACCCGCATTCACGACGACGCAAGCGTCGGCCGATAACCTGCGCGCGCCGATCAGTGCCGCCCAGCGGTCGACGCCGAGTTGCGACGGTTCGTCATAGAGATTGGACACGCCGGCCTGCGAGCGCGCGCTGGAAGCCCAGCGCGGCGCGGTCTGCCACCGGCCGCAGATAGTCCGCAACCTTTGGCCCAATTCATCTCCCGCCACGTTGGCGATCACGATCGAAGACGGCGCCGGCAACGCAGACCATTGCGCATCCAGCGCATCGAGGTCCGCGTGCAGGATCCAGCCGTCGCGCAAGAACACGCGGCCGTCATTCAATGCCCATTTCACCCGGCTGTTGCCGGCGTCAACCGCGAGAATCAAGATAGGCTCGCCTTGTTGTCAGAAGTAAAGGCTCAAGCGGCGCCACGCAGGCTCAATTCCCCGCCGTAAAACTTGCGCAGTCCGGAACGCGTATCCAGCAGCAAGGCGCCATCGTCGCCGACGCTGCTTACGCGGCCCTCTATTTCAGACCTGTCGGGCATGCGTACGCGAACCATCTTGTCGTGATAGGCATGCAGCCGGTCCCACTCCTCCCGGAACGGCGCAAATCCTTCCGTGGAGAATTGCCGCAACACGGCGTCCAGCCCGCCCAGGATCTCGGCGAACAGGACATTGCGATCCTCCTCCACGCCGATTTTCGCCAGGTCGACGACAGGCTGATCGATGCGTGCCTTGACGGACTCCGGCAGCCGCAGGTTGATCCCTATCCCGATTACCGCAACGGTTGGGCCCATGACGTCACCGGCCAGTTCGATCAGGATGCCGGCAAGCTTGAGATGCCGCCACAGCAGATCGTTCGGCCATTTCAGCATCACGTCCGCGGCACCGTGCTTGCGCAATACGCGGGCGAGCGCGATGCCCACGACCAGACTCAGCCCGCTCAGGAATCCGGCGCCCTGGTCGAAGCGCCACAGGATCGAAAAGGTCAGCGCGCCGCCAGGGGTCGAATGCCAGTCGCGGCCGCGACGGCCCCGGCCCTGCGTCTGCGACTCCGCCGCCAGCACGCTGCCGGCACGGGCTCCGCGCATCGCGCGGTCGAGCATATCGGTATTGGTCGACCCGGTCTGGTCGAGGATCTCTATGTCGAAATGGCTGGCGCGCTTGCCCAGATGGCCGACAACGCGCTCCCGCGCCAGCCATTGCACCGGCGTCACCAGCCGGTAGCCCCGGCCATGCACTTTGTAGACGGTGAGCCCGAGGTCATCGACATCGGCAAGGGCGTTCGATATGGTGCCGCGCGTGATGCCCAATACCCGTCCCAGCGCTTCGCCGGAATGAAATTCGCCATCTTCCAGGAGACGCAGAACTTCGAGCGTGTGCGGAGTCAAAGTAGTTGGGGCCTTCAGGAGAATTTCGACTGCACTATACCGCAAGCCCGGGCCGCGGATGATCGCGACCGTCGGGCAATGCAAGGCCCAACCCCGTTCCATCAGGAGTACACCATGTTCAAGAACATTCTGATTCCGACCGACGGCTCGGCCCTGTCGAGAAAAGCCATCAAGGCAGGCGTGGAACTGGCCCGGGCAGTCGGCGCCAGGGTCACCGGCTTCTATTCGCCGGAACAATATGAAATCCTGGCTTACGGAGAGTACTTTCCTCCGGACCTGATGTCTCGCGCGGAATGGGACAATCGCTCCAAGAAAACCGCAGCGCGCTTTCTCGCCGCGATTGAAAAGGAGGCCACGACTGCGGGAGTCAAGTACGGCGGCCTGTATCTCGACAGCGTGGCGCCATGGGAAGCGATCGTCGAGGCGGCGAAGAAGAAAAAGTGCGACCTGATTTTCATGGCCTCGCACGGCCGCACCGGACTATCGGGGTTGCTGCTCGGCAGCCAGGCCGCGAAGGTCCTTTCGCATTCGAAGATCCCGGTGCTTGTCTACAAATAGGCGGGACCGGCCATGCCGCCGCCGACGGCGCTCAGAATGCCATTCGGGCGTGGAACGTTCTGACTGCGTGACTTGACGCGTGACCGGCGCGCAATGTCAGTGCGGCAACCGCGCCCCCCATTGCCTCCACCAGTGTCACGCCTGCAGAGGCGATGCAAAGCGATTCCCCGGCGGACAGGAAATCGTCGCGCTCCCGGCCCTCCTGCGTTATCCATAATGTCCCGCTGTCACAGCTGATTGTCACGCCCGACGCGGCGCGCAGGCGCAGCACTTGCGCCGGCAGGAGTTCGAGGACGGAATTCTGGGAGTCCGGTTTCATGCAGCCATGTTAGGCAGGTGACGCTTGCCATAACAGATTCAGCATGGCCAAATTGTTTACGTTACAGTTTGCCAATCCCGGACCCGTAATGGTCCATTGCGGGGCGAGTCGTACCTGTTCCTTCCGGTCCTTTGTTGATTAGAGTGCCGCCATGACACATGCCGTGCTTTACGAAAGCGTCGCGGATTCGATCTCCGGAATGATCTCCGCCGGCACACTGCGTCCGGGTGAACGGGTTCCTTCCGTGCGACGCCTGTCCACGCAGCGCAGGGTCTCCATAGCGACCGTGTTGCGGGCTTACGAAGTCCTCGAAAACCGGGGCCTGATCGAGGCGCGGCCCAATGCCGGCTATTACGTCCGCCATAGCATGCCGGCGGCGGACGAACCCTCGATATCGAATCCTCCGGCGGCGCCGCGTCTGGTGGGGATCGGCGCGCTTGTGCAGGAAGTGCTCGACTCGCGCCGCCCGGACGTGGTGTCCTTCGGCGCGGCCTGTCCCGGGCCCGATCACATGCCGACCGCCAAATTGCAGCGCACGATCTCGTCGATCGCGCGTCGCAAACCCCTGTCGCTTACGCAGTACGTGCTGCCGCCGGGCAACGAGGAACTGCGCCGCCAGATCGCGCGCAAGTCGCTCGACTTCGGTTGCAACCTTGCGGCCAAGGACATCATCGTGACCCACGGCTGCATGGAAGCCCTGAACCTTTGCGTGCGCGCGGTTGCAAAGCCCGGTGACACGATCGCGCTGGAATCGCCGACCTATTTCGGGTTGCTGCAGATTCTCGAAAGCCTGCAGATCAAGGCGCTGGAAATCCCCACGCACCCGCGCGAAGGCATTTCACTGGAAGCCCTGGAATTTGCGCTCGAACGTTCGAAGATCGCGGCGGTGATCGCGATGCCGAACGCGCAGAATCCGCTGGGCTTCACGATGTCGGACGAAAACAAGAAGCGCCTGGTAAAAATGCTCGACAAGCGCGGCGTGCCGCTGATCGAGGACGACGTATACGGCGATCTGTACTACGGCGACGAGAGGCCGTTGCCGGCCAAGGCGTTCGATCGCACCGGCAATGTGATGCTTTGCTGTTCGTTCACCAAGACGGTGGCGCCCGGATTCCGCCTCGGTTGGGTGTCGCCGGGCCGCTGGCACGCGCAAGTGCAGATGGCGAAGTTCATCAATTCCGTCGGCAGCCCCGAATTGCTGCAACTCGTCCTGGCGGATTTTCTCGCCAGCGGCGGCTACGATCGCCAGTTGCGCAATCTGCGTCGCGTATTCCGCGACCAGGTCTCCCACATCTCCACGGCGGTCACCAAGTATTTCCCCGCCGGTACGCGCATCACCCGGCCGGCGGGCGGCTTTATCCTGTGGGTGGAATTGCCGGAGGGCTGCGACTCCGAGGAATTGTTCCGCCAGGCGCTTCGCAACAAGATCTCGCTCGGTCCCGGCACGCTGTTCTCGGCCACCGACCGCTATCGCAATTGCATTCGCATGGGATGCGCGGAACCGTGGTCGCCGCGCGTCGAGCAGGCGATTGCGAAACTCGGCGATCTCATCAAGAAACAACTCTGACGCCGGTCGCACCCGGTTTGCCGCATTGCTGTCGCCACGAAACGACAGCTCCTCTTGCACGTTCCCGCAGCAATGTGCGCTTGAGAACTTATGTTCATGTAATCCGACTAAGCCCAAGAGCACGATCGTGTGCTCGCACATTCGGAACAATCGGCAAAGAGGAAATCTCATGAAGAAAATACTGATGGCATTTGGACTGATCGCCGCGATGCTCTCCTCCGCGGCAATGGCGCAAAGCACGAATGGCATGATGTTCGGCGGCACGGTCGGCTTCGCCAAACCGCACGGTTCGGATAACGATTCTGGCATGACCATCGGCGGCCGCCTCGGCAAACCGATCCAGGGAAATTTCTCCTGGGAGGCCGACCTCAATCTGGGCATCGTCGACGGCGAAATCGGCGCGAACCACGACTGGAAAATCAATTCGGTGGCAGCCTATGGTGTGTATCGCACCGATGGCGATATTCACCTCAAGGCGAAACTCGGCGTGTCCTACTGGGACGACGATTTCGACAATGACACCAGCCTGTCCGCGGGTATTGGCATCGGCTTCCGCATGGGGAGGGGCATACTCGATGTCGAGTACACGCAGATCAATGACTACGTGGATTACATCACGGTCGGGTACAGCATGCCGTTCTGAGTGAATACGCCGCCGCTCGCAACCGAGACGGCTTTCTTGCAGTTCCAGAACGAAAAAACCCGCACGGCTTGCGCTGTGCGGGTTTTGTTTTGCCCCGGTCCTCGCGGACCGAAGCACTATGCCATCAGCTCAGTGCGTGGCCGACCGCGTTGACGTAAAGCGCGTAGATCGACGTGCTGCCGCACATGAACAGACGATTGCGCTTGGTACCGCCGAAGCACAGGTTGGCAATGACTTCCGGCGTATGCAGGAAAGCCAGCAGGGTGCCGTCGGGATGATGCACGCGCACGCCGTTGGTATCCATGCCGCCCCAGCCCCAGCCGCACCAGACGTTGCCGTCGGTGTCGCAGCGGATGCCGTCGGTGAAACCCGGCGCGAAATCGGCAAACACCTTGGGGTTCGACAGCGCCGTGCCCTTGACGTCGAACACGATGATGTTGGCGGGATTGCCCGGGCCATCGGTCGCGCCGGTGTCGACCACGTAGCAGCGCTTGAAGTCGGGCGAGAAGCAGAGGCCGTTCGGACGGCGCATCGGACCTTCGGCGGCAATCGTGACCTTGCCGGCGGGATCGATGCGATAGACGCGTGTGGGCAGTTCGAACTCGGCCTTGTGTCCTTCGTACGGTCCCATGATGCCGTAGCCCGGATCCGTAAAGTAGAGCGACCCATCGTGGAAAGCGGCGACATCGTTCGGGGCATTGAGTTTCTTGCCGTCATAGCTGTCGCACAATATCGTCCAGCTACCGTCGTATTCGCGGCGGCGCACCCGGCGGGTATCGTGTTCGCATGCGATCAGCCGGCCCTGGTTGTCGCGACCGTGGCCGTTCGAATAGCCCGACTCGGTCTGATACACGCTGACATGGCCGTCGTCTTCGTTCCAGCGCAGTACGCGGTGATTCGGAATGTCGCTCCACAGCAGCGAACCCCAGTCACCCATCCAGACCGGGCCTTCGCACCACAGGGCGGCGTCGTTGCCGCTGCCGTGCCAGATGCGTTGCAGTGTCGAGTTGCCCTGCCGTCCGCTGAAGCGCTTGTCCTTCACTTCGAATGCGGGTTCGGGATAGGTAACGGTTTCGCCGCCAGTCCAATCACGGTCGCGGCCGAATTTATCGGTTCCCGCAAACGCCGAGCCTGCGGTGGCGGCAACAGCCGCAGATGCAGCAGCGGTCGCCAGAAAACTGCGGCGGCTCATCGCAGCCGGTTTTTCCGCGCCGGTTTTCACCGGCGCGATATTTTGTTCTCGTTCCATGTTCGTATTTCCTCCAGTAATTTAAAATTATTGCTCCCACCCCTGCCAGCCTTTTTATGTCAACCGTACCATCGGTCGGTTGAATCTATGCGCGCTGCCCGCCGAACCTTCACAGTTGGCCGCGCCGGAATTGGCAAACTTCCGGCGTCGATTAAGCGACGTGGAACCTTAGTCTTACAAAATGAAATTGGCAACCGCTTGTCTGCAATATTTCAGAATGAAATATGAGATTCGCGGGACTTGATTGGGTGCTGGCTGCGGGAACTGCGATTCCGCAATGCAACGTAATGCATTGCGCGAATGCCAGTCTGGCCCGGCCATGCCTGGTCGGATTGCGATGGCATGCGCCTGAGCCATTGCGAAAAAATCCCGCGCACTGATGTGCGCGGGATTTGTCTTGGCGGCTAGCCGGTCGTCCGCCGATATTCGCTCCGCGCGTCTCCACGCATATCGAGTACGGCAACGTTTCCGGTACGTCAAACTCAGCCGGGAGATGCGCCTTGAGTCGCGGTGTAGACGGCGTAAATCGACTGGCTTGCGATCATGAACAACCGGTTGCGCTTGGGGCCGCCGAAGGTGACGTTGCCGCATATCTCCGGCAGCCGAATCCGGCCGAGAAGCTTGGCCTCGGGGCTCCACACCGTGACCCCACTGTAGCCTACAGCCCGGCCGGCATTGCTTGCGCACCAGAGATTACCGAACACGTCGGCACGGAAGCCATCCGGACCACAATGCACGCCATCGACATGGCAGTCGGTGAACACTTTCTGATTCGACAGCTTGTTGTCCGATCCGACATCCAGGACATGGATATCGCCCTTGCCGGCCGGCCCGGT
>WNFL01356969.1_pt1 | contig 50114 bp, 49 predicted proteins | sample 5400361 | NCBI WGS metagenome assembly WNFL01 (sample SAMN13153351, study PRJNA577476) | soil metagenome | isolation source: 40 cm soil on Douglas fir-dominated hillslope | place: USA:California | collected 2013-09-17 | reverse complement strand
GTGGCCACCTCGACCGCCGTCTCGCTCCAGGCCGACAAGCTGATCTTCCTCATCGAAAAGGCCGGCGCGCTCGATTCGCGCGGGCGGCTCATCTCGGAGCTCACGGTGAAGCAGGCGAAGGAGCTCCTCGCCGCGAGCCCGGGAGCGGCCGACGACGTGCAGATCTACATGCCGCTCGCGGTCAAGGCGTGCGAGGGCGGTGTCAAGCGCACTCACCTCATCAGCCGCAAGGTCGACGGGGGGCTGCTGATCGAGCTTTTCACCCATCACGGCATCGGGACGATGATCGTGCCCGAATCGCAGGAGAGCATTCGGCCGGCGGTGCGCGAGGACGTTCCCGGCATCGCGCAGATCCTCGAGCCTCTCGAGCAGCAGGGCATCCTGGTGCGCCGCACCGCCGACGAGCTCGAGCGCGACCTCGACCACTTCTTCGTGATCGAGGCGGAGGGGAACATTCTCGGATGCGCCGCGATCTACCCTTTCGCGGAGAGCGCGACCGCGGAGCTCGCCGCGCTCGCGGTCAACCCGTTCTATCGCGACGGCGGGCGCGGCGAGCGGCTGCTGCAATTCGCCGAAGCGAAGGCGAAGGCGTCGGGGCTGAAGTCCATCTTCGTGCTCTCGACGCGCACCACCCACTGGTTCCTCGAGCGCGGTTTCGCGGAATCCGATCCTTCGAAGCTGCCGGCGCGCCGCCAGGCAGCCTACAACTACGACCGGCGCTCGAAGGTTTTCGTGAAGGAGCTGTGATGGCGCGCATGGTGAACTGCATAAAGCTCAAGCGCGAGGCCGAAGGCCTCGATTACCCGCCGTATCCGGGCGAGCTCGGCAAGAAGCTCTGGGAAAGCGTCTCGAAGGAGGCGTGGAAGGGATGGCTCGAGCACCAGAAGATGCTCGTCAACGAGAACCGCTTGAACCTCGCCGACCCGCGCGCGCGCAAGTACCTCGAGGAGCAGATGCGCAACCACTTCTTCGGCGGCGGGGCCGACGCTGCCGCCGGTTACGTACCGAAGGAATAGGCCGGACAGCGTCAGTCGAAGGCGACGATCTCCACCCAGTTCGACCCCTTGCCCGTCGGGTACTGGCCGACAAGCTTGAGGGCGCCGGTCGAAGGGTCGATCGCGTACGACGACAGGGTTACCGATTTCTCTCCCGAGACCACCAAGTAGCGTCCCGCTGGATCGATGCGGAAGCCGCGCGGCTGTTTCTCGGTGGGCGTGATGCCGAGATAGGCGAGCTTTCCGCTGGTGGCGTCGACGCCGAAGGCGGCGATCGTGCTGCCGGTGCGCTCCGCCGCGTACACGAACCTGCCGTTCGGCGTGAGGTGCACGTCCGAGGCCCAGATGTCGTTGTCGACGTTGCGTCCGGGCGTGGGCCGCGGCGCTCCGGGAACGAGCTTGGTATCGGCAGGTAGCGCGGATACCGAGCCCTCTTCCTTGAGCTGCCCGTTCGCATCGAGGACGAGCGTGGTCACGGTCGCGGTAAGCTCGTTCAGCAGGTAGACGAAGCGATTGTCCGCCGAGACCACCATGTGGCGAGGGCCGGTGCCGGTCTTGAGCTGCCCGGTCTTCTCGTCGAACACGAACTGGAAGATCTGGTCGGTGCCCAGGTGCGGCACGAAGACGAATCGATTGGTCCTGTCCGCGACGATCGCGTGCGCGTTGCGGGCGGTCGGGATCACCTGCAGGGGTGTCGCCACGCGGCCATCGGGGCCCACCGGGTTCACGCTCACCAGATTCGCGCCATACGACGCCCCCAAGAGGTAGTTGCCGGTCCGGTCGAAGCCGACGTAGGCGAGGCTCTCGGCGAGCGGTCCGGTGCCGACGAGCTTGAGCGCTCCGCTCGCGCGATCGATCTCGTAGGTGTAGGCGGAAAAGGGTTTCGCGCGCACGGCGGCGACGAGAAAGCGCTTGTCGGGGCTCACGCTCATCGGCCCGACCGTGTTCCCGGCCTTGTAGCGCGGACCCGGCTGAAGGGACCCATCGGATTGCAGCGTGTACGCGCCGATCTCGCCGTCTTCCGCGTTGGAGACGTAGACGAATGTGGCGCCTTTCACTTCGGCCTGCCCAGTGTCCTCACGCCCTGGTCGGTCGCGAGCAGCAGCACGTCCGCGGGACGGCGCGCGAAGAGCCCGTTGGCGACGATGCCGGGAATGTGGTTCAGCGTCTCCTCGAGCGCTATGGGGTTCATGATGGTGAGGCCGCGCACGTCGAGGATCACGTTGCCGTTGTCGGTGGTGAAGCCGGCGCGCAGCTCCGGGATGCCGCCGAGCTTCGCCAGCTCGCGCGCGACGAAGCTGCGCGCCATCGGGATCACCTCGACCGGCAGGGGAAACTTTCCGAGGACCCCGACCAGCTTCGACGCGTCGGCGATACACACGAACTTGCGGCTCGCCTGCGCGACGATCTTCTCTCGCGTGAGCGCGCCGCCCCCGCCCTTCACCATCGCGAGGTGCTCGGTCACTTCGTCGGCGCCGTCGACGCAGACGTCGCAGCCGTCGGTGTTGTTGAGGTCGACCACGGCGATGCCCGCTTCGCGCAGGCGCGTGGCGCTCGCCTCCGAGCTCGGAACCGCGCCCTCGATGCGCGCGCGGCGCGAAGCGAGCGCGTCGATGAAGAAGTTGACGGTCGAACCGCTGCCGACCCCCACCATCGCGTCGTCCTCGATGTATTGCAGCGCCGCCTCGGCGGCCGCCTTCTTCTGCGCGTTTTGATCCATGGCGTGAAGAATACAGAAACGGCGCTCGAGCGTTTGCTATCCTTTCGCGATGAAGCGCGACAGCTACCTCGAGAAAATACTCACCGCGAAGGTCTACGACGTCGCGATCGAGAGCCCACTCGAGGCCGCGCCCGCGATCTCGCGACGCACCGGCAACCACATCCTCCTCAAGCGCGAGGACAAGCAGCCGGTCTTCTCGTTCAAGCTGCGCGGCGCCTACAACAAGATGGCGCACCTGAAGCCCGCCGAGCTCGCGCGCGGCGTGATCTGCGCGAGCGCCGGCAACCATGCACAGGGCGTGGCGCTCGCGGCGCAGAAGCTCGGCACGCAAGCGACCGTCGTCATGCCGGTCACCACGCCGCGCATCAAGGTGACGGCGGTTTCCGTGCGCGGCGCGAAGATCGAGCTTCACGGCGACACCTATCACGAGGCCGACCTGCACGCGCGCGCCCTCGCGCGCAAGCACCGGCTCACCTTCGTCCATCCTTACGACGACCCGCTGGTCATCGCCGGACAGGGGACCATCGGCCTCGAGATCCTGCGCCAGCATCCGCGCTCGATCGACGCGATCTTCGTGCCCGTCGGCGGGGGCGGGCTCATCGCCGGGATCGCGGCGTACGTCAAGCGGATCGCGCCGCGCACGAAGATCATCGGCGTGGAGCCGGTGGATTCGAACGCCATGCAGCGCTCGCTCGCGGCCGGGCGGCGCGTGACGCTCGCGCACGTGAACCTCTTCGCCGACGGGGTGGCGGTTCGCCAGGTGGGGCGCGAAACATTCCGCCTTTGCCGGGAGCTCGTCGACGACATGGTGCTGGTCGACACCGACGAGATCTGCGCCGCGATCAAGGACATCTTCGAGGACACGCGCACGGTGGTCGAGCCCGCGGGGGCGCTGGCGCTCGCGGGGGCCAAGCGCTGGATCGAGAGCCGCCGCGCGAAGGCAAAGGCGATCGTGGCGATCGTGTGCGGGGCGAACATGAACTTCGACCGCCTGCGCTTCGTCGCCGAGCGCGCCGAGCTGGGCGAGCACCGCGAGGCGGTCCTAGCGGTCACCATTCCCGAGCGGCCGGGAAGCTTTCGCGCGCTGTGCGCGCTCCTCGGCAAGCGCAGCGTCACCGAGTTCAACTATCGTTATTCGCGGGGGCGCGAGGCGCACGTCTTCCTCGGCGTTTCGGTCGCCGGCCGCGACGAAACGCAGCGCCTCGTCGCGCACCTCCAGCACCACGGCATGCGCGCGACCGACCTTTCCGACAACGAGCTCGCGAAGCTGCACGTGCGCCACCTGGTCGGCGGGCATGCGCCGGAGAACGGCGCCGAAATGCTCTACCGCTTCGAGTTCCCGGAGCGGCCGGGCGCGCTCATGAATTTCTTGAACCACATGGGATCCGGCTGGAACGTATCCCTTTTCCACTACCGCAACCACGGCGCGGACGTGGGACGCGTGTTGGTTGGCCTGCAGGTGCCGGAACGCGAGCGCGCGGCGTTTCGCCGATTCCTGCGCGAGCTCGCATACGACTACAGCGACGAGACGCGCAACCCCGCGTACCGATTCTTCCTGCGCTGATGGGCGTTCCCACCCCCGAGGCGCAGGCGATCGCGCTGTTCCAGGCGGGGCGTTTCGCCGAGGCCGAAGCACCCTTCCGCGCGATCCTCGCGCGCGATCCGGCGAATCGCGACGCGTTGCTGGCGCTCGGGATCATTGCCGGCCAGTCGCAGCGGCGCGAAGAGGCCGTGGACCTCCTCGGCCGCGCGGCCGCGCTCGATCCTCGCTCCTACGCGGTTTTCTTTCACCTCGGCAGCGCGCTGCGTCAGTCGGGCCGCCAACCGGCGGCGGCGGAGGCCTTTCGACGCGCGATCGCGATCGACGCTCGCGCACCGGAAGCGCATGTCGGCCTCGCCAACACGCTGCGTGAGGCGGGCGATCGCGTGGGCGCGCGCGCGAGTTTTGGCGCCGCACTCGCGATCGATCCCGCCTTCGCCTCGGCGCACTACAACCTGGCGCTCCTCGAAATCGATGCGGGCAACCTCGCCGCCGCCGAGTCGAGACTTGCCCGCGTCCTCGAGCGCGAGCCGCGCAATGCGGCGGCCTGGAACAACCTGGGGCTGGTGATGCGAAAGGCCGGTTCGGGCGAGCGCGCGCGCCAGTGCTTCGAGCGCGCGGTGGAGCTGGATCCCAAGGCCGCCGAGGCGCTGAACAACCTCGGCCTCGAGCGCCAGCGCGAGGAAAGAATCGACGAGGCGATCGCGCTATACGCGCGAGCCCTCGAGATCCGGCCCGAATTCGCGCAGGCGCTCACCCATTGGGGCAACGCGCTCAAGGACCGCGGCGACCTTGCGGGCGCGCTCGAGCGCTACCAGCGCGCCTTGGCTGCCGACCCGCGCGACGCCAATGCGCTCGTCAACAGCGGCAGCATCGCGCTCGAGCGCGGCGATCGGGGCGCGGCGCGGCGCTTCTACGAGCGCGCGCTCGATGCACGCGCCGATTTTGCCGACGCTCGCTACAGCCTCGGGCTCATCGCCCTCATCGAGCACGATTTCGAGCACGGCTGGGACGGCTACGAGCGCCGCTTCGAGACCGACCCTCCCGTTGCGGCGATCGGGGGGCCGCGACTGCCGCGCCTTCCCGCCTCGGGCCTCGCGCGGGTGCGCCGTCTCGCGGTTCGCGCGGAGCAGGGTCTCGGCGACCAGATCCTCTTCTCGACGCTGCTCCCGGAGCTCGGCGAGAGGAACCTCGCCGCCGTCGTCGAGCTCGACGAGCGTCTTCTCGGCATTTATAGAAGGAGCCTTCCGCAGCTCGAGTTCACTTCACCGGTGAACGCGACCGCGGCGTTGAGCAAGTGCGATCACGAGCTCGCGCTGGGTTCGCTCGCCGCGTTGCTCCGCCGAAGCCGCGCGAGCTTCGACGCACAGCCTCGCGTGCTTCTCGTGCCCGATCCCGCGCGCGTGGAGGCCATGCGCGACGCGCTCGGCGCGGGCCCGACAATCGCGATCTCATGGCGCAGCTTCCAGAAGGCGGGGCGCCGCCACATCGGCGAGCGCAAGTCCATTCCGCTGGAGCGTTTCGCCGCGCTCGCCGGGGCTGGGATTCGGTTGGTCGACCTTCAATACGGCGAGGTCTCGGCCGAGCGCGACGCCTTCGACCGTGCCCATCCGGGATTGCGCGTCGAGATTCCCGGCCTCGATTTGCGCAACGACCTCGAGGGGGTTTTGGCGGCCGTGGCCGTAGCCGACCTGGTCATCACCGCGAGCAACGTCACCGCGCATTTCGCCGGCGCCATTGGCAAGCGCACATGGCTCGTGTACCTCGCGGCGAACCCGCCGTTCCATTACTGGGCCCCACGCGATGACGGGCGCTCGCCCTGGTATCCGTCGGTCGAGGTGATCACTGCCCCGCAATGGTCGCGCTGGGAAGAGGCGTTCGAGGCCATCGCCGAGCGCCTGAAGCGCGAGGTTATTGGCTCGCGGTGATCCCGCCGTCCAGATAGAGGATCTGGCCGGTGACGAAGTCCGAAGCCGAGGCGCAGAAGAAGAGCGTGGCGCCGACGACGTCGCGCGGCTCCGCGGCCCGGCCCAGGGGAACGCGGGCGAGGAACGCTTCCCAGCGGCCCGGGTCGGTGCGCCATTTCTCCGCCGCCTCGGTAAGCACCACCGTCGGCGCGATCCCGTTCACCTGGATGCCGTGCGGCGCAAGCTCGAGCGCGTGCTGCTTCACGAGCATCACCAGCGCCCCCTTGGTCGCGCAATACGCCGAGTAGCCGTACCCGCGCATTCCGAGCTGCGAGCGCACCGAGAGCATGTGGACCTGCTTGCCGCCGCGCGCGCCCGCGACCTGGTGGCGTGCCACGGCTTGGGCAAGGAACATCGCCGACTTGAGGTTCACGCGGTAGATCTCGTCGAAGGTCTCTTCGGTGACCTCGGGAAGCTTCTGCTCGCGGTTCATGCCGATGCAGTTGACGAGGAGCGCGATCCCGCCGAGCTTTTCCGCGGCGTCGTCGACCGCCGCCTGGATGCTTTCGACCTTGCGCGCGTCCAGCTCGATTGCGAAGGCGGTATGACCGGCCACCGCGAGGCGCCGCGCCAGCGCCTCGGCTTTCTCGCGGCTGCGCCCCGCGATCGCGACGCGCGCCCCCGCCTCGGCGAGGCCCCACGCGACCGCTTCACCAATGCCTCCGTAGCCGCCCGGAACGAGGGCGGTCTTTCCTTCGAGGCCGAAGAGTGATGTCATCGAGAAAGGGTTGGTGCTGTTGAGTGGATTCGAACCACCGACCTACTGATTACGAATCAGTTGCTCTACCAGCTGAGCTACAACAGCACGTCCTCTATTATAGCTGCCGGGGGGTCGCTTTCGAAGGCAGGGGAGGGCTTCCCCAGGGTGATCAACCGCTTGCCGGCCGGACCGGAACGCCTGTCGGCGGTTTTCGACCGCTCGTAGGAAACCCCCTGGCAACCCTTGCCGGGGCGGTTAGGATCGCTTCCAACGGAGGAACAAACAATGCGTCGCAGCCGTGGCTTCACCCTCATGGAGATCCTCATCGTCGTCGCCATCATCGGCATCCTGGCGGCGATCGCCCTGCCTTCGTACAAGAAGCAGATCCAGAAGAGCAACCGCGCGGCGGCGCAATCGTTCATGTCGGACGTGGCGAACAAGCAGCAGATCTTCCTGTCCAGCGCGCGCACCTATGCGGCGGACCTGAAGGAGCTGAACATGGTCGCGCCCACCGATCTAGGGAAGTTCTATACCTTCAAGATCGACCCGATTGCCGGGCCTCCGCCAGGTTTCACCATTACCGCTACGGCGATTGGCCAGCAGCTCGACGACGGGGACCTCACGCTCGACGACAAGGGCACCAAGACTCCGTCGGCCAAATGGTGATCGCCATGCCCGAACGCGTCCCTCACGAATCGCATGCCGCGCGCCGGCAGCGGGGCTTCACCATCATCGAGACGATGGTCGTGGTCGGCATCCTTGCCATCCTCGCCGCCTTCGCCGCGCCCTCGATGAACGAGCTGATCCGCACGCAGAAGGTGCGCACCATCTCCTACGACGTCTTCGCCGATCTCACCTACGCGCGCAGCGAATCGATCGCGCGCGGGCACAACGTCGGCATCGCCAGCAAGAGCGGCACCAATTGGGTCAACGGCTGGGAGATCCGCGACATGACGGCGAACCCGACCCTATTGCTGCGCGACCAGGGGCCGCGCTCGAGCGGCGTCACATTCACAGCCGACGCGGGGAGCCTCACCTTCCAGCCGACCGGCCGTACCACGAGCACCGTGAAATTCTCGATCTCGCCGGTGGAATCGGTGCCCAACGAGCAGAAGCGCTGCATCCAGATCACGCCCTCGGGGCGGCCGAGCTCGACCACGGGAGTCTGCCCATGAAAAAGAGCCAATCCGGCTTCAGCATGATCGAGATCCTCATCACCATCGCGATCCTGCTGGTGGGGCTGCTCGGTCTGGCGGGGCTGCAGACGCAGGTCGCGGCCGCCGAGTTCGAGGCGTACCAGCGCGCGCAGGCGCTGGTGCTCGTCCAGGAGATGGCGGACCGAATGACGGCGAACAAGAAGAACGCGGCGAGCTATGTGATGAACGACATCGGCGCCGACGGAATCGAACAGGCGGGCTGCGACGGGACGTCCAGCTACAAGCGCGACCTGTGCGAGTTTCACAACGCCCTGGTCGGCGCCTCCGAGAAGAAGACGACCGGAGGCCCGGCCGTCGGCGCGATGCTTGGCGGGCGCGCGTGCATCACCAATCCCGAAGCGAATCTTTATATCATCACCGTCGCATGGCAGGGCTTCGCCTCGACGAAGGCGCCCGTCGAAGCCTGCGGGAAGGACGCGTATGGCGACGACAAGAAGCGGCGCACGGTGTCCTTTCCATTCCGCGTGGCCACGTTGACGGTGACCTGACATGAAATCGCGCACCTTCTCCATGCACAGGTTCCACGCCGCTCGCGGCTTCTCGCTGATCGAGCTCATGATCGGCGTCGCGCTCGGGCTCGTCGTGCTCGCCGCGCTCACTTCGTTCTTCGTCTCGACGAGCGCCAACCGCCACGAGATCGAGCGCACCAGCCGCCAGATCGAGAACGGACGCTTCGCGATCGACACGCTGCGCAATGAATTGCGCCTCGCGGGATTCTTCGCCGAGCTGCAGACCACCGGCGCCGTCTGGCAGATGCCCGATCCCTGCCTCACCGACATCGCGTCGACGGGTCTCGTCCTCGGTCCGCCGCTGAAGGTGCCGCTGCCGCTCACCGGCTACGCGGCGGACGCCGGCATGCCCGCATGCCTCGCCAATCACGTGGTCGGCACGGACGTGGTCGTCGTGCGGCGCTTCAATACCGAGCCCATTCCGGTCGCGTCCGCGGTCGCGACCCAGTTCTACTACCAGCCGTCGCGATGCGCGACCGATTCGACCACGACCCCGTGGTTTTTCGGAACCGGCGCCGCGCCGGGAGCGTTCACCCTGCGCCGCGTGAGCTGCGGCACCAAGCTGAGCGACCTCTATCGCTATCGCGTCGCGATCTTCTACATCCGTGACTACAGCACCACCGTGGGCGACAAGATTCCCACGCTGGTGAAGCTCGAGCTCGACGGCGGCGCGATCAACACCTATCCGATGGTCGAGGGAATCCAGGACATGCGCGTCGAGTACGGCATCGACGTCGACACCGACGGCTCGCCCGACGAATACCGGCGCTGCGACGCCGCGGCGTCATGCACGATCGACCAGTGGGCGGGCGTTACCGCGGTGCGCGTGAACGTGCTCGCGGTGAACCTCGAGCCGACGCAGGGATACACGGACGTGAAGGAATACGACATGGGGTCTGGCAATCCGCGCACCGTCGGCCCCTTCAAGGACCAGCTCAAACGGCACATCTACGCGGCGTTGATCACGCTGCCCAATCGCACGGGGCCCCGGGAATGAAAACCAGATCCAGCCAGCGCGGCGTGACGCTCTTCGTGGCGCTCGTCCTCCTCGTCATGGTGACCTTGCTCGCGGTGTCGTCGTTCCGCGTGAGCAACACCAACCTCAAGGTGATCGCGAGCATGCAGGGCAAGGGCGAAGCGGTCGCTGCCGCGAACGCGGCGCTCGAGGAAATCATCAGCAGCGCGGCCTTCGCCGAGGATCCCGCGGCGGTGGCCGCGGCCCCCCACATCGTCGACCTGACCGGCACCGGGCGAGACGAGTTCGATATCAAGCTCACGCCGGTACCCGTGTGCCTGAAGGCCCGGCCCACGAACCCCGCCGAGCTCGACATCGCCAAGCCCGCGGATCGCCCCTGCTTCGGGAGCGCGCTCGTCGGACAGGCGCAGCTCGCCACGTCCTGCGCCGAGACCATCTGGGAAGTCAACGCGGTGGCCAAGGATACGGTCACCGGCGCCGAAACGACGGTCCGCCAGGGCCTCTCGATGCGCACGTCGGCCACCGAGGCCCTGAGTTCCTGCATCTAAAAGCCTGCCCCCAAGGAGTCCCCATGAGATTTTGCCAACCCCTTTCGATCTTCGCCTCGCGCCTGGCGCAAGGCGCGCTTGTCGCCTCGGTGTGCCTCGCCGCGCTCGCGCCGGCGTATGCCGAGGACATCGACATCTTCGAGAAGGAGCAGAAGGGCAAGAACGTCCCCAACGTGCTCATTCTCCTCGACAACTCGTCGAACTGGTCCTCGACCTTCGGTGGGAACTCGTGCAACGCGACGACGACGAAATTCGCTGCCGAGATGTGCGTGCTCTCGGACGTGGTCAAGAAGCTCACGGCCGACTTGAGGGTCGGCTTGATGCTCGCCAACGAGAAGGGCGGGGGCGCCTACATCCGCTACGCCATCCGCAACATGGGCACGGAAACTGCCGTCAGCATCACGAATCGCGACGCGATGGCGGCGATGTTCAAGGATTTCGAGCCTGCGTCGGGCTCGGGCGACAAGACCTCGTCGTCGCAGCCGCTCGGCTTCGACATGTACGAGGTCTACCAGTATTTCGCCGCGAAGGACGCGTTCAAGGGCTGGGGCACGGATACCGGCAGCGACACCGGCGCGCGCCGGCGCGACTGGAGCGGCAACAACGCGGCCGGAATACTTGCGGGCGATATTCGCGGAGCGCAAACCTATGGGGCGGACGCCAGCACCGCCGCCTTCGGTAGCAAGGTCTCGAAGACCTATCAAAGTCCCATCCTCAGCGGCTGCCAGAAGAACTTCCTCATCGTCATCGGCAACGGGGACCCGGGTTCCGAACCGACGGGCGGCACCGATCCTGCGACACTGCTCAGGTCCATCGGCGGAGACCCCACGCAGATCAAGAACCTGGCGGGCAGCACTCTGCATCCGAGCCTCGCCGACGAGTTCGCCAAGTACTTCTATCAGAACGACTTCGCGCCCGGCTTCGACGAGAAGCAGAACATCATCACCTATACCGTCGCGGTGTTCCAGCCGACCGGCTATCTATTGCCTCCCGGCTACACGACCACCGCCGCCACCTGCCCAGTGGATCCGGCGACCGGCAAAGCGGTGGCCTGCAAGCCGCTCGCGAACGTGACCGACCAGAAGATGCGCGATCTCCTCAACAGCATGGCGCTCAACGGCGGCGGCAAGTACTTCGACGGGACCGACGCCACCAAGATCAAGGCGGCGTTCGACCAGATCCTGAACGAGGTGCAGGCCGTGAACAGCGTCTTCGTCTCGGCGAGCCTGCCAGTCAGCGTCAACACGCAAGGCACGTTCCTCAACCAGGTCTACATGGGCATGTTCCGTCCCGACACCGGGCCGCGTTGGCTCGGCAATCTCAGGGAGTACAAAATCCTGCAGGACGCGAGCACCGGCAAGCTCTTCCTCGCCGATTCGGCCAACGTCGCGGCGGTCAACCCGGCCACGGGCTTCATCTCGCCGACTACCGTGAGCTACTGGACCACCAACAACCCTTTTTGGGCTCGCATCCCCACGGGTGCCGGGCAAGGGTCCGACTCGCCGGACGGCGAGATCGTCGAGAAGGGCGGCGCCGGCGAGCAATTGCGCGTCAAGTACGCGAGCGACCAGAGCAGTCGCCCGGTCTACACCTGTCCCATCGCCGACGGCTTGTGCCTGCCGGGGCCGCTCGTCACCACGTTCGACGCGACGACGCTGCTCGCTGTGCCGCCGGCCAACTTCAAGGTCGCGACCGCGACGGAGCTGGCCGCCCTCGTCAACTGGATCCGAGGCACGGATAACGTGGTCGGTAAGCCGTGCAAACCGGATCCGGCCGCGACACCGCCATGCACCTGGGATTCGGCCGAGAAGGGCCCCGGCTGGCCGACCACCATTCGTCCGTCGATCCACGGCGACGTTTTGCACTCGCGTCCGGTGGTGCTGAATTACCCGAGCACGGGCCCGTTCATTTTCTACGGAGCGAACGACGGGTTCCTCCGCGGCACCAAGGGCGGACGTTTGGGCACGGATGGCAACGAGTCGTGGGCCTTCGTGGCACCGGAGTTCTATCCCCAGTACCGGCGCCTGCGCGACACGATCCCCGTGGTCAAGTTTCCGACGACTTCAGGCACGCTCGATCCGCCGGCGGAGCCCAAGGGTTATTTCTTCGACGGGCCGATCGGCTCGTACCAGGCCGCGGATAATTCGGCCGCGTATATCTTCGTCACGGCGCGCCGCGGCGGACGGATGATCTATGGATTCGACGTGACCGATCCCACGACCCCGAAATTCCTGTGGAAGATCTCGAGCGCCGATCCGGACTTCAAGGAGCTCGGGCAAACGTGGTCGGAGCCCAAGTCGTTCAAGGTCCGCGCCAGCGCCGACCCGGTGATCATGTTCGGAGCCGGCTACGATCCCGAAGAGGACAAGGCCTCCCCCGGCACGCGCACCATGGGGCGCGGCGTCTATGTCGCCAACGCGAGGACCGGGAAGCTCATCAAGTTCTTCCAGAAATCGGACGATGCGACGACGCAGACGATCAAGGCGAGTGTTCCTTCCGATGTCGCGGTCATCGACCACGACTTCAACACGTTCGCCGACCGCGCTTATGTCGGCGACATGGCAGGCAACGTGTGGCGCTTCGACATCGACGACGCCGATCCGGGCAACTGGAAGATGTACCAGTTCGCGAGCCTGGGAGCGGAGCACAAGTTCTTCTTCCGTCCCGACGTCGTGATCTCCAAGACCTACGATCTCGTGCTGCTCGGATCCGGAGATCGCGAGAAGCCCACGTTCCTCTCGTCGACCGACAACTTCTACATGCTGAAGGACGACAAGATCGGACTGAGCGGCGCCGGCTTGGCCCTCATCACTCCGGACCTGCTCGTCAAGGGCGGCCTCGACGCGGGCTCGGCGAGGGGATGGTATGTGCCGATGCGCTCCGGGGAGAAGGTCGTCAACGCGCCGCTCGCGATCGGCGGCGTCGTGTACTTCTCCTCGAACCGCCCGACCCCGGACGAGAAGTCGTGCAACCCGAACCTCGGGGAAGCGCGCGCCTACGCGCTCGACTTCCTCACGGGCTCGTCGGGGCGCGTCAGTGGATCGAACAGCGCGGAGGATCTTTCGACCAAGCTGACCGGCGGTGGCCTCCCGCCGTCGCCGGTGGGCGGCGTGGTGCAGCTCGACGACGGCAAGCTGGTGGACTTCATCATCGGCAGCGGCGCGGGCGGCTCGCCGATCGCTCCCGAGCAGCCCCCGCGCACCATCCCGAAGGTCCGCAAGAAGCTCTACTGGAACACGAATAGCGACAAGTGACGTGTCACGCCCGGGGCGACCCGGGAAAGTGACACGTCATCCCGGACGCTCGTAGAGCAACGATCCGGGATCCAGGTAGGCGGGGTGCGGAAACGCACCCCGTTTTCTTTTAGCCGCCGTGCGAAATGCTCTTCGGCAGCGGAAAGGTGACGTTCTCCTCGATGCCCTCGATCTCGTGCACGCGTTTCGCGCCGAGCTCCTGCAGGCGGAAGATCACGTCGCGCACCAGGACCTCGGGGGCGGAAGCGCCGGCGGTGACGCCGATGGTGCGCTTGCCCTCGATCCACTCGGGCTTGAGCTCCTCGGGGCGATCGATGAGGTAGGCCTCGCGCCCCAGGTTCGCGGCGACCTCGCGCAGGCGATTGGAGTTGGAGCTGTTGGGCGAGCCCACCACGATCACCAGGTCGCAGCGCGGCGCCATGAACTTGACCGCGTCCTGGCGATTCTGCGTCGCATAGCAGATGTCGTCCTTCTTGGGGCCGACGATCGCGGGGAAGCGCGCCTTCAACGCAGAGACGATCCGGCTCGCGTCGTCCATCGAGAGCGTCGTCTGGGTCACGTAGGCGACGCGCGTTTCGTCGCGCACGCGTAACCGCGCCACGTCGTCGAGGGTCTCGACCAGGTACATGCCGTCGTTCGACTGGCCCATGGTGCCCTCGGCCTCGGGGTGCCCCGCGTGGCCGATCATGATCACCTCGCGCCCCTGCGCGCGCATCTTCGCGACCTCGACGTGGACCTTGGTCACGAGCGGGCAGGTCGCGTCGAAGACGCGCAGCCCCCGCGTTTCGGCCTCGCGCTGGATCGTGAGCGAGACGCCGTGCGCGGAAAAGATCACCGTATTGCCCGGCGGCACCTCGGAGAGCTCCTCGACGAAGACCGCGCCCTTGGCGCGCAGGTCATCGACCACGAACTTGTTGTGCACGATTTCGTGGCGCACGTAGATGGGAGCGCCGTGGATCGCGAGCGCCTTCTCGACGATCGCGATCGCGCGATCGACGCCGGCGCAGAAGCCGCGCGGCTTCGCGAGGAGGACCTCGACCTGCGCCTTGCCTTGCGAATCACTCAAGGGATTGCCCTCGTCATGGTTGCTGGCGCTTGGCCTCGCGCGCGACAGCGCCGTCGCGGAGGCTCTCCCAGATCAACAGCACGACGCCGATGCTGATCGCCGAATCGGCGACGTTGAACGCGGGCCAATAGTAGCCCGCGGCGTGCAGCTGTACGAAATCGACGACCTGCCCGATGGTGACGCGGTCGTACAGATTGCCTAGCGCGCCGCCGAGCACCAACGCGAGCGCGGTCGCCATCAGCCGCTCGTGGTGATGGCGGCGCAGCATCCACACGATCGCGATCGACACGGCGATCGACACCGCCATGAAGAACCAGCGCTGCCAGCCGCCCGCGCCGGCGAGGAAGCTGAACGCGGCGCCGGTGTTGTACACCAGCACCAGGTTGAAGAAGGGCGTGACCGTCAATAGCTCGCCGGGCGCGAACGCGCGTGTGATCCACATCTTCGTGGCGAAGTCGGCGACGACGATGGCGAGGCTCAAGCCCAGCCAGCGCGCCCAGCGCTTGCCGGCCTCAGGCATGACGCCGCTCCTCTCCCGGCCCGTCGAGGTTCGACGCGCAGCGCGCGCAAATCGTGGCATGGCCGGCGACGGATCCGACATCGGCGCGATAGTGCCAGCAGCGCTCGCACTTGGCGTGCGCGCTCACCGCGACTTCCACGGCGACGCCGTCCGATTGCGCCTCGCGAACGCGCGCCTGGGAAGTGATCAGCGCGAAGCGCAGGTCGTCGCCGAGCGATCGCACGACGGCGAGATCCGCGGCGGGAACGTCCAGCGTGACTTCGGCCTGCAGCGACGAGCCGAGCGCGCCCGAGGCGCGGCTCTCCTCGATGCGCTTGGTGACGGCGGCGCGGATCTCGCGTAGCCGCGTCCACTTGGCGATCAATTCCGCTTCGCCCTCCTGCGCCGGCAGCACGTCGTGCCATGTGTGGAAAAAGACGCTGTCGTCGGCGCCCTGCCGCCCGAGCACCCACGCTTCCTCCGCGGTGAAGGAGAGGATGGGCGCCATCAGCCGCAGCACCATCTGCGTCACGTGGTAGAGGGCGCTTTGCGCCGAGCGCCGCGGCCGGGAGTCCGTCCCGGTGGTGTAGAGCCGATCCTTGAGGATGTCCAGCCAGAAGGCGCCGAGGTCTTCGGAGCAGAAGTTCTGCAGGCGCTGCGCCACGAGGTGGAACTCGAAGCGCTCGTAGTCGGCGATGCACGCATCGGCCATCTGGCGCGTCATCGCGGCCGCATAGCGGTCGATCTCCACCCATTGCGACACCGGCAGCGCGTGCTTCGCGGGATCGAAATCGGCGGTGTTCGCGAGGAGGAACCGCAGCGTATTGCGGATGCGCCGGTAACTCTCGACGACGCGCTTCAGGATCTCGTCGGAGATGTTGAGCTCGCCCGAATAGTCGCTGGCGGCGACCCAGAGGCGGATCACTTCCGCGCCGAGGGTATCGGACACCTTCTGCGGTGCGACCACGTTGCCGAGCGATTTGGACATCTTGCGGCCATTGCCGTCGACCGCGAAGCCGTGCGTGAACAACGCGTCGTAGGGTGCGCGTCCGTCGAGCGCGCAGCCGGTGAGCAGGCTCGACTGGAACCAGCCGCGATGCTGGTCCGAGCCTTCGAGGTAGAGATCGGCCGGCCAGCGCTGGCCTTCGAGGCCGCGCAGCACCGAAAAGTGCGTCGTGCCCGAATCGAACCAGACATCGACGGTATCCGTGAGCTTGCGATAGGCCGTCGGATCGACGCCGAAGTCCTCGCAGGTCGCCGCGAACCAGGCCTCGATACCGCCCTTCTCCACCTTCTCCGCGGCCTTCAGCACCAGGGCCTCGGTATCGGGGTGCAGCGTCTCGGACTCGCGATTGAGGAAGAAGGGCAGCGGCACGCCCCAGTTGCGCTGGCGCGAGAGCGTCCAGTCGGGGCGATTCTCGATCATGGCGACGATGCGCGAGCGTCCCCACGCCGGATAGAAGGTCGTGTCGGCGATCGCCTGCCGCGCTATCTCGCGAAGCGTCTTGCCGTTCGCTCCCGGCCTATCCATTCCGATGAACCACTGGGTGGTCGCGCGAAAGATGATCGGGGTCTTGTGGCGCCAGCAATGCGGATAGCTGTGGCGGTACGGCTGGTTCTTGAGCAGCGCACCGTTCTCGGCAAGGAGCTCGAGGATCGGCTGTTCGGCTTCGCGCACGCCAACGCCCGCGAAGTGCGGCACGTTCGCCTTGAAGCGGCCCTGGTCGTCCACCGGCTGGTCGAGCGCGAGCTTGTTGGCCACGCCCATCTCGAAGTCATCGGCGCCGTGCGCGGGCGCGGTGTGCACCAGCCCCGTGCCGGCCTCGAGGGTCACGTGCTCGCCGAGGATCATCGGCACGTCGCGGTTTTCGAACGGATGGCGGAAGCGCAGGCCCGCGAGGGCCGCGCCCTTCGCTCGTCCGAGCACCGCGCGCGACGCGAGGCCATAGCGCGCGAGGCATGCATCGCGCAGCTCCGCGACGAGGATGAGCGCACCGCGCTCGGTATCGACGAGCTCGTAGTCGAACGATGGATGCGCCGCGATGGCCTGGTTGCCGGGCAGCGTCCACGGCGTCGTCGTCCAGATCACCGCGGCGGCACGCGCGGGCGCGACGGCCAGGCCGAAGGCCCTGGCGACGGCCGCGACGTCCGTTGCCTCGAAGGCGACGTCGATCGCGGGTGAAGTCTTGTCTTCATACTCGACCTCGGCCTCGGCGAGCGCCGAGCCGCAATCGATGCACCAGTTGACGGGCTTCAAGCCTCGGTAGAGCAGGCCGTTCTTCCAGATGCGGCCCAGGGCGCGAATCTCCGCGGCCTCGGTCGCGAACGCCATGGTCTTGTAGGGATGGTCCCAATCGCCGAGGACGCCGAGCCGCTGGAAATCGGCCTTCTGCTGCGCGATCTGCTCCTCCGCCCATGCACGGCACAGCCGCCGCGCCTCGTTCGGCTCGAGATTGCGCCCGTACTTCTTTTCGATCTGGTGCTCGATCGGCAGCCCATGGCAGTCCCAGCCCGGCGTGTACGGCGCGTCGAACCCGGCCATCGTCTTCGACTTGACGACGATGTCCTTCAAGACCTTGTTGACCGCGTGGCCCATGTGGATCGCGGCGTTCGCATAGGGCGGCCCGTCGTGCAGGATGAATTTCGGCCGGCCGCGGCACTTGTCGCGCAGCCGGTCGTAGAGGCGCGTCTCGCGCCACTCGTGGATCCATCCCGGCTCGCGCTTCGCGAGGTCGCCGCGCATCGGGAAGGGCGTATCCGCGAGGTTGAGCGTCTTCTTGTAGTCGACCTTCGTGTCGTTCGGCATCACGATCCCTCACGAAAGAACTCGCGCGCGCGGTCGCAGTCGCGCCGGATCTGCGCGGCAAGCTCGTCGAGCGAGGCGAAATGCGCCTCGTCGCGCAGCTTCTTGAGGAACTCGATGGTGAGGCGGCGACCGTAGAGATCGCCCGAGAAATCGAAGAGGAATGCTTCGAGAGTCGCCGGGCCGCGAGCGTTCACGGCCGGGTTCGATCCGAGGCTCGCCACTCCCTCGAGTCCGCGAGTTGCTGCACCGAAGCATTTTACCGCAAAGATGCCGGCGAGCGGCGGCTTCGCGCGCGCGAGGCGGATGTTCACCGTCGGAAATCCGAGCGAGCGGCCGCGCTTCGCGCCGTGCATCACGCGCCCGGTGATCGCGTAGCGGCGGCCGAGCAGGCGCTCGGCTTCGTCGAAGTCCGCGCTTGCCAGCGCTTCGCGCACGCGCGTGCTCGAAACGCGCCCTTCGGTATCGCAGACCTGCGGCAACACGGCGACCTCGAAGCCCAGGGTTCGCCCCGCGGCCTCGAGCATCGCGACGTCGCCCGCGCGCCGGCAGCCGTAGCGGAAGTCCGGACCGACCATCACCCAGCGCGCCCCGTACGCAGCGCGCAGGCGCTGGGCGAAGTCCTGCGGAGACAGCCCCGCGAAGGCCGCGTCGAACCGCTGCACGAACGCGATGGCGATTCCCTTGCGGCCGATCTCGGCCAGGCGCTCGGAAAGCGAGGTGATCCGCGCGGGAGCGGTCGCGGGCGAGAAGAACTCGCGCGGCAGCGGCTCGAAGGTGAGCACCGCGGGCTCGAGAGCGCGCGCGCGCGCCTCGGCGACGACGCGATCGAGAATCGCGGCGTGGCCACGGTGCACGCCATCGAAGCTGCCGATGGCGATCGCGGTCTGGGGACCGCCCTCGCCGGGATGACGAACGATCCTCACCGCGCTACTCGTGGCGCGTGAAGTGGCGCACGCGAAATCCCATCACCGCGAGCGCCGCGAAATAGGCGAGCGTCGCGCCGGCGATCACGAGCGCGAGCTTCACCGCGCGCTGCGAGGCGCTCATCGCGAACCACGAGCCTTCGCTGCCCATGCCGTACCAGAGGACGCCGCCCATGAGATAGAGCGCGACCGCGACCTTGAAGAGGAACGCGGCCCATCCCGGCTCGGCGCGAAACACGCCGGATCTGCGCATCAGCCACCAGAGCCACGCCGCGTTGAAGCACGCGCCGAGCGAGATGGCGAACGCGAGGCCCGCGTGGCCGAGCCACGGCACGAAAGCGACATTGAGGAGCTGCGTAACGGCAAGCGTTGCGATCGCGACCTTCACGGGCGTGCGGATATTCTGTTTCGCGTAGAAGCCCGGCGCGAGGATTTTCACCAGGATGATTCCGGCGAGGCCGGCGGCGTAGGCGACGAGCGCGTGGCGCGTCATGATCACGTCGTTCTGCGTGAACGCGCCGTGCCAGAAGAGCGTCGCGACCAGCGGCACCGCGAGCATCGCGAGCGCGAGCGCGGCGGGTAGCGCGAAGAGGAGGCTCATGCGAAGGCCCCAGTCGAGGAGCTGCGAGTACGCCGGCCCATCGTCGGCCGAGTGATGGCGCACGAGCGAGGGCAGCAGCACGGTTCCGAGAGCGACGCCGAGGAGCGCGGAGGGAAATTCCATCAGCCGGTCGGCGAAATACAGCCACGACACCGGGCCGTCGCCCAGTCGCGAGGCGATGTGGGTGTTGATGACCAGGCTCACCTGCGCAACCGAGACGCCGAATGCCGCCGGCGCCATGAGACGCAGGATGCGCAGCACCGCCTCGTCACGCGGGTCCCACCGCGGCATCGCGAGCATGCCGATGCGCTTGAGGAACGGAATCTGGAAGAGGAGCTGCGCGATGCCGCCGAAGAAGACGCCCCACGCGAGCGCGACGATGGGCCGCTCGAAATGCGGCGCCGCGAAAAGCGCGAACGCGATGAACGAAACATTCAACAGCACCGGCGTGAAGGCCGGCCCCTTGAAGGCGCCATAGGTGTTGAGGAGGCCCGCGGCGAACGAGACCAGGGAGATGAAGAAAATGTAGGGAAAGCAGATGCGCGTCATCGTCACGGTGAGCGCGAACTTGTCCGCATCCTTGGCGAAGCCGCCGGCGGTGAGGTAGACGATGGCCGGCGCGGCGACGATGCCGACGAGGGTCGCGACGAAGAGCGCGACACCGAGAAGGCCGAGCACGCGTGCCGCGAATTCGCGCGTTTGCGCGTCGCCGTTGCGGGTGCGGTATTCGCCGAGCACCGGCACGAAGGCCTGCGAGAACGCGCCCTCGGCGAACAGCCGCCGCAGCAAATTGGGAATCCGGAAGGCGACGACGAAGGCGTCCATCGCGACGCCGGCGCCGAAAAGGATCGCCAGCAGCGTGTCCCGCACGAACCCGGTGAGGCGCGAGAGGAACGTCATCCCGCTCACCGAAGCGGCGGCCTTGAGCAGGTTCATCGTTGGGCAGTATAATATGCGGCTTCCCTTTTGATTCCGCAGGAATTTCCCAAAATGGCCAACACCAAGCAGGCCGCGAAGCGCGCGAAGAAGTCGATCAAGCAGCGCAGCGCGAACGTGAGCCTCAGAACGACGCTGCGCACGGCGATCAAGAAAGTGCAGAAGGCGATCGCGGCCGCGGACCACCCGGCCGCCGAAGCGACGCTGCGCGCCGAGACCTCGACCCTCGACCGCATCGCCGGCAAGGGCATCATCCACAAGAACAAGGCGGCGCGACACAAGAGCCGTCTTGCCGCCCAGGTGAAGGCGCTCGCCAACCGCACCTGAGGCATAATCGCCGTTCCCACCGGACGGCGGCCCAGGCCGCCGTTCTCGCTTTGGGGACAGGTCACGGTTGGGGGACAGGGCACATCCGGCATCGAGGTGTGACCTGTCCCCACGGATGTGCCCTGTCCCCCTGAAAGGCAGAGATGACCTCGCACCTCATGCAAACGTATGCGCCGCAGCCGGTCGCGTTCGCGCGCGGCGAGGGCGTGTGGCTCTGGGACACCGAGGGCAAGCGCTATCTCGATGCGCTCGCGGGAATCGCGGTGAGCGGCCTTGGACATGCGCACCCGGTGCTCACGCGCGCGATCGCCGCACAGGCCGCGAAGTTGATCCATACCTCGAACCTGTTCCAGGTGCCCGAGCAGGAGCGCGCGGCCGCGAAGGTCTGCGCGCTCGCGGCCATGGACAACGCGTTCTTCTGCAATTCGGGCGCGGAGGCCAATGAGTGCGCGATCAAGATCGCGCGCCTGCACGGCCACCAACGCGGCATCGAGAACGCGACCATCATCGTGATGGAGAAGGCGTGGCACGGGCGCACGCTCGCCACGCTGTCGGCGACCGGCTCGCGCAAGGCGCAGGCCGGGTTCGAGCCGCTGATGGGCGGGTTCCTGCGCGTGCCCTACAACGACGTCGCCGCGATCGAGCGCATCGGCGAAAGCAACACGTCGGTGGTCGCGATCCTGATGGAGGTGCTGCAGGGGGAGGGTGGCATCAACGTCGCCGATGCCGCGTACGTCCGCAAGCTCCGCGAGATCTGCGACCGCAAGCAATGGCTCCTCATGATCGACGAGGTGCAGAGCGGGATCGGGCGCACCGGCAAGTGGTTCGCGCACCAGTGGGCGGGGATCGTTCCCGATGTGATGCCGCTTGCCAAAGGGCTGGGCTCGGGCGTTCCCATCGGCGCCTGCCTCGCGCGCGGCGCGGCGGCGAAAGTGTTCAAGCCGGGCAACCACGGCACGACGTTCGGGGGCGGGCCGCTCGTTTCGGTGGCCGCGCTCACGACCCTCGAAATCATCGAGAAGGACGGTCTCATCGCCAACGCGATGGCCATGGGCGGCATCATCATGGATGGGTTCAAGCGCGAGCTCTCCGGCGTGGCCGGCGTGAAGGAAGTGCGTGGCCAGGGCCTCATGATCGGCGTCGAGCTCGACCGCCCTTGCGGCGACATCGTGCGCCGCGCACTCGCCGCCGGCCTCGTCGCAAACGTCACCGTCGACAAGGTGATCCGGCTGCTGCCGCCGCTCATCATCCAGGAGAGCGAGGCGCGGCAGGTGGTCTCGATCCTCGCGCCGATCATCAAGGCTTTCCTTTCCGAGGCGCCGGCGGCCGCAGCGGCGGCATGAAGCATTTCCTCCAGTTCAGGGATCTCGCTGCAGACGAGTTCGAGCACCTGTTCCGGCGCACGAAGCTGATCAAGGAGCGCTTCAAGAACTACATCGCGTACCAGCCGCTCGTCGACCGCATGCTGGCGATGGTCTTCGAGAAGAGCTCGACGCGCACGCGCGTTTCGTTCGAGGCGGGCATTCACCAGCTCGGCGGCTCATCGATCGTGCTCAACATGAGCGAGACGCAGCTCGGCCGCGGCGAGCCGATCGAGGACGTGGCGCGCGTCGTCTCGCGCATGGTCGATATCGTGATGATCCGCACCTTCGAGCACTCGAACATCGAGCGCTTCGCCTCGCAGTCGCGCGTGCCCGTGATCAACGGGCTCACCAACGACTACCATCCGTGCCAGGTCCTCGCCGACATCTACACGTTCATCGAGCACCGCGGCCCGATCCCGGGCAAGACGGTCGCGTGGGTCGGCGATGCCAACAATATGTGCAACACGTGGATGCAGGCCGCGCAGATCTTCGGGTTCAAGCTGAATGTCGCCACGCCCACCGGCTACGGCATTCCGCCGGCGCGCTGCAAGGACGTGGACCGCGCGCACCTCGAGGTCTTTGCCGATCCGACCCGGGCGGCCGAGGGTGCGGACCTCGTCACGACCGACGTGTGGACGAGCATGGGCTTCGAGGCGGAGACCGAGGCGCGCAAGAAGGCTTTCAGCGCCTTCACCGTGGATGCACGCATGATGGCGGCCGCGCGCCCCGAGGCGATCTTCATGCACTGCCTGCCCGCGCACCGGGGCGAGGAGGTCTCCGCCGAAGTGCTCGACGGAGCGCAGAGCGTCGTCTGGGAAGAGGCGGAGAACCGCATGCACGTGCAGAAGGCGTTGATGGAATACCTTCTGCTGGGGAAGATCGAGACGTAGCGCTGCAGCAGCGCGGTGCCCCGGGCGCCGGGGCCTAGTCCGATTTCGCGTCGTCCCCGAGCAGCGGCACGCCGCCCCCGCCGATGAGCCCGATCTGCGAATAGACGCGCAGCTTTTCGCGTGTGTCGGCGATATCCAGGTTGCGCATCGTGAGCTGCCCGACGCGGTCCGCCGGCGTGAAGAACGCCTCGCCCTTTTCCATCGTGAGGCGCTCGGGCTTGTAGGTGAGGTTGGGGCTCTTGGTGTCGAGGATCGAATAGTCGTTCCCGCGGCGCAGCTCCAGCGTCACCTCGCCCGTCACCACGCGCGCGATCCAGCGCTGGGCGGTCTCCCGCAGCATCATCGCCTGCGGGTCGAACCAGCGGCCCTGGTAGAGCAGCCGGCCGAGTCGGCGCCCATTGTTGCGGTACTGCTCGATCGTGTCCTCGTTGTGGATTCCGGTCACCAACCGTTCATAGGCGAGGTGGAGGAGCGCCATTCCGGGGGCCTCATAGATGCCCCGGCTCTTGGCCTCGATGATGCGGTTCTCGATCTGGTCGCACATGCCCAGGCCGTGACGGCCGCCGATGGCATTGGCTTGCGTCAAGAGCGCCACGGCGTCGCCGAAGCTCTGCCCGTTGAGCGCGACCGGGCGCCCCTCCTCGAAGGCGACCGTGACGGTCTCGGGCCGCACGGCGACGTCGTCGCGCCAGAACGCGACGCCCATGATGGGGCTCACGATCCGGATGCCCTTGTCGAGGAACTCCAGGTCCTTCGCCTCGTGCGTGGCGCCGAGGATGTTGGAGTCGGTCGAGTACGCCTTCTCCATGCTCATCTTGTAGTCGAAACCGCGCGCGATAAGGTACTCGCTCATCTCCTTGCGCCCGCCCAGCTCGTCGATGAAACGCTGGTCCAGCCATGGCTTGTAGATGCGCAGGCCCGGATTGGCGATGAGGCCGTAGCGGTAGAAACGCTCGATGTCGTTGCCCTTGAACGTGCTGCCGTCGCCCCAGACGTGGACTTGGTCCTCCTTCATCGCGACGACGAGCATCGTTCCCGTCACCGCACGCCCGAGCGGCGTGGTGTTGAAGTACGTCGCGCCCGCGGTCGAGATGTGAAACGCGCAGCACTGAAGGGCCGCGATGCCCTCGGCGACCAGCTGCGGGCGGCATTCGACCAGGACCGCCTTCTCGGCGCCGTACTGCCGGGCCTTGCGCGGGATCTCCTCGTAGTCCGACTCGTCGGGCTGGCCGAGGTTGGCGGTGTAGGCGTATGGAATCGCGCCCTTCTCGCGCATCCAGGCGAGGGCCGCGCTCGTGTCGAGCCCGCCGGAAAACGCGATGCCGACCTTCTCGCCGGCGGGGAGTGATTGCAGGATCGTGGACAAGGCGGCGGGCAAGAGGCGGGAGGCGTGAGGAGGCAATCTTACGTCATGAGCGCAGCGTAGAATTGTCGTCCCGCTTCCGCCTCCAGCCTTCCGCCCATGCCCTCCTTCGATATCACCTGCCAGGCCAACACCGTCGAGCTCAAGAACGCAGTCGACACCGCGAACAAGGAGATCGCCAATCGCTTCGACTTCAAGGGCAGCGACGCGCGCTTCGAGCTGAACGAAAAGGAGCACGAGATCACCGCCTTCGCCGACGACGACTTCAAGTTGGGCCAGGTGCGCGACGTGCTTTTCGCGAAGATGGCCAAGCGCGGCGTCGACACGCGCTTCCTCAAGCCCGCGGACCCGGAGAAGATTGGCGGCGACAAGATGAAGCAGAAGCTCGCCGTCAAGAACGGCGTCGAGCAGGAGCTCGCCAAGCGCATCGTGAAGATGCTCAAGGACGCGAAGGTGAAGGTGACCGCCTCGATCCAGGGCGACGTCGTGCGCGTCACCGGCCCGAAGAAGGACACGCTTCAGGAAGCGATCCAGCACGTGCGCGCGAGCGTGACCGACGTGCCGCTCAAGTACGAGAACTTTCGCGAATAGCCCCGCGCCGCCCGTGGAAGGCGTGCTGATCCGCGCCGCCGGCGACACCGCGTCGATCGCGCAGTGCCGCGACCTTTTCCTCGAATACCAGGAGGGCCTCGGCGTGAGCCTCTGCTTCCAGGGCTTCGATCGCGAGGTGGCGACGCTGCCCGGCGACTATGCGCCGCCGCGCGGCGGGCTGTGGCTCGCCGAGGTCGATGGCGAGCTCGCCGGATGCGTCGCGCTGCGCGCGCTGGGAAATGGCGACGCGGAGATGAAACGGCTCTACGTGCGTTCCCGCTATCGCGGCCGGCAGCTGGGAAGGGCGCTCGCGGAGCAGGCGATTCGCGCGGCGCGCGAGAAGGGCTACCGGACGCTCAAGCTCGACACGCTGCCCTCGATGACGCAGGCGCAACGCTTGTACGCCGGGCTCGGCTTCGCCCCGACCGCGGCCTATAACGACAACCCGGTCGACGGCGTTCGCTTCCTCGCCCTCGCGCTCTAGGGCGATTTGCTAAGCCTTGAGGTTTTGCACCCAGCGCCGGTAGAGCCGATCCGCCGTCCGGTTGAGCGTGACCAGGCGCTCGGGCACCTCGGCCTTGATGCGCTCGACGGTCATGACGGTCGGGCTCGACAGGTTTTCCTCGATCTCCTCGTGGCCGAGGTCGCACCACGAGGCGATCATCTCCGGCGTCATCTCGACATGGCACTGCATTCCGAGATGGCGGTCGGCGACGACGTACGCCTGGTTCTCGCAGTGGGAGCCATGGAGAATGCGCTCGCCCGCCGGCGGAATCGTGAAGGTCTCGCCGTGCCACTGGAAGGTGATGAAATCCTTGAGGTCGTCGCCGAGCCAGGCGTGCGCGAGCGGCGTGTCCTCGACCTCGACGCGATTCCAGCCGATCTCCTTCACGGGGTTGGCGGTGACGTTGCCGCCGAGCGCGCGCGATAGCAGTTGCCCGCCAAGGCAGTGTCCGATCACGGGAACCTGTCGCGCGACGGCATCGCGGATGAGCGCGAGTACCGGCGCGGTCCACGGCAAGCCGTCGTTCGCGCTCATCGGACCGCCCATGAACCCGAGCCCGGAAAAGGCTTCGCTCGATGCGGGCACGCGCTCGCCCTCGTCGAGCTTCACGAGCTTCCAGGGGACGCGGTTCGCCTCGAGGAATGTGGCAAAATGCCCCGGACCCTCGGTGCGTGAGAATCGAAAGACGGCAACGGGTTTCACGGCTTCATTCGATGCGATTGACGACATTTCTCCTGTTGATGGCCTTCGCGGCGCCGGCACCGGCCGTCGAGGTGAACCTGATCGGCCTCTTCCCCGGGAAGGCGGTGCTGGTCATCGATCGCGGCGCCCCGCGCACGTTCTCCGTTGGGCAGCGCACGCCCGAAGGGGTTCTCCTGGTCTCGGTCGACTCGACGGCAGCGATGATCGAGGTCGACGGCAAGCGCGAGCGCCTCGAGATGGGGCGGCACTTCGAGACCTCCGCGCAGAGCAGCACGGGCACCACCACGACAATGGCCTCCGACGAGCGCGGGCATTTCATCGTCGACGGTGCGATCAACGGCGCGCATATTCGCTTCCTGGTCGACACGGGCGCGACGTTCGTGGCGCTTTCGTCGCAGGACGCGCAGCGCCTGGGGATCGACTATCGTGGCGGCCGGCGCTCGGCCGCCGTATTGGCCGACGGGCGCCGAGTGAATATGTACCACGTGAAGCTCGACAGCGTGACGATCGGCGGGCTGACGCTGTTTGGCGTGGACGGATCCGTTCATGAGGGGCGGGCCAGCGATTTCGCGCTCCTCGGCATGAGCTTCCTGGGACGCACGGAGATGCGGCGGGAAGGCGCGAACCTCACGCTGACCAAGCGCTACTGAGGCTTTCCGCCGCTAATCAGCGCGTAGGCCGAGTGGTTGTGGATGGACTCGAAGTTCTCGGACTCCACCACGTAGGATTCGATGCGCGGGTCCTGGTTGAGCCCCGCGGCGATGTCGCGAACCATGTCCTCGACGAACTTGGGGTTATCGTAGGCCTGTTCCGTGACGAACTTCTCGTCGGGGCGCTTGAGCAGCCCGTAGAGCTCGCTCGACGCTTCGTGCTCGACGCGGTCGATGATCTCCTCGATCCACACGAACGCGTTGATGCGCGCGGCAACCGTCACGTGCGAGCGCTGGTTGTGCGCGCCGCGCTCGGAGATCTCCTTGGAGCACGGACACAGGCTGGTCACCGGGGCGAGGACCTTGAGGGTGAAAGTCTCCCGGCCGTCGTGGATCTCGCCAATGAACGTGACCTCGTAGTCCATCAAGCTCTCGACTCCCGAGATCGGCGCCTTCTTCGACACGAAGTACGGAAACGTCATCTCGATGTGGCCGCTCGCCGCCTCGAGCTTCTTCACCATCTCGCGCAGCATGAGACGGAACGTGTCGGGCGAGATCTCGCGCTCGTGCGCGTTGAGGATCTCGATGAATCGCGACATGTGCGTGCCCTTGAAGTGGTGCGGCAGGCCCACGTACATGTTGAAGAGGGCGACGGTGTGCTGCACGCCGCCGGCGCGCTCGCGGATGCGCACCGGATGGCGGATCGACTTGACGCCGACCCGGTCGATGGCCAGGCGCCGAGTATCGGGCGCGCCTTGCACGTCGGGTATGGGCAAACGCTCGTCACGCTTGTTCATGAAGCGAATTATATCCCGTCACGGTAGCCGCCCCGCGGCGATGAGGCGGCTCGCCACCAGGTGCACCGGAACCCAATGCAGCATGTCGTCGAACTCGTTGCCCGGCGCGTCCGTCGCCTCGTGGAAGACGAAAACGGCATCGCCGTCGAGGTTGCGCGCCGCGTCGCTCGCCGCGGCGGGTGTCGCGATCGCGTCGGGGCCGAGCGAGAGCAGCACGAAGGCCGCGCGCCGCGTGAGCTGGTTGGTGGCCGGTCCGCAGCCCGAAGCGCTCACGCCGTTGCCGGATGCGCAGATGAAGAGAAAATGGGCCGCCGCGCCGAGCCCCGAGAGCGTGGCCGATTGCATGCCGTTCGTCCGCGTGAGCGGATTCACGACCCCGTTCACGGCAAGGCCGCTGCCGAAGACCGCGTAGCGGATGCGGTTTCGTGGCGACACCCATGCGTCGCGCAGGTATCCCTCGGAATCGAGCGGCGCCAGTCCCAGCGATGCCGCCGGCAGATACCCATCGTGGAAATTGGAGCAGCCGCCGTTGGCGCTGTCGCCGCCGGCGGCGAAGCTTTCCTGGCCGCGGCTCGCGTCGCTCGCCGGACACGGCAGGCGCCCGTACGCGGCGGCGAAGCCGAGGAGGGTCTCCTTCGCCTCGTCGAGTTGCCGGCGCGTCTCCTCCTGCTTTCTCAATCGCATCTGGGTGGCGAGCGGAGCCGTCAGCCCGCTCACGAGGATCGCGAAGATCAGCAGCACGACCGCGACTTCGAGCAGCGTGAAGCCCTCGCGCCCGCGGCGCCTAAGGCGTTTCACGGATGGACGACGAGCGCATCGTTGAAGAGCGCGGCGCGCGGGGCGGCGGTCACGCGCAGGCAGCCTGGCGAATCGCAGGGCGCGCGCAACAAGTCGGTTCGCGCGCTCGAGGTTGGCGTTGGCGAGCTCGAGCCAATGGCGCGCGTCGGCGAGGCCGTCGCCGTGGCGCTGCGGGAAGCGCGGCAGGTCGAGGGGCGCGCCCGCGACGATCACCGCGAACTCCTTGCCCGACGCGATCGCCGCATTGCCCGCGTCGACGACCTCTATGCACGCACGCTCACCGCAGTCCGGGCGGCCCGGGCCGTCGGGGCGCACATCCGGCGCGAGCGCGTAGAACACGAACGGCTTCCAGAAAGTCCACCACGCATTCTCCGCAAGGCCCGCGGTCCGGCCCTCGTCGAGCGGGCTCCCGGGGAGGCTGCGCCGGACCGCGCCTTCTTCGCCCGGCTCGAACGCGATGCGGCAGGCGTAATCCTTCGTGGGCAGCTCCGCGAGATTCTCGGGAGCGCGCGCCACGTGCCGCCACCAGCGCTCGAGCATGCGTCCGCCACTCGCCTCGCGGGTGCGCGTGAACGGCGTATCGGGAATGCGGCCGAACAGCACGTTCGCGCCGTCGGACCAAGCGGCCGCGGGATCGAAGAGCGCCTGGCGGCAAACCGGCGCGGGCCATGGATAGCGTCCGCCGTTCTCGGGGCGCGTCGCATAGAAGCGCAGGCACTGCGCGGCTTCGAGCGCGACGCGCTTCATCACGCGCGGCATGAGGTCCCGGTAGGTCACGACCGCGAGGCGGTCGTTCACCACGATGCGCCCATCGGCGGCGGCGATCGGCCCTTGGATGAAACCGTTGGTGTTGCGCGGGCGGCCCGCGGCATCGTTGCGATCGATGAAGTCGGCGTTGTCCTCGCCCGCCTGCGCGCCCTCCGGCGCCCGGTCGAGATAGTTTGCGGGATGGCATTTCGCCACGCGCCGCGGCGGATCGAGGAGGCAGCGTCCCGCGGCGTCGCATTCGAGCGGGCCGCAATCGCGGCGCTGCACCGTGGCCGTCGAGAAATCGAAGGGTGCGAGCCGCTCGAGCGCCGGCCCGGGCGCGATGATCACCGCGATCGCGCCGCCGCGCTCGAGCGCGTAGAGATCGGTTGAGGTGCCGTCGTGGACGAGGGCTCCCGAAGCGTCGCGCACGCTGATGGTTCCGATCGCGGCATCCGGCGACATGTCGAGGCACGCCCGGCTCACCGCGCAATTGAGCAGTCCCTTGTGCTTGCTCGAAACCGCGTACCAGAGCCGCTCCCCGTAGCCGTCGCGAAGGTCGGGCAACCCGAGCGTCTTCCATGGCAGGCGCCCGATACGCTCCGGCTGGCCGCTGTCGCCGCTCTGCGATCCGCACGTCGATTCGGCCCAGCCGTCGTCGTCGAGGTCCGGGCACGGCAGGTAGCCGGGCCCGACCCACGCGCCGATGGCGCGGTCCGCCGCGTAGGCCAGCAAGGCTTCACGGGCTTGCGCGAGCGCGCGATCGCTTGCCTCGGCGCGCCGCGCCGCGGGCGTGGCGAGCTCGAGCGCGGCGAGGGCGAGGATTGCCGCGAACAACGCGAGGCAGGCGAGAACGACCGTGATGCCAAGCGCTCGCGAACGGCGAGCCATTGGAAGCTTTCGAAGTAGCGGAGCCTCCTAGATACCAGCGCTGTCGCGCGCGCGGGCGCGGAAATCGCGAGCGGCCTGCGTGCGATTACGGCGTGCGCTTCACCTCGATCGACGGCGCCTCGGGCCGGCGCGCATCGCGCACTTTGGCCGGATCGGTGAGCGGCACCGACGCCGCCCCGGTCATCGGGACCGGCTGTCCATCGATCCAGACGGTGTTGCGGTCATCGCTGCGCTTGACGAAACCGCCGATCGTGGGCGCGCGTCGCCGTTCGACGCCCGCCTCGTTGGGCTCGCCGCGGCGCAGCCGATCGAGGCGCTCGCGCTCCTCGGGCGAGTGGAAGAGAGTGCGAAGTTCCGGTGCCGCGCCCGCACCGAGGGCGGCGAAGAGGAGGGCGACGGTCGCGACACCCCTAAGCAACGCGCTTTTCCTTCATCGTGATCCACTCCAGCGTGCAATCGGCCTCGACGCGCGGCTGCAGCAGGTCCGGGCTCGCCACCTCGAGCCGGCGGAGCACGCAACGGTCCACCGGATAGAAACCCTGGCGGCTCTCGCCGAGCGAATCGATGAACGCGAGGACGTCGCCCTCGTGCAGCGCGCGAACCCTGAGGCTCACGCGGCTCGCGAGGATGTCCACCGCGGGAAAGGTTCGGCCGCCGGCCAGCGGCAGGGCGCGCTGCGGCGAGATCTCGTAATCGACGGCGACGATCTGGTGGCGCGCGCGCAGGCCGTTCAAGAGCTCCACCAGGTCCAGCCGGCGCTCGGATTGCATGAGGCCGCGCGCGAGCAGCGCGCGAAAGACTTCCTCCGATTGCACCAGGCTTTCGCGCTCGCGGCGGCTGTTCTCGACGCGAATGCGCGCTTCCTGCAGGCGTTTGCCCGAGCTGCCGGCGTCGCGCTTTTCCTTCTCGAGATACCAATGGCTCGCCGCGACGACGATCGCGGTGGTCGCGAGGCACACGGCGAGGATCAACCAAGCGCCCCGCAGCCGCCGCGTGCCGTCGGCGCTGAAAACCTGGCTCATGCGGGAAGCTCGCGCGTGCGCACCACGCGCAGGATGAAGCGCGGCTCCATGCTTCCCGCCTCGCGCTCCGCGTGCCGGCCCTGCAGCACGAGCGACGTGCGCACGTCGAGCGGGCTCTCGACGACTTCCGCCTGGAAGCCCTTGATGCGCCGGATGTCCGCGGCGAGGCGTTCGACTTCGCCGAGCGCGCCGCGAAAATCGTGACTGGGCACGTTGACAGTGGCCTCGATCAGCGCGACCTCGTAGCGTCCGCCGTCGAAGATCGTGGCGGCCGCCTCCTCGGCTTGCGTGCGCACCGCGACCTCCGCCCCCTTCCCGATCGCCTTCACCGGCGGCGGCACGCGCTGCGGCTGCACGGTCATCGGCGGCAGCACCTTGGGATCGTCGGTCGCGTGCCATGCGACCTGGGCGAGGCGCACATTCGGATGCGATGCGAGGACCCCCGAGAGCGGGACGAGGAAGCCCGCGAGGGAGGGGAAGTCCTGGATGAAGGTGGTGTAGAACGCCACCGCGTCGCGCATCGCCGCGCCGCCGATGCCGGCGCCGAAGGATGGCAGCGAACGAGTGACCTTGGCGTACTCGCGGTTGAGCGCGGCGACTTCGCGCTCGGTCTTCTGGTCCGCCTCGGCGGCGCCGAGAATCGCGCGCAGGTTGAGGCCGCCGATCGCGAGGCCGGCGGCGAGCACGAGGGCGGAGGCCGCCGTGATCGCGTTGCGCGCCTTGCGCAGCGTCCAGTAGCGGCGCATCTCGGGAGAGGCGAAGTGGTTCTCGACCGGGCGCCGTCCGAAGAGATGCACGAGGACTTCCTCGGCGCTCGAGCCCGCGGGCGGGGGCTTCAGGCCGATCTTCGCGGCGACCTGGTCGGTGTCGAGAATGCGGTAGGCGATCTGCGCGAAGCCGGTCAGCGCCGGCGCGATCTGGGAATGGTCGCGCGGATGCGCGAGCACGGCGACTTCGAGCCGGTCGTCCGCCGCGAACGAGCGCAGGTTGTCGAGGTATTGCCAGGTGCGCGTCGTTTCCTCGGCGAGGAGCGACCCGAGCGATCGCCCCTCCTCGTGGTCCATGGGCGTGAGGCGCGTGAACCTGAGCTCGCCGTCGCGGAAGTAGGTCTGGCGCAGCGCCCCGCCCGGCGAGAAATGCACGAGCAGGGTGTGGGCGTGCGCGAGCTGGAGGGCCTCGATCACACGGGTGCCGACGATGGCCGCCGAGTACATTCCGGCGAGCGGCGTGGCGCGCGCGTCGATCGCGTGGAGCCACGGCTTCACCACTTCCGGGTTGGTGATGGCGGCATAGACCACGCGGTCGTCGCGCCGCCCTTCGGTCTCCCGGCCTTGAAGGACGGCGTACCGGTAGGGCGTGTTGCGGAAGATCTGCCCGAGCTTGCGGCTCACGATCGCCTTGCGGTCGCTCGCTCCGACGTGCGGAATGGTGTCCGCGCGGAAATCCTCCTCGGCGAGGTCGGTGAAGAGGCTCACCGGGACGCTCGCCTGGGTCGCGAGGTAGGCGTCGAATTGCGCGGCGCCCGCGTCCGAGGCCTCGAACTCGCGGCGCGCGCTCACCTGGCCGGCTCGACCGATGAGGCTCACCAGGCGCGTGTTCGTGAGGTAGAGGTAGTGGCTCGCCACGTCGCTCAGAACTTGATTTTCGAAATCACGTCGTAGATCGGCAGGAAGATCGAGTAGAGGATCGCCATGATCGCGAGGCCCAGGACGATGGTGGTCGCCGGTCCCAGCAATTGTTGCATGCGGTCGATGCTGTCGCGCACCTGCCGGTTGTAGAAATAGCTGACGTTGAGCAGCGCCACGTCGAGCCCGCCGGTCGACTCGCCGACGCGCAGCATGCGCAGCACCAGCGGCGGGAAGAGCTTGGTCGCGAGGAAGGCCTGCGAGATGCCCTGGCCCTCGGAGATGCTGCGGCCGACGCGCTGCAGTCCTTCCTCCATCACGCGGTTGCCGACGATCTTCTCGCAGATCTGTATGCAGTCGAGGACGCTGATGCCGGACTTGTAGAGCATCGCGAAGTAGGTGGAGAAGCGCGCGAGGATGATCTTCTGGCGGATCGGGCCGAGCACGGGCATGCCGAGCGACAGCTCGTCGATTCGCCGCTGGGCGCCCTCGTGGGTGCGGGCGAAGAACCACGCCGCGGCCACCGCCGCCACCGGAATGCCGATCATCAGGTACCACCAGCGCACGAAGATGTTCGAGACGTAGATCATGATCTCGGTCTCGCGCGGCAGCGTCGGCACCAGCGTCTTGAAGGTGGCGGCGAGCTGCGGAACGAGGAGCGTCATGAGCACGAAGATCACCGCGACGATCACGGCGAGCACCACCGCCGGATAGGTCATCGCGCGCCGCGTCTGCGAGGCGATCTCGTCCTGCCACTTGAGGTTCTCGGAGAGCTCGTCGAGCACCTGGGTCAGCGTTCCGCTCTGCTCGCCGGCGCGCACCAGGGCCACGAACACGGTATCGAAGCAGTACGAATGGTTCGCCATGGCCTCGGAGAGCTTGAGGCCCCCGCCGATGTCCTCGACCAGGCTCGCGACCACCTGGCGGAACCCGGGATTGTCGACCGTATCGCGCAGGTCGGTCAGCGCCTCGATGATGTTGACGCCCGCCTTGAGGAGCTGCGAGAGGTGGAAGCAGAAGGTGATGAGCTCGGGGCGCGTGATGTGGCGCGAGCGCGCCGCCTGCGCGCGCTTGACCGCGTCGAAGGTGATGAGGTCGAGGCCCAGGCGCTTCAAGCGCAGCTCGAGGTCGACCGCGTTGACCGCGTCGAGGTTGCCGGCGGAGACCTTGCCGTCGGCATCGACGGCGCGGTAGGCGAAGAGCGCCACGACCGGCCCTTTAGACCACGCGGTCGGTCAGGTCGACCACGCGCGAGATTTCCTCGAGGCTCGTCTGCCCCGAGAGCACGCGCGAGATGGCGTCGTCGGCAAGCGTGCGGTAACCGCGGGCCGCCGCGACCGTCCGGATCTCGCGTCCGGTTGCGCGCCGCGCGATGAGCTCGTCGATCTCCGCGTCGAGCTTGAAGAGCTCCATGATCGCAACACGGCCCTTGTAACCCATGTGGTCGCAGCGGGCGCACCCCACGGCCTGGAAGACCGGGCGGTCGTCCTCGCCCGCGATGCCGAGCAGGTGCAGCGTGGAGGCGTCGGGTGTGTAGGGCGCCTTGCAGTGCGCGCAGAGCTTGCGCACCAGGCGCTGGGCGATGACGCCGATGATGTTGCCCGCCATGATGTCGGGCAGCACGCCCAGGTCCGTGAGCCGCGGGATCGCCCCGATCGACGAGTTGGTGTGCAGCGTCGAGTAGACCTGGTGGCCGGTCATCGCCGCGCGAAACGCCATCTCCGCGGTCTCCTGGTCGCGCACCTCGCCCACGAGGATCACGTCGGGGTCCTGGCGCATCATCGAGCGGATGCCCGAGGCGAAATCCAGCTTCACGACCTCGTTCACGGAGGTCTGGCGCAGCATCGCCATCGGATACTCGACCGGGTCCTCGAGGGTCATGATGTTGATGCCCTCGGTGTTGATGTAGTTGAGGATCGAATAGAGCGTCGTCGTCTTGCCGCTGCCGGTGGGCCCGGTGACGAGGATGATGCCCTCGGGGCGCGCGAGCATGAGCTTCAACGTCTTCAAATCGTCGGCGCGCAGCCCCAGCTCCTCGAGCGGCACGATGCCCTTGTCGCGGTCGAGGATGCGCAGCACCAGGTTCTCGCCGTGCGTCGTGGGCTGCGAGGAGACGCGAAAATCGACCTGGTGCCCCGAGAGCGTGAGCGAGATGCGCCCGTCCTGCGGCGCGCGCGTCTCGGCGATGTTCATTCCGCACATCACCTTCAGCCGCACCACCATCGCCGCCCAGTAGTTCTTGTGCAGGCTCCTGATCTGGCGCAGCACCCCGTCGATGCGGTAGCGGATGCGCAGGAATCCCTGCTCGGGCTCGAAGTGGATGTCGGAGGCGCTGCGCTTGACCGCGTCGTTGAGCAGCGCATCGACCAGCCGCACCACCGGCTGGCTGTACTCGTCGAAATCCGCCGCGAGGCTCTGGTAGTCGATCTCGCCGGTCTCGATCTCGTTCAGGATTCCGTCGATGGAAAGCTCGAAGCCGTAGTTGTGCTCGATTCCCAGGGTGATGTCCGACTCGCGCGCGATCACCTGCTCGATGCGCAGCTCTTCGCGCGAGAGGGCGCGGATCTGGTCCATCGCGACGACGTTGGACGGATCGGCCACGGCGAGGATCAAGAGCCGGCGTTCGGCGTCGTAGCTCACGGGCAGCACGTGGTAGCGGCGCGCCAGGTCCCTCGGCACGATCGCGATCGCGGCCGGGTCGATGATGGTGCTGTCGTCGCCTCGGTGACGAAGCCGAGCATCACCAGCACCTTGCCGAGCGGCGCCTTGAAGCGCTTCTGCTCGGTGAGCGCGATGTTGAGCTGGTCCTGGCTGACGATGCCCTTCGTGAGGAGCGTCTGGCCGAGCGGGATCTGCGCGATCGGCGGCGCTTGCACCGTGCCCATGTCAGCGCCCCGGTTCGAGGTCCGCGAGCCGCCGCGTGACGCTGGCCGGATCGAAGGCCGCGGCCTGGTTGCGCGCGGCTTCGAGCGCGCGGCGGTAAAAGCCCGCGGCGACGCGAGACTGGCCCATGTGGTCGAGGCTCACGGCGAGGTTGTGGAGGATGTCCGCGTTGCCCGGCTCGAGTCGATGCGCCTCGAAGTACGCAACCTGCGCCTGGCTCCAGCGCGCGTGCGCGGCGTAGAGATTGCCGAGCATGAAGTTGAGCGCGGCGCTTTCCGGATTGAGGGCGATGTCGCGCATGAGCTGCGGCTCGAGGGCATCGGGCCGCGAAAAGTCCATGAGCGCTGCAAGTCCCGCGAGCGCCGTGGCGTTGCGCGGATCGACGTCGAGGGCGCGCTTGTAATGGGCCGCCGCGGATTCCCGGTTGCCGGCTCGCGCCTGGGCCGTCGCGAGCCCCAGTGCCGCGTCGAGGTTCGTGGGATCGGCCGCCGCCGCGGCCGCATAGGCGCGTAGCGCCGTTGCGAGCTCGCCGCGGCGCAGCGCTTCATAGCCGGCCGCGATCTCGGGCGCCACGCGCGCGCGTTCGGCCGCGCGGCTCGGTTGCAGCAGTGCGGCCGGCGGGGCCGCGGAACTCTGCGCGGCGGCTTCGGGCGCCACAGCGGCGCGCTCGGCCATCCTCGCGGGTGGGGCAGCGGGGGGCGCGCGCGCGTCGAGCACCGTGCTCTCGAGAACGGGCGCGATGGCACGCGGCCCTTCGCTCGCCATGGGCGTCACCGGGCGCGGCGTGGGTGCGCGCGCGACCGCCGAAGGCCTGGGCGCGAGGGCGGCGATCGAGTACCACACGTAGCCCAACGCTACCGCGATCACCAGGACGATGATCGCGCCGGCCGCCCAGAACACGCCGCGGCGATTACGCGCGCGCTCCGGTGCCGCCGCCGGCGCAATGCCTTGCGCAGCAGCGCGCGCCGGCGCCGGCGCGGCCTCGGGCGGCGAAACCGGATGCAGCTCGAGCGTGGGTTTTCCGGCGGCGACCAGGTGCGGCGCCGCATTCTCCCGTCCGGCCCGGCTCGCCTGCTTGTCCTGCTCTGCGCGCTTCAGCGCATCGAGGAGCAGGCTCACGGCCGCGCTTCCGGCGCGGGCTCGAGGAGCGGCTCGCCGCGCTCGAGGCGGCGCATGTTCTCCTTGAAGTGCGCAGAGGGCATGCGCGATTCGCGGAAGAACTCGTCGTCGGGAAGATAGCGCCGGTATTGCGCGAGGTCGCCGTCGACGTGCCCGTCCCTCACCACGATCGGACGCAGGAACACCACGAGCTCGCTCTTGCGCGCCGTGTCGTTGCGGAAGCTCACGGCGTCGCCGAAGAACGGGATCTGGGAGAGGACCGGCAATCCGTCGCGGTGGGCCTCGAAGCTGTCCTGCATGAGGCCGCCGAGGACCGCGGTCTGGCCGCTCGGCACGCGCAGCACCGACTCGAATTCCCGCGACTGGATCTCGGGCACGCGGCTCACCACGTTCGCGCGCGCGAGATCCGGATTGGGATCGTTCACGAACCCGATGATGCGCGAAACCGTGGGGCGCACGTTGAGCACGACGACGTCATCCTCGCCGACCTGCGGCGTGACGTTCATCACGAAGCCGACGGGCACCACGTTCTGCGTGGTGGTGAAGACCACCAGCGGCTGCGTGGTGCCCTGCGCGGGCGTGACCTGCGCCTGGATGGTGAAGTAGACGCGGTTGTCGACGACCTTGAGCACCGCGGTCTGGTTGTTGATCGCCATGATCTTCGGGCTCGAGAGCACGCGCGTCGTGCCGAACGAATCGAGCAGCTTCACGGTGCTCGAGATGTTGCCGCCCGCGGCGGCATTGGGATTGCTGTAGCTCACCGAGAAGAACGGCGCCTCGGAGAGGTTGGTGCCGGTGAAGTTCTGCCGGAAGCTGTAGCCCAGGCCGTTGATGCCGAGCGCCGACCAGTCGACGCCCGACTGGTAATTGTCGTTGAGCAGCACCTCGACCACGGTCGCCTCGATCAGCACCTGGCGGCTCGCCGAGGTCGAGACCTGCGCGATGAATTCGCGGACCTTCTCGTGCTGGCGCGAGGTCGCGCGCACGGTGACGGTGCCGGTCTCGGGATTCACGATCACCGAGGCGGCCTCGCGGAACGTGAGACGCTGCTCGACGACCTCGCGCGCTTCCTGCGACTGCGTGCCGCCCGGCGTTTCGAGTGTCGTGCCGCTCTGCGACGTAGTCGTGCGGCGCGGCTGCGCGACCGTCTTCGCCTGCGTCGTGGAAACATTGCCCTGGCCGCGGCTTTGCACGAACGTCTCGCTGCTGCCTTCGGGCAGGAGCTTGTCGGTCTCGCGCAACATGTCCTTGATGTTGCGTTCGAGCGTTTCCCAGAAGCGGTTCTTGCCGGAATTCTCGACCTTTAGGAGGGAGCTGTTCTGGCTCGTGGTTCCGCCGCCGCCCGCCGTGCCGGAGCTCCCGCCCGGCGGCGCGACCACCTGGCTCTGCACCCCGATCATGCCGCTCACGTCGCGCGACATGTTCACGTAGTTGACGCGGTAATTGCGCAGGAACGGCGTGTCGGGCATGACAGTGATCGTCTGGCCCTCCGTCTCCCAGCGCATGTCGACCTGCCTCGCGATCCGATTGAGGATCTGCTTGAGCGTCTGGTCGATTGCATTGAGGTTCACGGTTCCCTCGATGCCCGGATGGATGTCGAAATTCACCTTGGACTCGCGCGCCATCGCGAGCAGCACCTCGCGCACCGGCTGGTTGGCGACCACCACCGAGTACTTGATCTCGGCTTCGCGTGCTTCGGGAGGAGGCGGCAGCGGCACGGCGCGCACCGGCTGCGGAATCGATGCGATGGCGCGGGCGGCTTCCGGTTGGATATGGCCCTCGGCCTTTACGACCGGGCGCGTTCCGCAGGCGGACGCGAGAAGCGCCGCGCCAAGGTACGGCGCCAGCGCTCTTACGTGTTGGAAAAACATTCCGTAAGTAATTGTTTTCTGAGCAGAAGTAGTCTCTCGTCTCTTTATAGCTCGTTCATGGATGAAACGCAAACGAAATCCCCGATTTTGTTGGGCCGAAATTGCGCTGATGAGCACGCTAGCGGCGCTCGGCGCGGCGCGCCTCTTCACGAATCGCCTCGAGTGAACGCACGTACGGCCCGAACTGCTTCATCGTCGCGGGCAGCGAGCCGAGCGCCTCGCTCGCTTCGCTCTTCGCGGCGAAAGGACCGTAGAGCACGCCGTAGCGCGGCGCATCCGGACTGCCCGCGGATACGAGGAAGATCATTCCGGGCGCTAGCGCGCGCGTCGCCTCGGCGAGGTAATTGGCGAGGTAATCGCGGCTGCCCGCATCGCTCACCATGAGCTGCACGGCGAATTTCCCGGCGGCCGCGCCTTCGAGGATGCCGCGTCCCGCCGAAAGTCGCGCTGCGATGGGATCGGCAGGCGCCGTCGCCGTTGCCATCGCCGGAACAAGCGCGGCGCGAGCTGGCGACGGGACGTCGACCGGCAGCGGTCGAGGGGACGCGGGTGCCATGGCTGCCATGCTCGCCATCGCGGGCGCCGGCGTCGGCGGCTGGACGAACTGCGCGCCCACGAAGCCGATGGCGATGCCGGCAGCAAGTCCCGCGAGCGCCGCGAGGGCGAGGCGGCGCGGCGATTCGCGTCGCGTCATGACGATCTGGGTGTCGCTCACCGCGGCGCGCGCGTGGTCGGCTGTGATCGTGTGCGTGCCCGCGGCAAAGGCGGCAAGGAGCGTCTTGTCGGCGTAGATGTTGATGCGGCGCGTGAGACCCTCGGACGCGTCGGTGATGACGCGCAGCGCCTCGGCGCCGAAGAGATCCGGGCCGTGATAGCCCGCCGCGCGCAGCCTGAAGTTCACGTAGTCCTTGACGTCTCGCGGCGGCAGCGGCTCGAGCGCGAAGCTGTGCGTGATGCGTTCCTTCAGCTGGCGCATGTTCGGCAAAGCGAGGTGCGCGTCGAGCTCCGGCTGCCCGAAAAGCACGACCTGGAGGAGCTTCTGCGTCCCCGTCTCGAGGTTGGAAAGCAGGCGGATCTCCTCGAGGGTCGCGAGCGGCATCGCGTGCGCCTCGTCGATCAGCGCGACCACCTGGTGCCCGGCGGTGTGCAGCGCGATCAGCTTTTCCTGCAGCGCGCGCATCAGCTTGTGCGTGCTCGCGCCGGCGCTCTCGAGTCCCAGGTCGCCCGCGATCGAGGCGAGCATCTCGTCGCGCGTGAGGCTCGGCACCGCGAGATAGATCGTCTCGACCGACTTCGGCAGGCGCTCGAGGAGGACGCGGCAGAGCATTGTCTTGCCGCTGCCGACCTCGCCGGTGACCTTGACCAGGCCTTCGCCCGCGGTCACCGCGTACAGGAGGCCCTCGAGCGTGGCGCCGCGGTTGGCTCCCGCGAAGAAAAATTCCGTGTGCGGTGTGATGCGAAACGGGGCTTCGCGCAGGCCGAAGTGCTCCAGGTACATCGTCATTGCCGGCTACCCCGGGTCCGATGCGGTGAGTCTAGCACCGCGACCTGCGGCTTCGAGCCGCCCGTAGAGCGTCGTTCGCGAGATGCCGAGGAGCTTCGCGGCCTGCGACATGTTGCCCTGCGCGATCTCGAGCGCGATGTCGATGTACGCCTGCTCGACGCCTTTCAGCGCCGTGTCGAGGCTGAACTTGCCGCCGAGAAGCTCGGCTCGGGCCCGCGCCGCGACGCTGTCGCGGGCCGCGGTCTCCGCGGCAGGCGCGAGCTCCGCCTCGAGCTCGCGTGCGCCGACCACGTGCCCCGCATGCTTGGTGGTGAGGCGAATCACGATGTTCTTGAGCTCGCGGACGTTGCCGGGAAAGCCGTAGGCGAGCCAGCGCGCCGTCGCCGGCTCGTCGAATGCGAACGGCGCTGAGCCCGCCTTCTGCGCGTAAAGCGCGCGGTAGTAATCGAGGAGCCGCAGCTTGTCGTCCGAAAGCTCGCGCAGCGGCGGCACCGCGAGCGTGAACACCGACAGGCGGTGATAGAGATCCGAGCGAAAGCGCCCCTGGCCGATCGCCTCGCGCAGGTCGCGGTTGGTCGCGGCCACGACGCGCGCGCGGCTCACGCGTGTCTGCGTTTCGCCCACGCGCTGGTACTCGCCATTCTCGAGCACGCGCAGCAGCTTCGCCTGCAGCTCGAGCGGCAGCTCGCCGATCTCGTCGAGGAAGAGAGTGCCCTCGCCGGCGTCCTCGAAATATCCGGACCTCGATTGCTGCGCGCCGGTGAATGCGCCCTTCGCATACCCGAAGAGCGTGGGCTCGACCAGCGTGGGCGAGATCGCGGCGCAATTGAGCGCGAGGAATGGTCGCTTCGCGCGCGGGCTCAGGTGATGCAGCGAATACGCGACACGTTCCTTGCCGCTTCCGGATTCGCCTTCGATCAGGGCCGGAAAGCTCGATGCCGCATAGAGGTCGATTTGGCTGCGCAGCCTGCGCAGCGCCGGGCTCTCGCCGATGAGCCCTCGTTCGCTCTCGGTATCCTCGCCCGGGCGATCGAGCGGCGTCGATTTCAGCACGCGCGCGAGCACGCGGCGCAGGAGCTGCGGCTCGCACGGCTTGGGGACCAGGTCGACCGCACCCAGCGCGCGCGCGCGGCGCGCGTTCGATTCCTCGTTCTGGCCGGTGAGCACGAGGATGCGCACCTGCGGCGCGTGCGCGAGAAGGTCGCCGATGAGCTTGAAGCCTTCGTTCGGCAGGTGCGCGACCGGCGGCAACCCCAGGTCGATCAGCGCGATGTCGGGGGTGAGCCCTTCGCGCAGGCGCGCGACCGCCGATTGCCGATCGTGGCCGCGCACGATGTCGAATTCTTCCGCGAGGGCGAAGGCGAGGCTTTCCGCGATGAGCGGATCGTCGTCGACGATGAGCAGGCGGGGCTTGTGCGGCATCACGGAGATTATAGGGGCGGGGCCTGCGCCAAAGCTGATAAAATTGGCTCTCTTTTACGTCTGAAATTTCCTTCCCGCGTGTCGGAAAATCTGGTCGATATCGACTCCGTGCGCTATGCCTACGGCCGTCGCCCCGTGCTCAAGGGGATCTCGATGCGCGTGCCGCGCGGCAAGGTGGTTGCGATCATGGGCGGAAGCGGCAGCGGCAAGACGACGCTGTTGAGGCTCATTGGCGGCCAGCTGCAGCCCACGGACGGAACGATTCGCGTCGCCGGGCAGGACATCCGCGCGCTGGATGCCGCGGGTCTCTACGCGCTGCGCCGGCGCACGGGCATGCTCTATCAATTCGGCGCGCTCTTCACCGACTTGACCGTATTCGAGAACGTCGCTTTCCCGCTGCGCGAGCACACGCGGCTCGCCGAGAGCATGATCCGCGACCTCGTGCTGATGAAGCTCGAGGCGGTGGGGCTGCGCGGGGCGCACCGCCTCATGCCCGCGGAGCTCTCCGGCGGCATGGCGCGGCGCGTGGCGCTCGCGCGTGCCGTGGTGCTCGACCCGATGCTGGTCATGTACGACGAGCCCTTCGCGGGGCTCGACCCCATCGCGCTCGCGGTGATCGGCCAGCTCATCCGCAAGCTCAACGACGCGCTCGGCGCGACCTCGATCGTGGTCTCGCACGACGTGGTCGAGGCGATGCAGATCGTCGATTACCTCTACCTCATCTCCGAGGGCGTGATCGTGGGCGAGGGAACGCCCGACGAGATCCGCCGCTCCGCGCTTCCCCTGGTCAAGCAGTTCGTGCATGGCGAGACCGACGGCCCCGTTCCCTTCCACTATCCCGCGCGCCCCTATCCGATCGACGTGGGATTCACGCAGCGCGGGGCTTGGGACGATGCCACCCGGCGGGCCGGGAAGGGAGCGCAAGGTGCTTGACGTGCGCCGCCCGCTCGCCCGCCTCGGCCGCAACTTCATCAACGGCGTGTGGCGCGTGGGCTCGATGGCGCGCTTCTTCGGGCTGGTGATCGCCTCGTCGGGAACGAGCGCGCAGCGCTTCCGCCTGGTGATGCGCGAAGTGTATTTCAGCGGCGTGCTCTCGCTCATCATCATCATCGTCTCGGGATTGTTCGTGGGCATGGTGCTCGGGCTGCAGGGCTTCCAGCGATCGGCGTGCTGGTCTCGCTTTCGCTGGTGCGCGAGCTCGGCCCCGTGGTCGCCGCGCTCCTCTTCGCCTCGCGCGCCGGCTCGGCGATCACCGCGGAGATCGGCCTCATGAAGGCGACCGAGCAGCTCTCCGCGATGGACATGATGGCGGTCTCGCCGATGGCGCGTGTCATCGCGCCGCGCTTCTGGGCCGGCGTGATCTCGATGCCGATTCTCGCGGCGCTCTTTTCCTGCATGGGCGTCTTCGGCGGCTACCTCGTGGGGGTGGTGATCATCGGCGTGGACAACGGCGCCTTCTGGTCGCAGATGCAGGCCTCCGTCGACTTCCGGTATGATGTTTTGAACGGTGTGGTGAAGAGTTTCGTGTTCGGGATCGCGGTCACCGCGATCGCGACTTTCGAGGGCTACGACGCGCCGCCCACCGCGGAAGGCGTCTCCGGAGCGACGACGCGCACGGTGGTGAGCTCCGCGCTCACGATCCTCGCCCTCGACCTCGTGCTCACCGCCTTTATGCTGCGCGGACCGCACTGAGCTCATCAGCCGAAATGACGGACTAAAGAAAACGATGGAAAGAACCACGATCGACCTCTGGTTCGGCGCATTCGTCACCGCCGGATTCGCCGCCTTGCTCATCCTCGCGCTGAAGGTCGGCAACCTTGGCGCGGAGCGCGCGACCGAGACCTACAAGGTCGAAGCGCGGTTCGACAACATCGGCGGCCTCAAGGTGCGCGGGCCCGTGCGCAGCGCGGGCGTCCTCGTCGGGCGCGTCGAGCACATCCACTTCGACAACGAGCGCTTCCAGGCGGCTGTCACGCTCGCGCTCGACAAGCGCTACGCGTTTCCGCGCGACACCACCGCCTCCATCCTCACCTCGGGCCTGCTCGGCGAGACCTACGTCGGGCTCGAGGCAGGCGGCGACGACAAGAAGCTCGCCAACGGCGACAGCATCAAGCTCACCCAGTCGGCGGTCGTGCTCGAGCGGCTCATCGGCCAGTTCCTCTTCAGCAAGGCTCAGGACGAAGGCAAGAAATAGGGCAGGAACCGCGCTCGCCCTGCGCCGGTCCTACCTGCTCAGGCCACTTCCAGGAATCGACCCCCATGCTTCGCAGACTCGTTTTCGCACTGATCGCCACCCTCGGCGCGTGCCTGGCGCACGCGCAGGAAGCGCCCGACGCCATGGTTCGCAGGACCACCGACGAGGTGCTCGCGATCATCAAGGCCGACAAAGACCTGCAGTCCGGGAACTCGCGCAAGGTGGTAGAGCTCGCCGAGCAGAAGGTGCTGCCGCATTTCGACTTCACGCGCATGACGCGGCTCGCGGTCGGTCGCAACTGGGCGCAGGCCTCCGACGCGCAGAAGGAGGCGCTCACCAAGGAATTCCGCACCATGCTCGTGCGCACCTACTCGTCGTCGCTGACCCAGTACCGCGACCAGAAGATCGACGTGAAGCCCACCAAGATGTCGCCGCAGGACAAGGAAGTCACGGTGCGCACATCGATCGTCCAGCAGGGCGGGCCGCCGATTCCCATCGACTACGCCATGGAGAAGACCGACGCGGGATGGAAGGTATACGACGTCGTGATCGACGGCGCATCCCTGGTGACCACCTACCGGGGAACCTTCAACGACCAGATCCAGAAATCGGGCATCGACGGGCTCGTCAAGACGCTGCAGGATCGCAACCGCTCGCCCGAGCCGCCGAAGCCGGAGACCCCCAAGAAGTGAGCGACGCGCCCGCGAGCGAGGTCCTCGCGCTTACCGGCGCGCTGTCGTTCGAGACGCTGCCCGGCGTGCTCGAACAAAGCGCCCAATACGCAGCGCGCACCGACCTTCCCGATCGCCTCACCATCGATTTCGCCGCCATTACCGGGGTCGATTCGTCCGCCGTGGCGCTCCTCCTCGAATGGCGCCGCCAGGCCGCGGAGCGCGCCAAGCGCCTCGAGTTCGTGAACCTGCCGCCCAATCTCCTCGCGCTCGCCGAGCTCTACGGCGTCGCGGACCTGATCCAGAATCCCGGGACCGCGTCGTAGTGCCGGCGGTCGACGTACGCGGCGTCGAGAAGCGCTTCGGCGCGGTGTGCGCGCTCGCCGGCGTCACGCTCGCCATAGAGCACGGCGAGTTCTTCGGGCTGCTGGGGCCGAACGGCGCGGGAAAGACGACGCTCATCTCGGCGATCGGCGGGCTCGCGATTCCCGACGCGGGGAGCCTCGCGGTGATGGGCCACGACGTGCGCCGCGACTATCGCGAGGCGCGACGGGCGGTGGGGATCGTGCCGCAGGAGATCGTGTTCGATCCCTTCTTCACGGTGCGCGAAACGCTCGAGCTCCAATCGGGCTACTTCGGGCTGCGGCGCAACGCCGCCTGGATCGACGAGCTGCTCGAGAAGCTCGCGCTCACCGGCAAGGCGAACGCCAACATGCGAAGCCTTTCGGGCGGCATGAAGCGGCGCGTGATGGTCGCGCAGGCGCTGGTGCATCGCCCGCCGGTGATCGTGCTCGATGAGCCGACGGCGGGCGTGGACGTCGAATTGCGCCAGACGCTCTGGACCTTCATCCGCAGCCTGAACGCCGCCGGCCACACGATCCTGCTGACCACGCACTATCTCGAGGAGGCGCAGCAGCTCTGCTCGCGCATCGCGATGATGAAGGACGGGCGCATCGTGGCGCTCGATTCGACCACGCGGCTCCTCGCGGCGTTTTCCGAGCGCGTCCTGCGAGTGAAGCTCGATCGCTGCGAGCTGCCGCAGGTGTTGACGGCGACCGCGACCGAGGAAGCGGGCGGTTGGTGGCGAATACCCGTGCAGGGGAGCGCCCACGTGGAGGACGCGCTCGCGCACCTGCGCGAGGCGGGCGCCGCCATCGAAAGCCTGGAAGTCGCCGAACCCGAGCTCGAGGAGGTGTTCGTGAAGATCATGCGGCGCGAGGCGCTCGCCGCGATCGAGATGGCGCCGGGGGTCCCCAACTTGTTGGGGCAATTCAAATGAGCGGTTTTGCGACGCTCCTCTACAAGGAAGTGCTGCGCTTCTGGAAGGTGGGATTCCAGACGGTGGCCGCGCCCGTGCTCTCGACGCTACTCTACCTGCTCGTCTTCGCGCACGCGCTCTCGTCCCACGTGCAGGTGTTTCCCGGCGTGACCTACATGCAGTTCCTGGTCCCGGGCCTCGCCATGATGTCGATGCTGCAAAATGCCTTCGCCAACAGCTCTTCGTCGCTCATCCAGTCGAAGATCACGGGCAACATCGTGTTCATCCTGCTGCCGCCGCTCGCGCCCGCGGAGCTGTTCCTCGCCTATCTGCTCGCCGCCATCGTGCGCGCCATGGTCGTCGGCGCCGGCGTCTTCCTCGCCACGGTGTGGATGGTCCCGCTGCCGCTCGCGCATCCGTTCTGGGCGCTCGCCTTCGCGCTCGTCGGCTCGGGCCTGCTCGCCGCGCTCGGCATCATCGCCGGGATCTGGGTGGAGAAGTTCGACCAGCTCGCCGCGTTCCAGAATTTCATCGTGATGCCGCTCACGTTCCTCGCCGGCGTGTTCTATTCGGTGCAGACGCTGCCGCCGTTCTGGCAGGCAGTGTCGCGCCTCAACCCATTCTTCTATGCCGTCGACGGATTTCGATACGGGTTCTTCGGCGAGGCCGACGTCGCGCCGGCCGCGAGCCTCGCGATTGCGACCGGCGCCTTCGCTGCCCTATCATGGCTGACCCTGTTTCTCCTGCAGCGGGGCTATAAGCTCCGGCACTAGCGTCATTCCATGCGTGGTCGCGAAGCTCGTTATGGTTGATCCCCAGTCCATCGAAGACTCCATTCGCGCGGGAATCGTTTGCACCCACGTCGAAGTGCGCGGCGACGGCGCGCATTTCGAGGCCCTGATCGTGAGCAGCGAGTTCGCGGGACTCTCGCGCGTGCGCCAGCACCAGCTGGTGTATGGCGCGCTCGGAGATCGCATGCGCGACGAGATCCACGCCCTTTCGATGAAGACCTTCTCGCCGGAGGAATGGGCGTCTCGGTAACGCGGTCGCGACTTCAATGCAGAAACTGTCCATCCACGGCGGCGTCCCGCTCTCCGGCGAAGTCCGCGTGGCCGGCGCGAAGAATGCCGCGTTGCCCATCCTCGCCGCCACGCTCCTCACCGCGCAGCCGATGCGCGTCACCAACGTTCCGCAGCTGAACGACGTTCGCACCATGGTGGCGCTGCTCAAGCGCATGGGGGTGGAGGCCGTGGCCGGAGCGGGCGAGGTCGAGCTCGACGCCTCGAAGGTGACCGAGCCCTTCGCGCCCTACGAGCTGGTGAAGACGATGCGCGCGTCGATCCTCGCGCTCGGGCCGCTCACCGCGCGCTTCGGCGAGGCGCGCGTGTCGCTGCCCGGCGGGTGCGCGATCGGCGAGCGCCCGGTGGACCTGCACATCAAGGGCCTCGTCGCCATGGGCGCCAAGGTGGCGATCGAGCAGGGCTACATCCATGCCACGGCCCGGCGCCTGAAGGGCGCGCGCATCGCCATGGACACGGTGACCGTCACCGGCACCGAGAACCTGATGATGGCGGCCTGCCTCGCGGATGGCGAGACGGTTCTCGAGAACGCCGCGCGCGAGCCCGAGGTCGTCGACCTGGCCCAATGCCTGCAGGCCATGGGCGCGAATATTTCCGGCGCCGGCTCGGACACGATCGTCGTGCAGGGCGTCGAGCGCCTTCGCGGGGTGACCCACGCCGTCATGCCCGATCGCATCGAGGCGGGGACATTCCTCGCGGCGGCCGCGGCCACGCGTGGGCGCATCAGGCTCACGCGGGCGCCGGTCGCGGCACTCGATGCGATCCTGGAGCGGCTGCGCGAAGCGGGCGCCGCGATCGAGCTGGGCGAGGGGAGCGTGCGGCTCGCGATGCCGCGGCGAGCGCGCGCGGTGAGCCTTCGCACCGCGCCCTATCCGGGATTCCCGACGGACATGCAGGCGCAGTTCATCGCGCTCAACGCCGTCGCCGAGGGCACGGCCTGCGTGACCGAGACCATTTTCGAGAACCGCTTCATGCACGTCCAGGAGCTTCGCCGCCTCGGGGCCGAGATCGAGATCGAGGGCAATATGGCGCGCGTGCACGGAGTCGAGCGGCTCACCGGCGCGACCGTGATGGCCACCGATCTGCGCGCTTCGGCGAGCCTGGTGATCGCGGGGTTGGTTGCCGACGGCGAGACGCTCATCGAGCGCATCTACCATCTCGACCGCGGGTACGAGCGGATCGAGACGCGCCTTGCCGAGCTCGGAGCGCGCATTCATCGCGTAAATTGACGCTGCCATGATCACACTCGCGCTCGCCAAGGGGCGCATCTACGAGGAAACCCTTCCGCTGCTCGCGCGCGCGGGCATCCGCCCGTCGGGCGATGCCGCGGATTCGCGCAGCCTCATCCTCGCCACCGATTCGCCCGGCTTGCGGTTGATCCTCGTGCGCGCCGCGGACGTGCCGACGTATGTCCAGTACGGCGCGGCCGACATGGGAGTGGCCGGCCGGGACCTCCTGGCGGAGCACGGCGGCCGCGGCCTCTACCAGCCGCTCGACCTGGGCATCGCATCCTGCCGCATGGTGGTGGCCGTTCCCGAGGGCTTCGATTACGCCGCCGCGGTGAAGCGCGGGGCGCGGCTGCGGGTCGCGACAAAATACATTCGCACCGCGCGCGAGCATTTCGCCGCCAAGGGCGTGCACGTCGACTTGATCCGCCTCTACGGATCGATGGAGCTCGCCCCGCTCGTCGGCCTCGCCGACGCCATCGTCGATCTCGTCGATACCGGAGAGACGCTGCGCGCCAATCGACTGCGCGCGGTCGAGGACATCCTTGGGGTCACGAGCCGACTCATCGTGAATCCGGCCTCGCTCAAGCTCAAGCGCGAAGAGATCGCGCCCTTGATCGAGGCGTTCCGGGAGGCGGCGCGTGCAGGTTAGGCGGCTTTCCACCGCGGATGCGGGCTTCGACGCGGCGCTCGGCGAGCTCCTCGCTTTCGAGGGGGCGCAGGATGCCGCCGTCGACCGCGCGACCGAGGAGATTCTCGAGGCGGTGCGTGCGCGCGGCGACGCGGCGCTCGTTGAATACACCACTCACTTCGACCGATGGGCTCCATCCTCGGCGCAAGCCCTCGAGGTCCCCATCGCTCGGGCGCGCGCCGCCCTCGATGCGCTCCCGGCAGGCGAGCGCGAGGCGCTGGAGTTCGCGTGCGCGCGCATTCGCGCATATCACGAGCGCCAGCGCCTGGCGCCGTGGCGGACCGAGGAGGCCGACGGCACGATGCTCGGCCAGAAAATCACTCCCCTCGACCGCGTGGGCCTCTACGTGCCGGGAGGCAAGGCTGCGTATCCCTCTTCTGTCCTGATGACCGCGGTGGCGGCGAAAGTCGCGGGTGTGCCCGAGCTCGTGATGGCGACGCCGACGCCCGGTGGAGCCCTGAACGCGCCGGTGCTCGCCGCCGCGGCGCTCGCGGGGGTCGACCGCATCTTTCGCGTGGGCGGCGCGCAGGCGATCGGCGCGTTCGCCTTCGGAACCGCGACGATTCCCGCCGTCGACAAGATCGTCGGCCCGGGGAATGCCTACGTCGCGGCGGCCAAGCGCCGCGTGTTCGGCCGCGTCGGCATCGACATGGTCGCCGGGCCCTCCGAGGTGCTGGTGATCGCGGACGAAAGCGCCCATGCCGACTGGGTGGCGATGGACCTCTTCTCGCAGGCCGAGCACGACGAGGTGGCGCAGGCGATGCTGCTCTCGCCGGACCGGGAGCTCATCGAGCGCGTCGCGCAATCGATGACCCGCCAGCTCGGGGCGCTCGCGCGGCGCGACATCATCGAGGCGTCGATCGGCAGGCGCGGCGCGCTGATCCAGGTTCGCGACCTGCGGGAAGCTTGTGAGCTCGCCAACCGCATCGCGCCCGAGCATCTCGAGCTCGCGGTCGCCGATCCCGAAGCGTTGCTCGCGCACATCCGTCACGCGGGCGCGATCTTCCTCGGCCATTACGCCTCGGAAGCGCTCGGCGACTACTGCGCCGGACCGAACCATGTGCTGCCGACCTCGCGCACGGCGCGCTTCTCGTCGCCGCTCGGCGTCTGCGACTTCCAGAAGCGCACGAGCTTGATCCGCGTCGGCGCCGCGGGCGCCGCCACCCTCGGCAAGGCCGCGGCCACGCTGGCCCGCGCCGAGGGGCTCGAAGCGCACGCGCGCAGCGCCGAATGGCGCCTGCGCAAGTGAGCTCAGGCCGCGGCCCGCAGGCGCTGGTGCGCGAGGAGATTCGCGCGCTCCAGGCGTACCACGTCGTGCCCCCCGAGGGGCTCATCAAGCTCGACGCGATGGAGAACCCGTATCGGCTGCCCGAGCCGCTCGCCGCCGAGATGGGGGCGAGGCTCGCGTCGGTAGCGGTGAACCGCTACCCGGATCCGACCGGGCGCGCGCTCAAGGCGCGTCTTCGCGAAGCGATGGGGGTTCCCGCCGCGCACGACATCCTGCTGGGCAACGGTTCCGACGAGATCCTGCAGATCATCGCCCTCGCGCTCGCGCGCCCCGGAGCGGTCGCGCTCGCTCCCGAGCCGGGGTTCGCCATGTATCGCTTGAGCGCGATCGCCGCGGGCATGCGCTATGTCGGCGTGCCGTTGGCCGCGGACTTCTCTCT
>WNFL01355647.1_pt2 | contig 50145 bp, 78 predicted proteins | sample 5400361 | NCBI WGS metagenome assembly WNFL01 (sample SAMN13153351, study PRJNA577476) | soil metagenome | isolation source: 40 cm soil on Douglas fir-dominated hillslope | place: USA:California | collected 2013-09-17 | reverse complement strand
GCGTGCATCATGAGGGATGTGATAAGATAATGTGGTGGCACAGGTTAATTGCGGTTACCTCGGCAGAGAGGTCCTGCATGAGGACTATGATAGGTGAGATGAGGTGAGATGAGAGTAGGGTGAGAGTTGGTTGAGAGTTGGTTGATGAGTTGGGTGGTGAGTTGGGTGATGAGAAGAACGACGTACCAAACGAAAGACCGTCGAGGGCGTCCATGGGCTCCGACAGACTGGAGCTGGCGAGAGAATGCGACGAGCTATCGGCATCGTCGTCGTGAGGACTTAAGTAGTAGGACTCTTGATCTGACCAGGCGTCTTCCTCGCCTCCCTCGGCCCCGTTGGACAGCCAGGGCGAACTCGTCGCGTCTTGCATCGGACTGTGAGCGAGTGAGCGAGTGAACGAGTGAGCGAGGAGCGAGGCGAGGAGAAGCACTTGGGCTCCTACCACCAAAGAGGCCCAGTAGCCCACCCGCGAGAAGGACTCTTGCAATCACAACGCTTTGCTGAGACGCTATCCAACCTGGAAGGGACAAGGGACGAGCTTGTGAGAGGGAAAACATGTGGAATGCATCCCGTGTGGTTGCTGCTGGCAACCTGGTCATAGTCTGGATGGTAGCCTCGTGGTTTTCGTCCCCAGTCCGCACCCAAGGTGGTTTCTAACCCTCTTCTCCGATGACTTGCAACCCTTTTGCACGTTGTTGCTCTAGAATCGTAATTCGCTCCTTCCGCTCGTGGTCACGCCTGGTCTGGACCTGAATAACAGATTCGGCGTCTTCAGACACTCAGATTTTATCGGGGTCCCCTATGGCACCAAAGTGGCGTCCCGCAACGGCAGGGGCTTCGTCTACATCTTGCGTCCCACACCAGAACTCTGGACCCTCGCGTTGCCCCATAGGACGCAAATCCTTTACATCGCAGATATCGCATTCATTACCACTTGGCTCTCCATCAGGCCCGGCAGCGTCGTCATTGAAGCAGGTCCGTCAGTGTCAGCGTCAGCCCCAGTCCCGTCCCCTGGTCCTGGTCCCCTGGCCCTCTGGCACTCTGGCCCTCTGGCCCCAGATCTCGAATCTTGGGTCCTCATATCCTCCTCGTCTCCACATGCTCACGTGCTCTGCGCCACCGGCCCAATCACCATGCTTATCGCTTCATGTTTTAACTCGTTGCGCAGGTACTGGTTCTGCCTCCTTTTCTCATTCGGTAGCTCGCACCATCGGGTCTGCCGGCAAACTTCATTCCTTCGAGTTCCATCAAGAGCGTGCGGCCATCGCAAAGTTAGTATGCATCGCATGGCCAACACTTCCTTCTCATCACCGTTCCATCTCACCCTACATTTCCTTTCCCAGGGAAGAGTTTACGCGACATGGCATGTCCATGGTGACCCTTTCACATCGTAATGTCTGTCAACAAGGCTTTGGCGACGCAGTGGATATAGCCGATGCAGGTCAGTGGCTCAGCCTCATTTCGCTCGTCTGGCCGTTCGCTGACACTCCCGTAAGTCTTCCTTGACTTACCGGCCCCATGGCTCGCGGTTCCCCATGCTAAACGGGCAATGAAGGTGAAATCCACTCAACCAATCTACGTCGTTGCATATTGATGTGCCCGAGCAGAAGGCGTATGTCGCTCGGATCTGTTGCTTCAGTCCTTGCCTCGAACAGGTGCTTCGCACCGTCAACGCTCTCAACGACTCAGGTTTCGCTGGTGAGCCCGACTTTAAAAAAAAAATTGTTAAACGCTCGCGGGCTTATGCCGCTTAGACATTACCATGTATGAGAGCTCGATTCGGCCTCATGATGTTTACCAACTTCCTCGCCCAATCACTGTTTCTGAGATCATCGCGAGGGTCAAGGCAAAAGAAGTCAGCAACGAGGAACGAAGATTGCGCCAAATACAAGCATCCAGGCAACAAAACAGAAAACGAAGGCGACAGAGCGCGGGTGAAGAGCCCGACGAAGACGAGCGACCCAGCAAGAGGCGAAAAGAGGATGCAGAAGAGGCTGCGCAGGAAGGTACGGACGATTTGGAGGCTGGCCGCGCTGCCGAGCCTTCCACCACCCCCCGTCCAAGGTCTCGGATCGAGAACACGGATCACAAAGTCCCGATGTCCAAGCCAATCTCAGAAGTCCGCGGACATACGTCCTATCTGACGTTTGCTGTTCTCCTTCCATTGGAAATTGTGGCTCTGGAACCGGGAGAACGGGCCGCGGAGATGACTACTCAGCCCCCGGGTCCTCGTACATAACAAAATATCTGTATACAAAGTCTTGTCAATACGCCCGTGATAGGTGCCATTACTATTCAACTAATGCGCCAGCGACCCCTCATGTTAAGTATCACTCTTGTGAGCACGGAGGCTGCGCACTGGAGGAACAGAGGTGCGTTGCACAGTTCGACGAGTTGAGGGCTCTTCATCATTTTCGCTTGGAGAACTAGTGATCTTGCGCCGCTTACCTGGAGCTCTCCTGCCAGATCTCCGTGGAGCAACTCGCGTTTTGCCGTGAGTCGTACTCGAAGGACTCGCCACGAATTCAGGAGGCGGAGTTATGTCCCCGTCGATTTGCAATGAATCCGGGTGGGTTTTCATTTCATCGTCCTTCTCAGACGGTACCTCGTGAGGAAGATATCCAGATAGGTGATCTGCTTGCCCATTATCTTGGAATGTAATACTCGTGTACTTCTGCCGCGGTAGATGATAGGGCTGGACAACATGCCGTTCGTCCATGCCAGAAGCGTCCTGCAAGCTCGTGTAGTCACAGAACAAAGGCGTGATCATTCGACTCACGGAAGTGGGGGTCTCGGCGTTCGGAAAATCCCCATACTGTACCTTCAGACGCTGGCGTATCCGAAGGCCTTGCACTAATTTAATCCACCTCTTGATCACTCGTTCGTACTTCTTCTGCCGATCCTTCTCTTCTGTTGCTTCGGCTCTTTGTTGGCAGGCCTAAATAATGTTGAGCAAGGCGTAGTTCCGTTAAGGGTATGGACGAACGGCCCGCAAAGTTTCTTCATTCTCTTCAGCAACTACGATCCCCTGAATGACGGGATTGGCCCGTCCCTTTCTAAATTCGAATCCAACCTGGTACCGCAGTGAGAAATGGGTGTTTAAGCGAGGTAGCGTTACGTACTACAGCCTCTGCGAAATCCATCGCAAATTCCTTAGCGATTTTCCCGACACCTGGCACTGCAGTATTCAACACCGATAAGCGCGTGGAGAAATTTGATCTATATATACTTACTGGGCAAGTAGACTGCTCCTCGGGGGAGCATACTCGGCACATACAGATCGATGTTGCCGAAATTGTTCTTTGGAACTCTCCCCTTGGGTAAGGAGTATCAGCAACAATTGCACAAAAAGGTAAGGCACGAACATCAATGACAGGCTCGGGCACGTGAGGCTCTGTTTGCCACTTTGCATATAACCCTTGCTGATCTTCCTGGTCGTCACTCTTCGCCATCTCGAGCATCCTTTTTCGTTCAATGGTAGTGGCCCGTGCCTTCACCCTTTTGAGGGGCTGCTGCCCCATCGAAATCATGCGCCCTTCTCGCATCCAACCTTCGGCCGCCTTGAGCCGTTGCACATTTGCTCGAGGATAAACAGGTTCGCCTCTAAATTTTCCGATCTCATGTAAAGGATAGATGACTTCGTCCCGGCGCAAGTGCCTCGTCAAGGCGAACCTTGATAAACGTGAGTTGTTGGAGTTCGCAGAAAGGAGCAACTGCGCACATGGGATGATCCTTAAAGCCGGAAACAGATGCTGGCATTCCTTCAATATATTGGAGGGACTGCAGTTCAGCATCTTCGACGTCGTCGCGGTTCTGAGAGAGAATGAGCGGCTAGAGCCTGCGATAGAATGTGCTTACGAGATGATACGGGCGTTTGAAGGGACCAATAACTGCCAGCCACCAGTCCTCTTGACCACGACTACTTGAGAGCCTTGACTTCATGGTTCTGGCTCCGTACTGTGTCGCATAGCGCAATGTTACATCTCGTGCATAGCCGTCTTAAAGAGGAACCGTGAGTCTCATAACTGTAATATAGGCGAATCCAACATGCCCTCCTCAAAAGCAACCACGTATACAAGCCGGTTGAACGGACAGTTTGCCGTTGGCTCCAGCAACTTGCGCTTGTCAACTAGGTATCGAATAGGGTCCACGGGTATCCACCGACACTCCGGCCTGCTAAATACTTCTGTCCACATAATTGGCGGCCATCCTTCAAGTGGAGGTTCCGATTTCCCTATTGGAGTTTTGCTGCTCCACGGACAAGACTGGAGGCTGACGACGAGTCGAGCTGGTATGTCCAAGGCACGACACAGGGAAGTGAATAGCATCGAGCTGGTTTCCGCCGAACCTCCGTGGAGGAGAGCGTGCTTCATGAGACTCTTTGGTGAGCGCAAACGATCGCTCCATGCATCTTCATCGTCTTCTGCTAGATCTATTACTCTTCCTTTCCCTTATTCAGAATCGAAGACCAAAGTCGTCCCCTTGCTCTTGTTCATTGCCTGTTGCACTTTTGCGAAGCTCTGGCTTCGAACACCCTTGTTCGGGATAACGCGGAAGGTCGAGTGCCACCATTCGGCAAGTTTGAACAAGGCCGATTCGAACAAACGCGCTCGGCGAATAGGGTCGGGCTGGGTTTTCTTGTGGATCATAAAAAATGACGTCTGCAATGCGAGGGGGGTGATTGAGAGGAGTCGAGCCTGCAAAATCCATGTAGAGGTCTTGTGAGTACAGAGTAGAGCCCAAACTGACATGTAATAACTGGTGGTTGATCCACCGATTACGAATAGAGGAACTCGCTAAAAGCGCAACGGTGTGTAGCTTGTGGGAAAGGAGACGTGCTCGACGTTCTAGCCCAGTACCGGTTCTGTTCGAGCAATGTCAGAGACATAATAAACATCGAACGCTGCGGACGCTGTGGACGCTGTGGACGCTGCTTACTTCCGCGAAGTCTTAACTTGGTGGTTCTCGCCTAGTGTAACTTCCACCTCAGTAATAGGCTGTACTTTAGGTACCTCTGTACCCAGGATGTCCACTTCTTCCCAGTCCGCACTATCATCTTGATCATCATCCTGATCATCATCGTCTGGATCCAAGGATACACCATTTGTCAGGGTGGCAAACCCGCTCGGCGTCTCCGCCGTGTCCATCGGTTCTGTCGTGTTTGAGGGACCGGCAGTGGCGTTCAAATGAGTCATTCTTTGATCACGAATGAGGCCGCGGGAGCCAGGTTTGGGGTGTGTTGACCTGACCACACAACACCGCGTGACGACGTTTGCTCAACTTGGACCCGGCCGTCCCTCGACGATGAGAGCCTTCCTTCGCCATCATTCACCAATACGTGGTCTCTCTGTCGTGCGTGCTGCCCGCACTACACCATTGTGGCACCAATACTCGACCGACTCCAAGGAGTTTCTACCGGATCAAACAACCCCTGTTACTACAGAGCTGTCTTTCTTTGATTCTGTCAGAAGTGGTCCTATACCAGCATTTCGCATATTAGAAAGGGATGGCTCAGTTCTCGATGGCGCACAGCTCCCAGAGGTGCGAATTCCTCTTTCTATGTCTTTCGTCCTCGGGTCTGACGACCACAATAGATGGATAAGGACTTTGCTATCAGATTGTTCGTAAATACGAATTTTGGTGGTCCCTCCATCTCAGTCACACTGCCAGATACAAGACTATGAACCTACTCCCCATCCTCGACACCGTCCTCTACAACGTCCAACGTCAAGGAAAGATCCCTTTTTACATGACCACGCATGGTGAAGAAGCTGCTGTTGTTGGGTCAGCCGCAGGGTTCGATGATACCGACGAGTGAGCCCGCTGCATGGTCAAAACCGTCAGGAATTTATCGCGAGCCATGCAGAGCACTCGGGCAATATAGAGAGATGGGTGTCTTGTTGTGGAGAGGCTTCACCCTTAACTTTGTAATGGCCCAATGCTTGGGCAATCACGAAGACTTGGGGAAAGGTCGACAAATGCCAGTGGTCAGTCTCCTTGATTTCGGCTCGCACCATAGGAGTCTAAATACCATGGCAGCATTTTGGGTCAAGGGACCTGCATTTCCACACGATATCTAGCCCATTAGCTACTCAAATCCCCCATGCCGCTGGTGTCGGCTATGCTCTGAAACGGGATCCTGAAAGACGAGGTAAAGCATGTGCTGTGGTCTATTTCGGAGAGGTGGGTCAAATCGCCTTATCTCACATTTGTTCTAACAATCAGTCAAGGGGGCGGCATCTGAAGGGGATTTTCACGCGGGGATGTTGATGGCGTCCGTCCTCGGGTCTCCCACGGTTTTCTTTTGTCGTAACAATGGCTTTGCCATTTCAACACCAGCCTCCGAGCAGTATGTTGGTGACGGTATATCGGCACGAGGACCAGGTTACGGAGTCAAGACTATTCGGGTCGATGGTAACGACGTCCTTGCGGTTTTGTCTGCTACACGTGCCGCTCGGGAGCTGGCGATTCGGAGTGAAAAACCTGTGCTGGTGGAGGCAATGACCTACAGGTACAGGCGATTGCGTGTTTTGGGATTTTTCTCATCGTGCTTGACAGAGTCGGTCACCATAGTACTTCAGATGATAGCTTCGCGTATCGAGGTCGGCAAGAAGTCGAGCAATTCAAGAAGACTGACAACCCCCTGCGCCGAATGAAACGTTTCCTGGAGCAAAAGGGTTGGTGGGATGAAGAGAAAGATGAAGGGATGAAGAATTTGATGAAGAAGGATGTCCTTGATGCGTTTCGTCGAGGGGAAATCTTGAACCGGAACCGCCTCTCTGAATTGTTTGGGGATGTATACGGGGACGGGGCGGATGATCTCCCTTGGACTTTAGTGAGTAATTGTTTCGAGACGTCCCTGCCATACTAATGATAATTACAGCGCGAACAACGAACGGACCTGGCCAACTTGCTGAAAAAGTACGGTGATTCCTGGGGACCATGGCGAGCAGAACTAGCGAAATTCCAAGGAAAGGGAGAGGATGTGCCACTGCCCAAGATAGGGAACGAGTAGGACTTGGACGTGGTCATTAGATAGCTCTGGCTTATCGTAGTTCACGGGAGATGTTGAACCTGTGTCCTATTCCTGTCTGAGTCTCAAGCATGAAAATACGTGCAATTGGTTTACCGCTTGTAATCCCTCATATCTTCTAGCATTCTGATGATCTCGTCCTGCTCTTTAGAGGTTAAGTCCCCTCCTGGTAGCTTATCTATGAGTGTGCGGGCAACGCTGAGACGTATTTTGAAGTCTTCTGTCTGTAATGCGTGCGTCATGAATATGTGAAATGCACAAAACGCGCGGGTGTTCTTACGGCGTTTTTGAGCTCTTTGGTGTTGGTTGCGGTAACGGGTGCGCTGCTGGGATCGTGTGCAAGTGCATAGACGCGTAATAGTGTAGGAACTAGGTGATCAATAACTGACGCCGGTAGCGGATGCGACACTTTATCGGCTGCGTCGGACATCGTGTCAGGTCCAAAAACCAAGGGTATTCCAAGCTTTCCTTCTCCCCACTACGATGACCCCGTTCAGGATACGCGTACCAGCAACCAGTGCAAATATTGGTCCCGGCTTCGATGTCGTAGGGTTGTCCCTTTCACTCTACCTTGACCTAACTGTCGATCGCGATTCATCATCTGCTGCCTCTCCGAAACTCAGCTATACCGGCGAGGGTGCAGACGAGGTCCCTCTAGATCCTTACCAAAACCTCACTACACGCGTCGCCCTCTATGTGCTTCGCTGCCATTCCATTGCTTCATTTCCACTGGGTGTTACCATCAAAGTGCACAATGAAATACCCTTTGGCCGCGGTTTAGGGTCATCTGGAGCAGCTGTTATAGCTGGTGTACTACTGGGAGACGCTCTAGGAGAGCTGTCACTTTCGCCCACCCGAATGCTTGATTTCGCCTTAATGGTGGAGAGGCATCCAGACAATGTAACAGCGGCGCTGGTGGGAGGATTTGTTGGCTCTTACTTGCGAGAACTCGACGAAGCCGCTACTGCGGCTGCAAGTGTGCCTCTGGCCGAGGTCCTGCCAGAATATCCCACGGATGCGGGTGAGGACTGGGGAAGGGATCCTCCTCCTCCCCCGTTTGGAATAGGGCACTATGTTCGGTTCCCTTGGTCGGCAGACATTAAAGCGGTCGCCCTCATTCCGCGGTTTGAACTTAGCACCGCCAAAGCAAGAGAGGTGCTTCCCGCGCAGTACTCACGCAAGGATGTAGTGTGTTATTTTCCTTTCTTATTTCAGCTGTGTAACTTTAACCGTCTCCACAGATTTTTAATCTCCAGAGACTGGCAGTCCTCACCACCGCACTCGGACAAACGCCCCCCGATCCCGAATTGATTTACGAGGCGATGAAGGATAGGGTGCATCAGCCATATCGAAAAGCCCTGGTATGTTCCCTTGAAAGGTTCCCTGTGTCCAACCTGTGTCCCGCTCACCCCGGTGCAGATCCCGGGTCTACCGGAGGTTCTATCCTCAGTGACCCCAGAGACCCACCAAGGGTTATTGGGTATATGTTTGTCCGGTGCAGGTCCGACAATATTGGTACTTGCCACAAAATCATTCGAGAGCATCGCGGAAGGAGTGGCTCAAGTCTTCAGGCAGCACGGTGTCGAGGTAGATTGGAAGGTACTAGAGGTGGCCGGTGGTAGTGTTGTTAGTAAATAGCCGAACTTCACGTTGGAAGCGCACTCAACGTCGCGGGCGTCTACCCGCGAGTCGGTCTCCCTCGTTTTCTGCTTTCGCGCGATAAAGCCATCTAAACCCGAACATGGGGATCGAAACAAAGCCTCTCATCGCAATAGATATGGATGATGTGCTCTGCCAAACAAATGCGAGCGTGGCAGAGTGGCATAACGAAACCTATGGAACAAACATGAACCTTGACCGATTCTACTGTAAGTCCCGCCCTATAATAACGTATGAAATGCACATATTTACCTCACCGATGGCTAGATTACCATTACTGGAAGGTATGACTGAAATTTTTTTAAAACGGTTCTCCGACTATCACTTCCTGACTACCCCACCTCCTGATTACCCAAGAATCCCTACTGGGGAACCGCCCTCCAAGTGTTTCAGAAGATACCAGAGTTTTATCGTTCCTCTCGCTTTATTAACGCTCCACCCGTTCCCGGAGCTGCGGAAGCTCTTCAAGGCCTCCGGGATGTGGGCTATCGATTGATCATCGTGACTGCGCGCAGCAAGGGCCGTTTTGAGCAAACGGAGGAATGGCTAGATAGATGGTTTAAGGGTATGTGCCCATTTCGACGACCTCTCCCGGGCGTCATTGATTGTTATATTTGCAGTAAGTCCTAAGCCCTTACATTGTTTGCAGGTATCTTTGAAGCCATCCACTACACAGACGCATTCACGCACTTAGACTCGAAGGGTGTGCCACAACCAGTTAAAAAGTCGAAAGCTATGTTATGCAAGGAACTCGGTGCTGTCCTCCTCATCGATGATTCCCTTGAAAATTGCATCGTCTGCAATAATTATGACATGAACGCTATTATTTTCGGCGGTTATGAGTGGGGCAAGCGGCATTCCACAGCTGGCGGAGACGATGCAGAGAGTTATGCAGAGCGTCTTGTGCGCCAGCCCGACGAGAGATGGTGGGAGAATGATATTGTCATGGAGTTGCCGGGCGGTGTAGTAAGACTGGGGACCTGGAGCGAGGTTGTGGCTTGGGTTCACAAGAATATTTGAGAATTGGCGAAAACGTGCCATATTCAGGGTCAAGGAGGACAAACATTTTCGAAATGGTGGATGTTCGGTCTTGTGAAGAAAGGGATCATGTACGTATATCCTCCAGCAGTTGGTCAAATGAACTTTGGTACATTGCTTCAACGCGAGGATCGCCGACACGTCGCCCGTAGAAAAACGTAGGTCACAGGAATTGACATGGTGAAGACAGGTGACGATACTAGTCTTCATCGCCTCCATTTCGTAGAGGTGGTGGCTACAGTGACAATGAGAAAGGTGCTAAAAGGCCTCAGCCAAAGGCTCACCAGTCTCTCATCGTCGGCATCATCGTCAGGAGATCGCCCGCGTTTGCGGGAAGGTTGCGACGCAGGGGGCTGTGCGTCTATTGTAATGTCAGCAAGTAGCTTAAGTGGAAGGTAAATGGCTTCGCGAACCTTCTTTCCAGTCGCCTCCTCCTACGGCGACCGCTCCGGGGCCGTCTTTGGCATCTGCATAAACCGCCTCCCTCTCTCTTTGTGCTTTCATCTGGTATTGGGCTTGTGCGCCCCAGCCACCGCGACCGGCGTCATAATCTTGTCGATGTTCATCGCGCACCTGCCCCAGGTGATCATCAGTTGCCAACCAAAACCCAAAACTCAAGACATACCTGCCCACCACTCCGGCCTCTGCCGAACTGTCGCCCGTCCTTATACCCCGTGTCAAGGTCGCAGCGAATGATTCTCTCATCGAGTTTTGTTCCGTTAATATACCTCATGCAAGCGAGAGCTTCGGCGTGGCTATAGTATTCAACAAAGCAGAAGCCACATGGAGTCCTGGACAGAGGCTCAGGCTCTGAGGGCTCAGGATCAAGAGGCTCTCACCTGCTGTTTCTGTCAAGGCCCATAATGACACGTTTGATGCCGCCTCCATCTTCTGGATTTGTGCACTTAGAGAATAGTTGGTATATCTGCTCCTCGGTGGAGTAGAAGCTGAGGTTCCCGACATAGAGCGTTGCGGATTGCTGGAGCAACTGGAGCTGGGTGCCTCGGTCTCTGGTCTCCTGCGAGTCCTTGTAGTTTGATATCTTATCGAGGGGTTCAACGATATCTCCCATTTTCTGGAAATAAACTTCCACAAGGTTAGTAACCAAGTTGTTTTTTCCACATCCCAAGCAAGTTTGGAACCTTGAAAATGGCCTCAGCGACGCAGATACCGTCTGGGAGCTTAAGTCGCTCGTCTCGTATCGCACCGCATTCGCACATCCGTGGGCTCGGTCTTGGTCCGGACGGCCTTGTCGAAGGGGACGCCGCGGGCTTCGTGGGGCAGAACACCGCGCGCGAGGTGGGTTTTATGGATCCCCAACGCGTCTTTACAGGCTCACAGATCGTTTTCTACGTATACACAGGCATGCGGTGTCGTCGTTGAACTCATCAAGTCGCGCAAGTTTTCAGGACGTGCGCTCCTCCTCGCAGGCGCGCCTGGAACTGGCAAAACGGCCCTCGCACTCGCAATTGCACAGGAACTCGGCGTAAAGGTACCATTCTGTCCAATGGTCGGCAGCGAAGTTTATAGCGTAGAGGTCAAGAAGACTGAGGTTCTTGCAGAGGTCTTTCGTCGTGCAATCGGTGTGTATATTTCGCTCCTTGTACTTTGTAGCTTGCTTATGTTTCAGTTCAGGTCTTCGAATCAAAGAGACGAAGGAAGTCTACGAGGGTGAACTCACTGAGCTCACACCAACTGAGACGGAGAACCCATTAAGTGGGTACGGCAAGACGGTTTCACACGTTATTATCGGCCTCAAAACTGTAAAGGGTACCAAGCAGCTGCGACTAGACCCCGGAATTTACGAGGCCATCCTCAAAGAAAAGATCGTGGTTGGCGATGTCATCTATGTTGAGGCCAATACTGGAGCTGTGAAGGTACGCCGGCAATTCCTTAACTCGATCTCACCCCTGAACATCTGATACATTAGCGTGTCGGGCGGTCGGATGCCTATGCCTCCTCCTACGATCTCGAGTCAGAGACATATGTGCCGTTACCAAAGGGGGACGTTCATAAGCGGAAGGAAGTCACTCAAGATATCACTCTGGGCGACCTCGATGCTGCCAATGCGCGACCTCAAGGGTGACAGGACATCATGAGCANNNTACAGAAGTAACTGAGAAGCTAAGGAGAGAGGTAGAGCGAGTGGTTAAGGGATATGTAGAGCAGGGAGTAGCTGAGGTTGTTCCAGGCGTCGTTTTCATCGACGAGGTAGGTGACTATTCGTCGAGCTCCACAATTTAATTTTCGACCTCCCACACAGGTCCACATGCTTGATATTGAATGCTTTACCTACTTAAATGCTCTTCTAGAGTCGCCCATGGCCCCGACCGTAGTCTTCGCGACAAACCGGGGCCACGCCCTCGTCCGTGGTACTACAGACGTATACTCCGCCCACGGAATACCAATCGACCTACTGGACCGGTACTATACTTTCATTCCCCCTAATCTTCGCGTCCTTGACGATTCGTTAGGTGCTTGATTGTGAAGACCGAACCATACGACCGAGGTCAAGTAGCAAAAGTCGTCAATGTGCGTGCCAACGTTGAAGGTCTCAAGCTTGGTTCCGGTGTTCTGGATCGTCTGGCAACCGAAGGCGAGCGGGCATCATTGCGGTCGGTCCCGTCTTATTTTGTACTCAATCCAGCGGCGTATTGACGTCACCTCCAGATATGCCCTCCAATTGCTTACACCTGCATCTATCGTGGCGAGCCTTTCTGGACGAAAGGAAATCCAATTGGAAGATATCAGTGAATTGACCGAGCTCTTCCTGGATGCTAAAACTAGCGCTACTAAAATCGGCAGTGACGGTGACTTACATTGAGAGAATGCAGAGCCTGCCGATGCAACATCATTGGATCGAAAGTTGCTCAATGCCCTGTATCGATATGTACCCAAGAATATTTTTGTGTGCCTTACTCGCTATGCATCAGAGCGCGATTTCACCAGAAGAGTCTTCGCTCGTACTTCAAGACCGCTACTGCGCATAGTTGCGTGCACCTCAACTCTTAGTCGTCCGATGTTATCCGTAGAGAGCAGAAAATAAATAAATACGCTAGGGTATGGCGCTATTGGCAATCGTACGGGTATTCTGCACGCGACGATATACATTAGCTTTTTGCGAGACTCGCTCCGCTGTGTCACGTGAATAAGCGATCGTATCGAGGTGTACTGCAGGATATTATGTCAACGTTTTGCTCGAACCGAGCCCAGCATTGAGAATTCAACAGGTTCCAGTGAACGGGGGTCTGTCCCTCGGTATGGAAAATAATTTAAAAAGGCTCACCCTTCGTAATCAAAGTTATCTCTCTCCTCGCACCACTGCATGTCAGAAAAATTTGCCAGATTGCGCGGCAGCGGTAGGGCGAAAAAAGGTGGGAACCGGATCAGGGACAATCAGCTGGATATTCTCCGACGGTTCAAAGAAGTGACATACGCATTTGCCAACTTTGTGCGCTTCGCGCTGAGGACAGTGTTGGAATGGGTTGTGTCGGTAGCCGATTTCCCGGAAGAAGTGGATCTGATCCTTGCGAGCAAAGAGGGCAGCTCCGATGCTGTGGACAGGTGCGTCGCCCCATCGCTGTCGGAATTAAGTCAGTGCATGCAATTTTCATCACCAGAGTTGGTCAACACACCTCATAGTAGAAGCCACCAGTTTTGTCGAGGAACTCAAAGTCTACGTATATTGCGTTAGTATCAACTGAGTATCTACCGAGGGACCCTTACATTTCATATATGCCTCACCTCGCCAGAAGTCGAGGTCACCAATTTCAAAGTTGCTCCAGACTGGGTTTATGGCATCAATGACTGAAAGTATGGACCGAGGACAAGCACCTACAATGGCAGAGGTTGTAGGACTTGCCACCGTCATCTGAAATGAATGGCATTGCGTTCTCTTTCGCGATATATTCCGGGTGCTGTTCAATAAACTCTGCGATCGCATGGATCAATCACCGAACACTTTAAAGTGGACTTAAACTGACTCTTGGTGGTCTCCCAGAGCGTAGGGATGGTCCTTTGATATTCATACAGCGAAATTGTGAAGCCATAAACTTTCTTCTCGTCCTGCATAAGTAGGAAGGGATCATAGTGGAGATCACAGAAGAAGGTGACTCCTGGCTCTACACGCCAGTAGTACCTGTACTTTTGTAACAACGGATGTCTGAAGAAAAACTGCCCAACACTTAGCGTCTCAGATGGGGCACGTTTCGCTGTGGACTCACCCCGCTGTTGAACCGGCACATGTTTCGATAGCTATGGAGCAAAAGATCAGCATCGCCGCCTTCGCGTGCGCATAGGTGACATACGGAACAGAACCTGTAGAGGAGGGTCAATACAATATACCAATAGATGTGAAGCAATATAAATGCTAACCTCCATATATGACGTTCTCTTTTTCCATGACCTGACGTTCTCTGGTAGCTTTCTCTTCGTCAATCCAGTCTGGCTGGAACCAATGGTCACGGGGAATCAACCCATATTCCGCAGTGGTAGAGATAATATTCGAAGTCCAACTGTCGCGGATGCGTGAGATGCAAGAATGCAACACCTTGCACAAAGCCGGCGGATAACGGACCTCTTGAATTCCTCGCTAAAGGGTTCCTCGTTAAGGAACACGTAAGGATAGCCAAACTTGCGGTTGAAGCGATCTTCGACATGCTTGATGGACTCTACGATGCTCTTGAGGTCCGAGTTGCGGGCAAGGATAACAAATGCTGCGCTGGCCTTGCGGTTGACGCCAGTCTGGTTGTGGAAGATGCTGGGCGGGAGGACGTATTCCGAACCCTTAGAGCTGAACTTATCCGCGATGTTTTGCAACGAAGTAGCCTTGCCATATTCCTCATGCGAGAAGCTGAGGATGTAATGCAAACTGTGCATGAAGGGCCTTGTCAATATCGCGGAGTGGGATGCGGAGTAAACGGGGCAGACGCAGACCTTATCTAAATAAAAAATATCAGCGACTGTTGAAGTTATCATGAGCAATGATACACATACTAGGATGCCGAGGGCAAGGAGCACGTAGCGCAAAGAACTCTGCATTGTGGACAACAGTCGCGCGGATGCCGAGAGGGCAGAGAAGTGTGCTGTGTGCCCGAGCTGTGCAATATGTTCAGCGATTCGGGCTCTTAGATTGTTTGATGGTTGTGAATGTCGGGAGTCGGGAGGATGGTCAGAGGTCCGTGACGCAAACATCACCAACCCAACCTAACCACCTCACTCAGCCACGCTTCGGCTCACTCGGCTCATCAAGGCACACCTATCCCGCCTCACCGTCACTTATACAGCCTGATTTTCAAAGTATGAGGTGCACTACCGTTGTACACGGTGGCGGTACACTAGAAACAAATACAACTCCGTAAACTTAGACCCGTCCCAGCGGCGACGGCGGCTTTGATGGTTTATGCCCCTCCATGCATAGCGTATCAGCAGAAGCGACTACTATTTCGGGCTGTCGGGCTGTTCGGCTGTTCGGGGACGTGCTCTTGAAGCCAGGAGATCGCATGTGAAGAGCTGTTATTCGACGGTCACCTCTGCAACCATGTTTCTCGGATTCCATAGCTGGTTCCGGAGTTTTTTGTCAAGATACATACAGTACCACGCCTCGAGTTGAAATAAACTCACAAACAACTCTTCCAATCCCAGCCAGGTTCTGCACCACACCAGTCTCAACATCGAACAATGTGCCACGCATCCATTTGCGTTTCTCCATCGCAACCGAGTTGGAATAGGATCCACCTTGGGTCAATTTTGAGGACGAGGGAGAGGTACGTTTGGTGTGGTACCAGCGAGAACACCGGAGCACAAGCAAACAGACGATCGTGAATATGAACATTGACGCGAACACCATGCCGATCACGAAACCATTGTTCATCGGGGTGGTCGAATGTTCAGGTGACGAACTCCAAGCGTCACTTGACGAGTGAGGGATCTCGGTTGATAAAGATACAGTTTGGTAGTCCGGAGGTGGGCTAAAAAGAGCTTGTTCTGAGGGCTGAGGTACCAATGGGGTTGTGGCCATCTCGACCGGGGTGGGGTTGGGTCCGAGCGAGGAATCCAGCGGGTCAAGAATTGGGATGATAGAGATTGTCGGGTTCAATGACGATCTCCTTGCTGGAACTGCATCGCCTGAGGGGAACGAGGGGAACGAGGGGAACGAGGGGAACAAAAGGAACGACGGAGACGGGAGGGTTGAAGCTGGGATTAGCGTGGACGATTCAGACGTTGGTGAGAGGGTTGAGTAACGCGTGGACAGTGTATTCAGAGCAAGTTCAACTGTCGATGTGGGGCCGGGTTGAGCCAACGAGGAACCTGTGGTTGGAGCCTGAGCGAAGGAGTCGAGTTTGGGGACTGCTTGAGGGTTTGGGTATGCGGAAACTTTGGAAATCACGTAGCAAAAAGAAATCAAGACGGAAACGCGCGGATTTAGAAGATTGATGAGCAGGTTCATGTTCGTAGGAGGCGGGGAGGCGGGGAGGCGGGGAGAGAAAGCAGACAGGGAGCCAGCGTCCCAATGCCTGTGACCAAGGAAGATTCTCTGTCTCGCTGGGGGCATCTCAAACCAATCGTAGGCATTCGAAGGATTGGGCCATCGAACAAATTTGCTTCTTGTTTGTTTAACTTTTGAATTGCCCTTCTCAACCCGCCGCTACGTTTTATTTATTTACACGGTACCGGACCCTTTCGTCGTGCTACTATAGGTTCCAGATGTACAGTATACTCAATCATGGTTAGGAAATTACACCACGTATTGGCCCTTCGAACTAGTCTTATCTTACATTTCCATGAAGCATTTGAGTTCACTTCTTCTTCACCTTGTCGATGCAGAGACTTATGACGGTTGGAAATTGGGATTTTCCGGAGGGCAACCGTTCGTCTTCCATGCCCGTGCGTACCCGAATAGGCAATGGTTGCTATGTTCGCCTGTTCGCCTGTTCGCCTGTTCGCCTGTTCATGTCCGATTGTTGGAGGCAAAGTGGTACAATCTCCGGTGTTATGCACACCGCTATACCACGGACTATTGTTGTTCCGTTGTTCCGTTATCGATGTATATAACGATGCCGGGGAATTTCCCTTCCCTTTTGTATGTTAAGAGTGACGCCGTTCCTCATACTTTGCAAGTGACGAGTGTCAGCAAGCTCGCAGGTTGATATTCGGAGAAGGGAGCCCACCATTGCAAGATCTTTCCATGTGCCTTGGAAGCGGAGGGATAAGTAAGATCTGATAGGTGGGTCACTATCACTTAACCCTGCCATCCTGGTATCGAAGATACGGTCCTACTCGACGTCCGCGTGTAACGTAAGTTATGGCGTAACATGATATGTCAGGACATAGCTCGGTTCACAATTTCTGTTTTATACAATGACACGCAATGGGTTTTCTCGTGGCGCGTTCAATCTCCATTCACAGGGAGCCTCAGCCCCAAGTGATACTCTTCCACGACCATTTTGACGATCTCTTTCCATTCAGTCATGGCACCAATCCCAACATCCCCGCATGCCAAACCCTTTCCTGCAATCGATCCGGGAATTGACTAGAAACCCAAAGTCAAATGAAATTAAAACGTACCGATCGGCCCAACTACGCGGTATTTGAGCACGCCTTGTACAACACCCAAATGTTTCTCTGTAAGTGGGTGCTGGTACATGAACGTATTCATAGCGGGGAAGATCCACACTTGCACGCCTTTTGTGCCGCTGAGGGTAGGCGGTGGCTGGTTCGCCACTCCTGAGGCGTGAATATCAGCCAGAAATGTGACAACCTTTTCAACGGCCTGCACTGGCGAGAGTACTTCGGCCTCCGTGGCGCTAAGATCAGGTTTTTCCGGTGCTTTGATTGCAGGCTGAGAAGTGGTAGGTGGAGGAGGCGTAAGGATGGGAGGTAATGCGCGCAGCAATGATGTACTGAGGTCGTCGCATATCCCTCCTGCGAGCTTAGCGAGCGTATTCGCTGAGCAAGGGGCGATGAGCACAAGGTCCGCCCACCGTCTCAGTTCAATGTGAAGAATTGGGTCGCCTATTTTCTTCCATGACTTTTTGAGGTACCAGTTTAGTGGGCATAAAGCGCATGGGAGGCGCAGAGGCGCACCGACCACTCGTCCTCGTTTGTCCACACTCGAACACCCATCTGCCGCACAGAGGACACATTATAGAAATTCAGAGATGACTTAGTGGCAACTACTTCAAGCTTGACGTTACGGTACTGTTACGACGTCATTTATGAACCGTCAGGCTCCGTACTATGAGGAGGAATTGGACAGAATACCTGCAAAAACTCTTTTACTATCAGCGGTATCTTGATAGATGCCACACTCCCAGTTGAGATGAGTACGATGTGGAGGTAGTCCAGTGAACGGTTTACCGCAGCTGTGAATGGGTCCATAGAGTCGCAAATATATCGGATAAGTAGGTGGTCGAGAGCTAGAACTCTTAGGTCCGGAGTTGCGGTCGAGGTAGGGTCCAGAATGCGACTTCATTTTCAGCTGATCCAATGCGCTGACCTAATCAGTAAACTGAGAATGGCACATTTAACAACTTTCACTCCAAAACAACGTCTATTCATTATGGTAATCGCATATGCTAAGGTTTCCTTGGTTTCCAATCTTTCAGCCACTCCTCGACGAACTTGACCTCCTCAGTGTGGATCTTTTGTATTTGCTCTGGCTCCCATGAATGAACACTCTTCCCGTTCTGATCGTGGTGATGTACTCCACCTGTGATCTCTGTCAGCGTGGCTCACACACGTTCATAGACGTCTTACCCGGAATCAACTTGAACGGCCGTAAAATTGTGTCGTCCCTTGGAGGAGCATACCGGCTGTGCGGCGTGCAAGGTCTCCAAGGGTCGATCGAGCCATCTACAAATGCCAACCGGTCTGCTGCTAGACCGAAATCACCAAAGACATTCACGGCTGTGACGTTGGGTTGCTCCGGGACGTGCATATGATATCCTGGTGGGAAGGCTTGCTTGCAGATCTTTGCTTCGTATTCGGCGGTCAGGAGGCGGGAGACGATAGTGGGTGTCTCAGTTGTAGGTGGTGCTCCCTGCAGAAATTGAGTGGTTATTCAAGGGGTACTCACGAACTACTCACTATAAAGTAGCCCCATTCAGTGCAGACCTTAGGGTGCCTGTGAGTGGATGCAGGAATGAAATGTAACCTACTTACTTGGAATATCCAAGCCCGCCAATTCTCATTCAATGATGTGTTGCAGTATTTCTGATCGTTATGTGTTCCAAAGCACTAAGAAAAGAATGAATGACTAGAGAATTGGCTTTCTGACAACACTCACATCGTCTTGGTCCGAAGTATTGGGACATTGAACAACGACATGCTATTAAGTCAGGTCAGTCTCTCAGTTACAGTCGAAGGAGATGCGCTTGCCTCTCGAATGTACTTCGCATAGTTCAGCAAGGTAAAATCCAGGGGGAGCGCGGTCGGTTTAGGGCCACCCAGATCGTCCATTTCATCCGGTTGCAAGAGCATGTCGTCCGCGTTCCATTTCATGAGTTCACCACCCCCAGTATGATATCCAGCCAATGCCGCACAAAACACTTCAAAGCCAGTGTCCCCGACGTCCTCGTCCCAGTTCATATCTTGAAAAGAGCCTAAGGGCCAACTGAGTGTCGACACGAAGTCATCGTCATGGGTCAGCCCCTCCAAGCCGAACAACCGCTTGAGAGGCCCACGGAACCAGTTCTGAGCCAAGAGGTTGTCCACACGTGCAATGGAGGAAACGAGACGATCAGAACATTCTTTTGGTGCTGCAGTTCGAATGATGTCCATGTATTCCCAATTATCGATTGTGGCGTGTGTGACGGCACTAGATGCGATCGCTCCGAAGACAATGTCCGGGTAGAGCACGCGCGCCATAATATACCCAGGGGACGTTATAGGCTGTTACATTGTCCGTGATGCCAACAGAGGAGAGGTTCAGGTTCTTCATGAAATATGCCGAGTCTTCTAGCGATTGAGCATTCGTAAGCCATCGAAGAGAGTCGGTTGAAAGATCCTTCACTGGAATAGATTCGCCTATAGAAAAATATCAGAGGACACGAGGGGCACTCATAATGTCATACCATAGTAGCGATGTTCAAGAACGACGCCCACACCGTTCGTTGCCTTGGCAAGAATATCAACGATACCTGTGTCAAGGAAAGGTAGACGGTCTATACCACTCGTCTCTCCCCCATCAAGGACGATGACCGGACCGCCTGGTTGGTAGTGGCGCTTGTTGACCCAGTAACGCTGCAAGAACGACGGGGAGTCCTCATCCCAGTGATCGAGAAGTTGCGGGAAAGTCTGTACCGGGAATTCCTTGTACTTCTTTTCGGGAGTGAGTACAACTTGTGGGGCGGAATAGTCAAGGGGAGTCCTGAGAACCGAGAGAAAGTCAGAGACCAAATAGATGCGACAAAGATTCGTGACTCACTGACGGTGATTCTTTGCGAGTTTCCAGAAATTAACAGATTGAGCGCCCCGACGCAGGTTCCAGATGTCGTTGGCTTGTGCAGCCCCCACCAAGGCGCACAACAAAAGTCCCCCCTTCATGATTGCACACAGTAGACGAGGTGGGTTTCAAGTATATCAAACCCGCGCCGTCTGACTGATGTGGAGTCGCTCCAAATCGTGAACAAACAAGAACGCGGCTTGGACATTCTCGCGACACCCACCCGACCAAGGGGATTCTTTTCCAGCTCGTTTGTAACTCTTGCGGGCACCAGGAAGCGCCATGGCGTCTTCGTCGGGTTGTCATCGGGGTGCCTCGAGTTCGGACCCAGCTTCGTCTGATTTCAATCGACCTTATCCCAACCTTCAAGTCACGCAGTCGATGACCACGCCACGCACCTTTCGCAGAGAGCAATCCGGATGCGTGGACCCCTATTAGTAAATCTTGCTGTAGCTGTTTACTTTCGTTGGCGACTGACCTGACGCGTATTTCTCAGTGTTCTGACACGAAGTAAGCATAAGTTAAGACATAAAGGTGTTCAGTGGTACGATGACGCGTCTAGCGTTCGGTTATTCCGATTACAAGGGTAAGCAGAAAGAAGTTGTGGAGGCGGCAGTGAGGGGAGCAGACATCCTCGTCGTTGCGCCGACAGGCATGGGGAAGGTCAGTCAGTCTTTCCCGACGAGGCTCGAGACTGATATAGTGTCCGACAGAGTGTCTGCTTCCAGGTCCCGGCGATCGCAGACAAGGTGGGTCGTTTAATGCCCCATCCGACGGTGGATACTGACTGGTTTGGTAGCATGGGATCACACTGGTGGTTTCGCCTCTTCTTGGTGCGTTTCTTCCTTGAGGGAACAGCAAACTCATAACATTGTTATCTGAAATAGCTCTCATCAACGACCGTCAGTCTCATCGCGTTCACAGACAGTCTCCCTGCTAAGCCATCGGTGCAGAAGTAGCCAGATTGAAGTCACTGGGTGTTGACGCCCGAGCCCTGACTTCCGAAACACCTCAAGAAGAAAAAGCCGCGGTTGGTAATATCCGCTACTCCTCCTGACGACTGCTTACCTTATCTCAGGTCATCAAAGACATTCGCTCTGGTAAGCCTGTAACACAGAACACGAGAATCACCAATGACCATCCCTGCAGGTCATCCGCGGTGTAGGCTGCTCTATTGTGAGTTTAATTCCTTCGAATGGTATTTTTGCCTGAGGTTTGCAGTGACTCCCGAGAAGCTCTGTGGGACAGACGTCAGCAAACACCTCACTGTGGTGTATGAACAACGCGAGTTGAACCGACTAGTAGTTGACGAGGTAGGTCTGACCAAACATCCGTACCTTTTCTATCAATTTCGCAGGCACATTGCATTTCTGAGTGGGGAAATGATTTCCGCCCCGAATATCGGCGGTTAGGAGTCTTTAGACAGCGGTTTCCAGATACCCCGATCATGGCACTGACTGCAAGTGCTACACCCTCGTTAGTGAACCCCTATCCCACACTCCAGCGCACCATTCAATACCTGCACAGGGTACAGAACGATATCGTTGCGAATTTGAACCTGTCATCGGAACACCTATTCAAAGTTGTCCATCCATTCAACCGACAGAACCTCTTCTATGAAGTAAGTCATTCAACTGAACAGGTCACCCTAGCTCAAATCCTTTTCCAGGTGCGCTACATTTCGCAGCAGGACACACTAGCCTTCCAAATCTCCGAGTATATCAAAAAGCTTCATAAGAAACGAGGGGTGCCTTCAACAGGGATCATATACTGCCGTACACGCCAAACATGCAACGAGCTCGCCTACTTCCTTCGAGGCAAAAAACTTGGTGCTCGTCCATTTCATAAGGGCCTGTCGTGAGCTGCTTTCTTGACAATCGACTCTTCTTTACTTATCCTAAGCTCTCAGTACGAGCGAGCTAAGCCAAACGGCGGAGAAATGGGGTTCCGGTGGAACTGGAGGGTCTGGAGTGGACGTTGTTTGCGCTACTACTGCGTTTGGATTAGGGATTGACAAGTGCGACGTAAGGTAAGTGTCGAACATGGCCTTTTGATTACAAGATGCTGAGCCGCACTAAAGATATGTTATTCACTATGACCTTCCAAAATCATTTGAAGGTCAACACATACATGTAGTAGCAGCAACTTGCTCTGAACTGATGGCTTCCTCAGGGTATTATCAAGAAACAGGGCGCGCTGGTCGTGACGGACATGTGAGTGACGGTGGCTTGCGACCGATTGTCAAACTGAAGGTTATATATATAGCCCGCAAGGTGTATTCTCTATTATTGTGAGTGACCACCTCGAAACCTCGGAGTGCCTGGGTTCATACCCCCTATAGCAAGGGAAGATGCCATACGAGTACAAGCTCTGGTTCGACTCTCACATTCAAAACGAGGAGCGGAACCGAGTGCGGTCAAGGCGCGTGAGACGGCAGAAGAGAGCCTGAAGGCGGTGAGTTGGCGCGAATTTTTCAGGGTTAGTGTCTCAACTCCTCAAGCTTGTAAACTTCGCGGAATCGATCGAGGATTGCCGACATGTAGTGAGCTCTGCACCCCTTTGAACATAGGCCGGGCCCTTGCTGATTTAGTGCAGATGATATGTCGATACTTTGGCGAAAACATCGATCCTTCCAAAGAAGAGGTTGCAAAGGCGTATTGTGATCTTTTTTGTGATGTAAGTTCCTTTTATACGTCTGATTGACTTTCAACCCTTCACCAGGTTTGCAAAGATCCTCAGAAGACAAGAGAGAGAAAGGCCGCTCTGGTCTCGGAGGACGTAATCAATGCAAAACGAATCCACCTAACACAAGGTGTTCGAGTGGAGGAAGAGGAAAGTCCCGTTACTGCAATACCTGGTCGCGTATACCCAAGATTTCAGTCTGCTGCCAAGGCCGTCCAGGAATCCGTTGAGGACCATGGATCTGACTCCACTATACCGTTTCCATATCCACTGGCTCATACCATGAAGCGCCCTCGAGATGAATATGACGATCCTGTTACTGGGCCTCATCGTCCCCTCAAAGTCCTCAAAGCCAAAATCAACGTCACGGATGCGCGGTCCCGTCCAGCATTCAAGGTTCCAAGTGCAGTCGGCTTGCGGGCAGTCTCTTCAAGCACTTTGACTGGGTCTGGGATTAAAGGGCGCACAATTTTCTATGGGAATATGCCCAAGAGAGAGGCCAAACCGCGAATTGAAGAGCCGGATGCAGATTTAGAAACAAATGAAAGAGGTTACGACAACACCACTTGCACAGGACTGCACCGAAGCCGTAAGTTGCCGAGGTGGTCGTGACCCTGCTTACCTGAGCAACTGAGCAACTGAGCAAGCACACAGCAACGCCTGATGATATGCCGTTTGACAATGAAACACTAGATATTTCTTTCTCTCAGAAGATCCCGGTGAGTTCCCACGAGACTGCACTCTAGTGCATGATAATTTATCACTATCTCAGCGAGAGGTTCGGGAAGAGGCGGTAGCCGTACTAAGGAAAGCATTGTGGAAGGGTTTACAGAAGATGAAGGTCGATAATAAACTGCGACATGCGACAAGGGTGAAAACTGACCACCTTGATGACTCTCGAAGGTCGGTTTCCTTGACACGCTAGTTGGCATGGCTTCTTAACTTATTGACCCGTGAACAGAGTAGCGTTGACTAACAAGCTTGCACACAAGATCGAATTGAGTATGTTTGGCATGTGTCACAGCAAGGAACGTTACATACTCGGGGCGATTGAACAGGAACAAGCGATATGCCTAATGTTTTCTGAGACGGATCACGAGAGGGCCGCTGCGGTGTGGAGCGACACTGAATGTGACGATGAGAACGTCCAGAACGCCCGGGAAATTGTTCGCCATCTTCGGCTACTGTGTTCTCGGGCGGCGGCAGCGGCGGCTTGATTCCTTTATCCTCGAGGCCTCTGTATTGCGGGGTGAACTGATAGATATTATTGCAATTTTCCATACCGTCACCGTGCCTACGCGTTCTGCGTTCTTTCTAAGGTCCGACTGGGCACTGACCGACTTACGTGCAGTAATTTCTCCGCGGTTTTACGTGGTTTCAACTGATTGATCGTGCCTAGCAACCAATATAATATCGATATATATCTATCTCCAACTCACTCGAGGTGGTTCAGGACCAGCATTCTCAATCCTTTCGCCCTCCTTCCAAGACTGGTTCTTGCTTACCGTGCGTAGTGCTCCTCTTAGTTCGTTCAATAGGTTGCGAATTCTAATCATTGTATCATAATAGACCCATCCTTGCCCACTATTTTCCGTCCATCCTCCCAACTACCGTTCATATTAATGTTCACCCTTTCGGTCCTCCTTCTTCTTCCCTCCGTTTTAGCTACCCCTCTCCCTTGGAAACGTGAGGTCCCGCAAGGTTTGCACCTGCTCTCATGCCCCATGTCCTGCCGCGCGCGACTGACTGATGACCGATACCAGAACACTCGCACGAAGCCACCCTTAGAGCCGTGCGAGAGTCCCTGAACCTCAATAACCCTGACAAGATTCTCGACCCCGTCTTCGCTTTGCTCGGAAACGCCGCGGCGAACAACGGCAAGGGTAATATCGCTGATACCGACTGCCTGCAGCAAGCTGTCGCCGATCAGGCATTCACGAATTCCAAGGCGACCGGAGATGTCAATGGCATGGTCAACGCCCTTGTCTTCCGCGCCCTCGAGCGGAACACTGGAGCCGTCGGCCAAAAGTCGACTCTTTGTACTTCAATCCAGGCCAAGAACCCCGAGATTGCCGCACTCAAGCAACACCAGGATCCCGCTTCGGATGGAGCTGCCGCCACGAACAAGGCCATCACTCTCGAGCTTGCGAAACAGATCAAGTCTGTTGGTGGTGATCCTTTAGATGCGATCAAGTCTGGTACCTTCTCCCCTGGTCATATCGGTGACCCAACCGCTAAGGGGAATACTTGCGATGACGAGAACGACGCACAAGGCTGCATCTTCACTCTTAACCTGCTCGTCCCCGACGCGACTGAGGCAGAAATCCTTGCAGTACGTTGAAGCCTTCTCTTGGGTTCTATCAACATACTGATGTGGTTTACAGGCCATAGGAGGGGACGGAAACCCAGGTGTGGCCGCCACCACCAAGGCCGCTGCCACCACGACCACTGCCGTTGCTGACGAAACCGCTACTGAATGTGCTGCGACAGTCACAGTGACTGTGACGGTCACTGAAGCTCCAGCGGCGACTGCTACCAATGTCATTGGGACGAGTACGACGATGGCCACGGCTGCAACTGCGAGTTCCAATGGTACCAACCACCAGACCTTCACTGGTGCTCTTGGGGGTATCTCAGCGCCGGCAGTCACCGAGGGCGGACGCAACTTCCAAGTGAACAACAACGCCGACTTCCTCGACCTGAACGCTGCTTTGAACCGCAGTTGTGACGTGCAGAAGAACAAGTGCGCAGACGCGGCTAACGCGGATCGTAATGCTGGCTTCAGCGTAGCAGACTGCGAAAACCAAGCGACCGCTTGCCGTGCATTGATCCCATGAGAGCCCGCCTCCAGTTTCTACTATCTAAGGTCGAGGTCGAGTCGTGCTACCTGATTGCAACGGCCCACTATGGATAGACCCTCTTTTGTAATTGCATACGATACCCATACCCATACCCACGCACCCACGCACCCACGCACGACCGCGACAGTATTTGATCAAATGTGGCATTCCATGAGCGGCGTCTGGATTGAAACCATTTGTGTATGATTGCCCTGAGTATCCAGCTGTACCTGGCGCTGGCTGGCGTTGCGTGGAAGCAACCGGAGCAAGCCGTGCAACGTCCCGCAAAACGGATTGTCGTGACTTGAACTGTTCCATATTGACCACAAAAATCAATAAAAATCGACAAAAATCGGTAGAAAGTCAGGCGAAAGCAAGAGTCGATAGCACACATCCCTGATCCCTGGTGGAGATATCGTCCGTCCAATCATGTCTAGCGCGCTGCACACCGAGTCTGCCCAGGCTCCCTCCATCGTCCTCCCCTCGCCACGCACTGTGGGCTTCATCAAGCATCATGCCCTCAAGCACAGGTGCGTATCCTACTCACGAATAGGGGTACATCGACCCCCGTTGACAGGCGACATTCTCGTCGCGCTTGCAGATTGACAATTGAGAGGCGGCTGGTCGACGCTGGGTTTACCATTGTCAAGGAGCGCCAGATGCAGTTCAGTCCAGACAGTGACCGCGATATGCTCGAGGAACTCTTCGGTAACGACGCCGCGGCACTTGACGTGTGAGTAGCCTCCCCAACCTTGCATGTGGTCGCCTGTATCGCTTCACCATCCTATGCATGAGTGTCCCCGCACACTTACAAGATGATTTGATCGTCGTGGACCCGGTCCTGGCCCCGTTACTGACACTTCTGAAAACAGAGACCCAGTCTGGATCTACGTCCTCGAGCGACCACGAGCAGCAGAGGTTCTTCAATCGATCATGGGTGAAGAGGACCCTGAAGATGCCAGGATTAACTCTCCCAACTCGATCCGCGCTGTCTACGGTGTCGACAAGATGAACAACGCCTTCGGATGCGCGATCGACCCTACAGCCGTCGATATTCTTTTCGCCTCGTCACCCGTGTGGAGTCCAGGGGAGCTCCCAGAGCTCAACGGCAGGGATTATAGCACGATTCGCTCCGTCAATACCGCCTTCTTGGTTGCCCTGCGTGAGAACGCGTCACCCGAGGAGAGTAGTGACGCAGCCTTGTACGCCAACCTCGTTCGTCACGGTTCGAACCCCGGCTCAGCCACATCGAGTATCGGAACGCCAAGGACAGGCGACAAGAGTCCTGCTTCCAACAACGGCAAACTCCCGTTCAGAGCACGGCCTGTCCCCGCCACCAACGCACCAGGTGCCGTACAGCCCCGAATGACTAAGGCAGCTGCCCTGCGTATGGGCATAGCCGTTCCTACCGAGAACAGACGCCACTCGCTGGATCCTAGCACCTTTCAGAAGCAGTACGAAGGAAATGTGCCAGGCTACAAGAGGAACATCACTGTCCAAGTGGCTTCTACGGCACCTCCTGTTATCGCTCCCCGTCCTACTCGTGCCAGTCAGCTTCGGGAAGGCAAGCCAACCGACAAACCGCGAAGGCAAAGCTTGGATATCCCGCGAGAGGACACCTTCCAGGGCGTGCCTGGACACAAGCGGAGAGACAGTTTGGCTGTTGCATCGACGAAGCCGCCCACTGTGGCTCCGAGGGCCAATCGTAGTGCTATGCTTCGTCAACAGAAACTCGAGACGAATCCGCCTTCTTCGTATATGTGTAAGCCGATCAGCCTTCCGAGCGTTTTGCCTGCCTATTGACCCTCGCATCGGTCCAGTCAAACTACCCACTAGCCAGCCGCGAAGTCTCTCCACGAAGAGCTCCTCTACATCTTTGGGAGACGAATCCGGGTCGTCATCCGCTCTTGCTCCCCGTCCGTCACTTTCGCGCTCTTCATCTGTGCAGGGCATGCGCCCCACCAGCGCACCGACGATTGCGCCCCGGAGCAACCGATCTGCGGAGCTCCGCGCAGCGAAAATGGTTAGCGGCCGGAACACCTGCCAGACCAACCCGTGCTTAGACCCTACAGCGCTACCTGGTTCTCCACTCCCTTTATACTCGACGTCCTATGTCGATACACGTCCAACTCATTACCTGACTACGCTCCGGTCACTTGCTATCTATATTTACTTGTCAAGCCAAAGACTTCTACCCTCTCATCTATCAGTCACAGCAGACATGAAGCTGGACTTTATCTTGCCTCTGCAGAATCTAACCTTGCTTCTTGAGTGCTGCCGATTGCAAACTGCTTTCCGATGTTAACCTGTACCTGGCCTTTTTCTTGATTATTTCCTCTTGAGGGTGAGCATGTGGTGTCTTGCCCGAGTGGCTTTCTCTGGTCCCAGATTTTCTATGTCTTTCTCTGTCTATGGTGCGATGTTGTATGCAGTATCCATATCATATTCTAAATGAATGGCTTGCGTGCCGCAGTTTGCCGACATGGAATTTGAAAGCCAAGGTCCTTGAGGAGCTCTGGCCGACGGATGCATGGATTTGCTGGGTTTGATTCCTGATTTTGTTCTTTCCACTTGCCCTAGTTTTTGTATGCTGCGCACGTTGTCCCCAGCTGGGACGACCAAGACCTGGCCTTAGTTGATAGGTCTGCGACTTGCTATCGCCCAAGCTGGATATGCTTATGGTCTCTTGACGGAGCAACTCCTTCAAACCACTTCCGCCAAATGCAACCTCGCAACCTCGCAGACCCAAATGGTTGCGTCGTGTTACAGTTCACCCTTTTCTTCGGAGCGCCCAGGAAGCGTCTGAACACAATGGCTTTGAGCGCTACGGCTTCGAGTGAATGGTTGAATAAATCGGGCGGTTATTGTGGCTGTGTATCCAGCTCCAGTACTAGTACTAGTACTTTGCAGTGGAGCTCAAAGCTCTGAGGCGTAGGACCAGCGCTACTCCACCTTGGACCCGACTCTTTTACAAGATTCGACCCTAATCTTGATACCTCACAGAAATACCAGAAATCGATGCAACGCATCGCGCGCCCCGTTGGGCCTTTCGCCCGCCACCAGGCGACTGCGAGGACTACAACTGCGACCGCGAGCCACAGCCACATCCACGTTCGGACACTGTGCTCATCGACATCGACACACTACGACGGCCATGGCCATGTTCATGGCGTAAATGAGGTGTGTAGTTGCCTCTGGTGGTGGTTGTGGCTGTGGCAAAAAAAAGAAGACCTGACTCCAAAGTTCGAAAGAACGAGTTTATTCTCTCGATTCTACGTGCTCGGCCCTCGCTTCGAGACACGAAAATATACCTTGCATCGTTTGGACCTCAAACCGAACCATCGCTTCCCACCATTCCCAAACCCGTTGCAGAAGCGACGTCCCTGCCTGATGTTCGGCCCATTCCACATCCCGTAATTCAAGATATCCTTAACCCAATCATCCGAAGGACTGCTCTCGTTAAATTACAAGGTCCATTTACCGATCGACAGCTCAACAGTATTGCCCGAGGGATGGAGTACCTGACCAAACTGGGTCTCGTCAGTGTTGTCGTAATCGAGAGGGACGACTGGTGGCCTGGGAAACCTGACGAACGAGAAGATGCTGTAACAGAAGTAATGCGCGTTGCAGCTGCTCTGGAAACGCAGGGAGCAAGCGCGCGTCCGATCCTAGACACCATTGTTCGCCTGGGTCCGACAGCTCTCGATTTAGATCCGTCTGATATGAATACGTGGGTACCCGAGGCACATGCTGAAGTAGAAGATCTTGTCTCTGTCAAGTCTGCCCTACGAGCGGGAGAGATCCCGGTCCTTCTACCACTCGCGCTCGATTCTCGATGCCGCTCCGTGCGAGTATCTGCAAATGATGTTATCGCCGCTCTCACTCGATCTATGGCAGAAGCCGGTCGAAAACGCTCCACCCAGGAGATCGATCTTACCCCAATGCGACTTATGGTCATTAATCGTGAAGGGGGCGTCCCGTCTTACGCTCGCGAGGGCTTACCGCATCTACTAGTAAACCTAACCTCGGAGTACGAGCAAATCCGAGAGAACTTCCTTCCTCAATGGGAGCAGTCACACCCCACTGCACTGAAGAATCTTGCCCTTGCCCAAACATGTCTTTCTTACATGCCTCGCAATTCGTCGGCAATCATCGTCAGCCACCGTTCTCCGTCCGAGCTCATCGCGAATCTCATCACCAATAAGCCCGTACAATCCTCCTCTCTTCCCCACGCACTTCTTCAAGGCCATCGAAAACTCACACCACATACCCCAACTCTCTTACGACAAGGCCTCCCTATCCGGGTAATAAGGGATGTCAACAACATAGACAAAACCAAGCTTACAATACTGCTTGAAAAATCATTCGGTCGCGTCCTGGATGCAAAAGCATTCTACGCTCGAGTAGACTCTCAACTAGATTTTGTGATTGTTGCAGGGGACTACGTTGGTGCCACAATCGTCACAAATGAGCTAAGCTCGGATGGGCAATCGATCGCTAGGTACAGGGGACTTCCTCTGGGTAGCTCTTCACGATGAATCCTATGGGTTGGGTTCCGCCTTTGCTCGCAACTTTAACGAGGGTAGTATGCAAGGCTTGGGTACGGGCAGGGATCTGGTCTGGCGGAGTCGGGCGAATAACCCAGTAAACAATTGGTATTACGAGCGAAGCTCAGGTCATTTACGGATGGGTGATTGGGTTTTGTTCTGGTGTGACGCGGAGAGTCGCCTAAAGCGTCTAGAGAGCGAAGGCATTCAAAAAGATGGACTTATCCCGCGACGAGCCATTCGTGCTGCTGCCCAGTTCGTCGTGGAGGAGGAGCAGGGAAGACTAGATAGATGGACGTCAACCATCCAAAAGATCCCGTCCAGTTGGAAGCAAGTCTGAGATGTTGTTATTTGGGTTAGAAGACAATTTGCATTTTATAGGGCATCGGAGATAGATTATATTCTGATGAGTGAGCGGGGATTTCTACGAGATACACGAGATTGCATGAGAGACAAGATATGCTCGAGACAAGAAGACGTGTAACTTAGGTTTGACATTATTAGACTTTCTCTTGGAGGGAGAAGCCCCCCAAATTCGGGACTAGCTCTCCTTGATATCGGCACCTACAGGGAGTTCTGAATGCCTGTCAAGTGTTCGGGTCCACGCTCGGTGTTTCAGATTGCTCGTCCTTGGTTGATATCACAGGTGATCCTGGAAAGTGGAACTGAGATTATTGTCGGTTTCAGGGTCTCTTGGAGTCCACAATACCGGAGGATGCAAGGACATTCACCTCCGTCTCGACAGCCGAAGACATTGGATCTGGCCCGCCTTCCTCAGCGGTAAGAAGCGGAGTTGGAGAATCTATCTGGACAGTGCCCTGCCCATTGTCGATGGCAATTTCAGCCGCTGTCGACCCGTTTTGTCCGAGAGCTGTCGAATTCTCTTCAGCAGATGCTATCGGGTCTAGCCCTGCATTTGACGCTATCGAAGGAAGGACTATGGAGTTGACTTCCTCATCTTGAGGTATTTGGTCTTGTAATATATGTGGGGTGATACTGTTGGTGTTGTCGAGTGGCTGTTGTTCGACCACTTTGTCCTCCACAGGATCCGGACTAGAGGCTTCAACACTTGGTGTTGTGTCTGGTGTAGTATCACCGAACCCGAGGGAGAAGGGGGCCACCCTTCCGTGTTCCATATGACCCATCACAGCCATCTTTCTAAGCCTGGAAATCACGTTAGGAACATCTGCCCTGCTTCGCAGCTCTGCCTCGAATTTCTTGTCCAATGCCAGAGGTCGCTGGCCTTCCTTCGACTCTGGCGTTTCCCCTACTCGCCCAAGGCCCTCTGACGGGATCGTAGTGCGCCCGCTGTAGTCGAGGGAGATCCACCAGTTCGCAAGTTCCTCTGAATTGATTCCAAGTCCTTCGGGGAGCCAGAACCTAAACTTCTCCGCTTCTTCTCGGAGTGTACGAAGCTCGTTGCGGATGGCAACGTCCAAATCGGCGAAGGTGGGATTGGCGCGCGAGATATCTAGATGGACCTTCCCTAGAGGTAACATGTAAGCGAGGTGTGGTTATAAGGTCATAAGAGCCTGTTTACAATCGGGTGAGAATTGCGGAAGCGGTCCGTCCACATGTCTGCTATATTGGTAGCTGGCAGCTGACACCACGATCTTGCGAATTGGCCGTTCTCCCATGTTAATTTCATCCCATTCATCCGGTTCTACGTATATCCGCAGGTGTTCTGTTCTTTCGTCTTTCTCGAATGCTACTCGAACGTCTTGGCCTGGGAAACAATTAATGATCTCGTGCGAGAGATGTTCAAGAGTCTGGACACAGCGTTTGAAGACCATGTCACCCGCCTCTGGGGAGCCATATAAGCGTTCGTCCATTTCTGTTTGAGGGATATATTGGAAGCCGAGGAACCTCTGAGTGGTGTGGTACGCAAGGAAGATGCCGTCCATGTCACCTATGCGTGTTTGGAAGCTGTTGGAGGTGATACTTGTTAGTAAAGTGGTGGATCTATGGGATCGTACTCTCCCTACTTGTATTTGAGGAAACCGGATCGAATAAGGTCGTAATATTCTCGCTCAAAGCTTTCGAATAACCCAGTAGCACTGCGAATCGTGTAGCCGGCGTTGATCTAGTGTCTGGTCATAACATCGTTTGTCACGGATGACAGATTGCTCACTTCATGATTGAATGGATCTTTCCGTATTGCTATTGTGGCTCGAGTTTTGATATCAAAGACTCCGCTGCCCGGTAATCGTGGATCGCGGGCATCCAATTGAGAGCGCATGACAAAGTCTCGAGACTTCGAAGGCCAGTCAATAAAATATTGAAGACGTATCGCCCACATACTTTGGAGTATCGGTAAGCTTCTGCTTTCTTAAAGCACTCAAGTGCTTCGGGCGTGACGTTGGCAGTACTTCGCAAGAGAAGTGCGAATTTGTCGGCAGAGTGAGTAAGGTATTTTTCCAACATAGTGCCCTAAAATCCCAATAAATGAGCGAATAGAGACTCGAGGAAATGGCACACCATTACGACGAGCAAGCTCTTGTCTAATTGCCTCGATTGTATAGAATCGATCGCATAGACACCATCGTAGTGTTTATACTTGACTTGACCGGAGCTTCTTACTGCATGGGTAAATGCCCTGGGCTAAAAGAAGCGTGTAAGTGGCTTATGGTTAGAATGGGCGTCGCAAAGGTCTATGTACCTGGTCGGCGAAAGCTGATGAAAGATTTGAAATATCCGGGAGTCGTTCATTGGATATCAAGAAATAGATATGGGCGAGGAAAGAGCTGAGTGAGGACGTCGAGCCTACGAAACGCCGTCCTTCGCGTTTCGCCAAGGAGACGAGCGTCTGGTCTCAAAGTTAGCAAGGCACTTACTCAAAGCGTGACCTACCTCATCTCTTGAGCTGGTAACATAGGGTCGGAGTCTATCAGAACCGAAATCTTGTATCACCGGCAGATTTTCGAACTCCGGGTCGATGTTGAGAGTCCCCGTTCTTGGATCTCGAGCCCATTGGACGGAAGGACTACGAAATGTAAGGAAAACAACATATATCATCTGGTATATAACGTACTTGAAAAGAACCTTGTCTAGCCCGTGTGCCAATCGGGCCACCTCTGGCTGTGGTTCAGGTGGTAGAACCGTCTCAAGGACCTGAGCACCCAAATCGTCTTGAAGAAGCACTTGAACTCGACGGTCTACGACTGGAAGGGCCAGAGAGGCGGTATACGCAAAAACTTGATCATTAAACCTTGCAACGGTATTCACATCACTTCGAGGTTGGTCCTCGCTAGGTGCCAAAGCTGAACTTGTAAGATACGCGCCGAATTATTTATGTGCATTACCTACTGTCCTTGCCCCAACCCGTTACGACCTTGTCAAGCCTCGACCAAAGGTGGTCCTCTTTCCGGTGAGGCGGCTTGGGCTTTGTCAAGCCGGCTTCTTGCTCTCTCAGCTTAACCAAGATTCTCTTTGCGGTGATCTTTGCTTCTTCCTTGTTTGCCTGCGCCACCTTGTCCAAAATTTTCGCTCGTTTTGCAAGTACCGCGCTTGCGTAACGTCTGACCCGGATTCGTATCGCCGGGAGTGCACGTACACCGCTCAGACAGAGTGATTCTGCCAGGCGCGTGGTCATTTCAGCCAGCTTGAAAGGGAGAGTAAAAGCTCGGACGCGCGAAAGCGTGTTTGGACAGCACTTGAACCTGGACAAACCAACCACGTGAACCTGCCCTCCTCGTCCCTCCTGTATCCTTTATTTCTAATGGCATCTTGGTACTCATCCTGGTGGACTTGGTTTATGTCATTATTCTGGTCGAAGGCGCTCGACGTCTCTGTTGTGGGTTTGCAGTCATCAGGCAAAACCAGCTTTGTGAACGTGCTGGACGTGGGTGGGTTTACAGAAGATGTAGTACCAACTATCGCCTTTAACATGCGCAAAGGCTCGTCGATTCAACACCCCCTGCTGTGCACACGTACGCTGACCTGGGTAAATGCAGTTCGACGAGACAACGTCACTCTCAAAATTTGGGATGTTGCTGGTTAGTCTGGACTGTGAAATTAATAATGAAAGCTCATACAGCTCTATCTTGTTTCAGGACAAAGCAAATATCGCGGATTGTGGGCAAGGTACTGCAGGGACTCAGATGCCATCGTGTTCGTCACGCCTATTCCGCCCCACATTGAACGCCACTCAATCCCTAAATAGGTTCATTGTAGACTCTCAAGACGTGCGTAGTGGCGCTTTCCTTTCTTCGTGGTTCCTGACCGCTCACCACCCACCCACAGGAAGAGAACTTGGGGGCTTCATCCTTTGCTCTACACTCGTTACTGTCGGAGAAGAGCCTTGCCGGAATACCTCTTCTTGTGGTTAGTGTTTCAGGCGTTGGCCTCAAAGACTTCACTGACGCCACACCAAACGCATAGCTCGGCAACAAGAATGACTTACCGGGACATGCTTCTGTAGAGGAGTTAATAAGGATCATGTGAGTATCAAGGAGCATTCAATTATCTCAGGAATTGACGTCCCTCGCAGGAAACTCGACACTATTACCAACCGTCCAGTTTCAGTAAGTTTTACCACATTTAAAGCCCTGATAGAAACTAAAGGCTGATACTCTTAGTGTTACTCATGTTCCATGCGCTCACAGCACAACTTGGATGTCGTGATTAAATGGCTATTAAAGCGTGCCTCATAAATGCCTTGTCTAGCAAAACCTTCACCCATACGTTTCAGGTACTTATGGTCAGGGTACCTGAAAGCATCGGTCGAGATGTGTAACATTTATGTATGTACTATCATGTCGAAGTTTCCACACACTAGCCATGACGGTGCGGCGTTCGGACCTGATCCTTTCATCACTTCAAACCAGTCCATGCCACTCAGCAAATTCATCCTCGTCAGGACCTTTGACACTGAGTTCGATGATTCCCCGTATCCTGTCGCTTTGTTCCTTTCCTGCAAGGTGTTCGATGAATGCCGCCGCCATATCCTGGCCTAGAAGTTGCTCCCTCAATCCAATGAATAATTTGAAAACCTTTCATACCCACCCGCAGTCACCCCGCTACTGGTCCAAACGTTCCCGTCCACCACCCAGCGAGCCTTCGGTACCCAGTCAATTAAGGGGCTGGTCGCTTCCTAATGATCAGGATCAGACTGGTGCTGCCGTGGCCCTGTCGGTAGGTAGGCTCACCTTGACGTTCCTGAAGGACGCCTTGTTAGAAGTCGCACGTTTCCCATCCAGAACGCCAGCATCTGCCAGCAACCACGAGCCGGTGCAGACACTCAGTATGTATTTGGCACATTGCGCCTGAGAGCGTATGAAATCAATGATACCCGGCGGTCGTATATGGGGTCTGGCCCCCATCCCTGTGAGAAGGTACTATTCGTTAATAGAAAATATACAAAATGTATAAACTATTGACGCATATATTGCCACAGTCGTGTTGTGGTGCAATATGGTGCATACTGCAACATACCTCCAGGTACGAGGAGAATGTCAAAACGCTCATCCTCTCCAACTTCGCCATATGCGCGATCCACGAGCACCGCAGGCCCACGGTCCGGCTTGATAGGATCCCGAGTAGGTCCCAGATATTCGATGGATAGCGTAACCCGGTCCGTTGCTACATCAGTGCTCGAACGCGACTGCTGTAGGAAGCCGAACTGTTCAACTGGACCAAGGAAGTCTAGGAAATTTGCACGATCGAAGAGCACCACCGCGAGCTTCAAAGAAGGCATTCCGCAACCCAATTGCGAAACTATTGGCTCGACTTAGTCCTCTCTTGGAGAGGGCAGAGACTGAGCGGTGACAAAGAGACCGTCCTGCAAGCGGTGTGCAATGACTTGGATTTGCAATGCGAGAAGGTGGTATACATGCACATCATGCATCTTCGCAATGCCCTGGGGTAATGATGAGGGATACATAACGTTCTCTGGGCAGCCACAGGGTAGCATTTGAAGTACAAACGAGTGCGGGACGCGACACAATTGGGTATCATGATCAAGAGAGTTGAGTGTGGGATGATAGGTAAAAAGCTAGATGAGTAGTCCTTTGGACGGAAGGGAGGGACAATGTCCACACAATGGGACGAAAGGACAGGACTTTGTGGGCGCATGACAACGATGGACGGGCGACTGAGGACAAAAGCGACGAATGGGTGATGCAGGATCTCAACTACGACTCACAGTGGGAGGATACGAAAGATACGAGGGGAATTACGCATTACCGGCAAGCACTGGCACAGCGTCGCCATTGGAACCGGCATCTGCATCGTCATCCAGCAGGTAATTCCTCTCAATCTCAGAGAGAATCGAAAGAAAGTCCCATAAGTACGCGTGGGCGCGGGCAGCCGATGCAGGGGCCGTTTCTGCCTTTCGGACGGCATCTAATAGGGTCGAGGCGACGAAGCGGACCTTGTGCACGAGGGAGGGACCATTCGTTGCAATGGACTGGATGGGTATGCTGCGCGCGGAAATTGGTAAGTCGGGGTATGCGCGGCAGTGAAGAGGGGTCATACCTATGGAGAATGTTCAACAGGTCACTCGCTACGGCCTCACGATCCTCTTGCGACGAGACCTCGAGTTCCTCAGCAGTGGTGGCGCCAATGGACAGCATGAGCTCGTCCCTGTACTGTTCAATCACAAATCGAACAAGTTGCTGGAGTGGGTTTAGACCCGTCAGTGCTCTATTCCACCAGAACAAACGATGTCTGTGTGGCGCACCGATCTCACCTGAGTAACGTAGATATTGGCCTGCATAACCAGGAACGGATTGCTGGCGTTCGTGCGGGATGCTTTCGGGTTGTCGAAGAGTTCGCGAACTTCCGCAAAGGTGGCCTGACGGAATCCAGCTCCCCGCGGCCATTCGCCACCATTCGATATATTTGCAACGCCCCCAATGGTTCCCATACTCATGACGCCCGGTCGACCCGGACCCAGACGTAATGGGACGGGACAGTTGGCAAGGGCGTCGAGAATCCGGGTGTGAAGTGAGCGGACCTCCTCCAAGCGGGCGGTGGCGAAGGGTCCCTGTGGGGGTGACCGCTTGTCGACGCGGATTCGGACGAGGATCTCGCCTAAAAGGGAAAATATGCGGGTGACGTAGTTGAGCCCGGAGATGATCGCAGTTTTGCCATGTGGTTGAGGCATAACACCGCTGGAGGTGATGCTGGAGGTTTGAAGTTCAGGGTCGCGATGTGAGGAGGAGGTTGGCGGGATGGATCAAAGGGTCGAGTCAGTTTACAATTAGCAGCTCACAGGACAGAAGGAAAGCAGCAGGAATTTTGATGGAAAGGGGAGATGTAGGTCAGGCTGAATGCAACTAGATCGGGGACGACCGGGTTCGAGAAGCTCTGGATGAGTCTGTGAAAACGCCACGCGTTTGGCATTCACATTGAGTCTCGGAGCGCTTCGACACCCGCCGCACCCGGATTGGGCAATCCACAATCGATGAGTCGTTCCTTCCATCGGTCATGAGGGGGAACAGCGCGACTAAAGAAAGGTACCCACTATTCATCGTCGACCTCTTTAGGGAAATGTAAAGTGCAATCTTCGTCTCTCAAGCAAATTGGGCGGCCGAGTAGGATCGACATCGACTTGTCCGCTGCGTTTCGGGACGGCAGGGCGTCAACAATGCAGTCCTCGAAGATACTGAAGATGGGAGAGAAAGTGGGACGACCTACCTCCGAAAAGCAGCCAGAAGACTCGGCGGCGCACTTCAGTTTCGATTGGGTCGAGGCCCTCGTACGACGCCTCTTCGTGCATGTGCAAAGTCACTGCGATGTGCACGGCCTCACCGAAGGAAGCGTGTGATGTTGCATCGTGTCCTTCGCAGAAGTGGTAGCAAGTATCACTGAAGGGACGAAGGACATCAGGATACAACAGGTTAATAATGCTTCTGCACAAATGAAGGGCGGCTCACAAGTATCGAATGACGACATGAGTACTCGTAGGCGGGTCGTAAGCTGCGATAGTGACATGCCGGCTTGCTTCATGGCAAATTTGGGCGAGTCGCCGGACCTCTTTGCGTTCCACCAAAGGAAGGTAGCTTCGGGGCACCTGGACTAGCGTGGCAGCTACGGTGCTCATGACTAGCGCAAAGAAGAGCGGGTCACGCTCTTCTCTGCGATTGCTGAGGTCGACCATGAAGGACGGTCTGTGTATACAGGGCATGAGGGGGTACACAAAGTCAAAGAATAGCTGGATGATCTGTAGAAGCATTTCTCGTGGTGCGATCTCGTTCGGTCGATGGGGTCGATAGTAATAATTGAGTGGGGGGAGGTGCGAGGGGGAAGGATACTGGTGCGGTTTGAATGTATATGGGCAGCTTCCTGGGCCGCCCCAGTTCTGATAGACTCCGTATGAATGCGCGAAGGGGTTGCTGTCGAGATTGGATGGGGTGATGGCAGAAGAAGAAGGGGCTTGTCCAGAAGTAGTACCAGCGCTGGAGATTGTATCGGCGGTGGAGGGGCGATCGAATGGACCAGAAACCGAGTAAAGAGTTGGGGGAGCCTGATTGTATGGCACATCGGCAGCAATTGGATAGCGGGAAGGCGATATAGGAACTGGTGCATGGGGGTTGAAAGCAGGGTCGGGGAGGAAAGAAGTGGACTGTGTGGGTCCGAGGATAGTGCTCGCTGGCCCAGTTGGCCCAGCTACTGGGGTGGTAAGGGTTGGTAGGGTCGGAGGAGAGCATCGGGCGAGAGTGTGGGGACCACTAGAAATCATGGACATAGTCGGTGGAGAAATTGAAGAAATGCGGGCACCGGTGAGGAGGGGGTTGTGGTCTGCATTGCCGGTCATGCCGTTGGTGCCGTTGGTGCCATTGACACCTTCACGTTGTGCAGCCGCCGCAGCCGCCGCAGCCTCCTGGAGACGACGGAGGTAGCTGTGGTAAATGTCAGAAAAAAAGGGCTAGGTCGAGGTCGAGAGGGCGAACAGATTTGGAGGACCGCGCTTTTTTGGCTGGTAATCGTATGTACATGGGACACCAAGACTGATGCAGTGCTTGCAGCGAGTCGTGTGGTCGTCCGGATCGTCTCGCGCACATCGCACCTTGCGGGACCTGCACGCGTCACAGCCTGGGGATAGGGATCACCGTCAGTGCCTAGAGCAGGAGTACTCGATGCAAATGGACTGAGTGAGCGAGCCAAAACACGAGGGCGAGCGGCGCGGACGCGATACGAAGGGTAGAGGAAATCTCTGAGGACGGGGAGGACGAGGAGGACAAGGAAGACGAGGAGGACGAGGGGGATGAGGGAGGGCGAAGCGGGCTTAGTACGTACTCTGGGACTGTCGCTTTCGCTTTGGTTTGTCGTCGAGTGCTTTGGTGGCATCGTGCATGGTAGAGTCCTCGTCCTTGCCGGAATCATCCGACTGGGGCCGGGGCGGGTGAATTTCCTTCTTTGTCGCGCGGATCGGGACCATCGTCGGAGTCGGAGCTAGTGAATTGGAAGCGAGCTACTGAGCTGCTGAGCTGGTGAGCTGCTGAGCTACTGAGCTGCTGAGCTATTAAGCTGCTGGGCTACTAAGCTGCTGAGCTGCTGAGAAGCTGGAAAAGTAAAGAACGACGGAATAGCGGAAACGACACGAACTGGATCCGGGGCGACAAGTAGAACCCAGTATCCAGTTACGTGGCTAGCTCTGAGCCTTTTGAAGAGGCTCAGTGGGCAGCGGGTAGCGGGTAGCGGCAGCGGGCAGCGGGCACCGGACAGCGTCGCTGCCTCGCCAACCCAAACGGACTAAGGAGGGACGACGAGAATCGAAACCGAAACCGAAACCGAAATGAGGGAAGCTAGTAAGAGGTGAGAGAATGACCCGAAGACGCGACGCGACCGTCCCGCGCGTCTCTCTCTTGGTCGGCTTGCTTAATCGGTTTCAATCGGCGACGACGACGACGACGACGACGACGAGGTTGTGCTTCTTCCCGTCGCTCATCTCCCTTTCTTTTCTTTTTTTTCTTCTAAATTATATTTTCCTGCCTACGCGACCTCAACACTCTAAATTCGGGTCGCCAACCGCTGCGTTTTCGATTGGCTTCCTTCCCATATTCCGTAGTCACATTTTCCAGATTTGCTTTCTCCATAGACTTTTGATCTCCCTGACTGCGACCGCGCTGCTATCTATATCGACGTGCTCTAAGCTCGCTCTACGCTCCAATTTAGTTGCTTGCTTTGCCTACCCACCGGCCACCGGTCGGCCCCTAGTACTTGCGTCGCTGAGCGGATGGTGGTCCCACGTGCTCCCTAAAAGTAACTATCACTTCTGTGTATCTTTCCTCTCCCGGACCCATTCAGATGCAGACGTTTCCCTGCCCACATAACTACCACTATCACCTCTTCTGGGCCCTGACCCACTCCTTCTCAAATACACCGCCCAAACGCGGGAAGATTTGTCAATTGTGCGATGCCTACACTCTTGTGTTCCTATCTGATCACCGCCTGTTATTTTTCCCGATGCATGTTTCACTCGTCCTTAGCTGGATCCCGGGACGACTCCCGATACGCCGTTCGTTATCAATAGGACACGGTTATTTAACCCTGTATACTGGCTTCCGTCTCTTCAGCCTCAACCTAATTTTGACATCGGTTCCCTTCTGCCTCAGTAGAGCTGTGTACCAGACAGAAGTGCACTGCCTGGACTAAATTATCCTCATCAGATATGCAGCTTAGCTCTCTGACAGTGCTCCGTTCAGCTCCTAAGTGCGCTACCCCTCCGTGATTTTCTCGCACAGAGACACTCATGTAAACTAGTGGTGCACATGCAAATGCGTGCCCTTTGTTTGTAGGTTCATTGCAAGTGGTGCCAGGTCGATGGAAGGCAGAGTCCCGGTCAAATATTGTCGCGACGCGCACGGTGGACTTATGAATACCGTTCGTTCACGACAAGGAACGTAGATATTAAAATTGATCCAGGGCGATACCTTGTCGGCAACTAGATCTCCTCGCCTTCTATTTGAGCACTCTTGAGCATCATCAACTTATGCGCACGTGAGGAATACCCCAGAATTATATACGAACACACGATGAGATGATATGTAGCAAAGGCTGGAGCACATTAATCAAGTCAGGCCCAAGGGCGGTCAGCGACCTGGTCTTGATCAATGATAGGCGCCAATCTCTATTCCGAGAACCTGCCTTCAACCACCGCTACCGCCAAGTGCGATTCTAGCACTGTGCCAGGCTTGTCACACATCTCCATTAGCGATCCGTTGGTATGGGTAATACTACCTCTGAGCCGTACGAGGGACCGCCCGAGCTGCTGTCGGAACGCTCGCTCGAAGCCATCGCCGAGTGGATGATGTCCGACGTATGCGAGGAAAATGTCTTCGTAATGGTGCGTATCGACAGGGCTAGATGAACAAACCTTTCCTCGGTGGACAGGCGAACCCGCCTTTCTGCAGCCGTCAACTGACCCGTTTGTTGGCGATGTTATCTACCTTGTTACGCTTCCCATTCGGCCCGAACCCGCAGTGCGGGGCAGGTCAGCAATTCATTCATCCTACGTTTGTCTCCTCCCACTTTCTCACCTCATACCAGGCATTAGCACCTCGGCGGGCATCCCCGATTTCAGGTCTCCGAAAACAGGCAAGTACTCTCATGTGCTCATGTGCTCACGGGCCTGTGAGCTCTTGCCGTGCTTGGAATGAATCCATGGGACGATCGGGCCTGACGGCTCTTCGTTGCCCATCGCGGCTACTGCAGGTCTCTACGTACGTCCCACCTCAACACGTCTCGTCACTATCCCACATGTAGGTCGTCGTTGCATGAGACTAACGCTTGCTTGCCACTGGCCGCCCCCCCTTCATCTCGCTCGATGAACGCCACGCTGTCACCGCATACGCACTTAGGCCAATCTTGCACGTCTGAATCTTCCCCGACCCGAAGCGGTCTTTGACATTGATTACTTCCGGAACAATCCGCAACCCTGTACGTGAGCCATTACGCACTACCCAGAACACACCCCTAATACCATTTCGATCTTTCGTTTCTCCAGTCTACCCACTTGCGCAAGAGATCGCGCCCGGCCGCTTCCTACCCACTCCAGCGCACCTCTTCATTCGGTTATTACACGAAAAGGTCAGTGGCACGGCCAGTCTCCACATGCTTGATTCCAATCAAATCGTTAACAAATTCTACTACAGCGTCTACTACACACTTGCTTCACACAGAACATCGATACCCTTGAGCGTATCGCAGGGGTTCCCTCAGGCAAAGTTATCGAAGCTCATGGGTCATTTGCTACTTCAAGTTGCATCAAGTGTAAGGCCAGGTATGACCATCAAAAGATGGAAGCAGCCCTTGTGGAAGCACGCGTGGTCTATTGCGAAGAAGAGGACTGTGGCGGCCTAGTCAAGCCTGATATTGTGTTCTTTGGCGAATCGGTAAGCGATCTGACGTCGACCCTTCTATCTGGGCAAACTTTAAGCTTGTATCGGTCGAAACTGACATCATTTGCCCAACACACCCGCGGTTACAATACTCTCACATATCCATCGACCTATTTTCGGCTTGCCGTGTGCTTCAGCTACCAAAAGAGTTTGGGGTTGCCGCGCCATCTGTGAGGGCCGCTGGACTGGTGATAGTCATGGGAACGTCATTGCAAGTCCAACCATTCAGTATCCTCCCGACACTGGCCGAGAACTGCCCCCGTTTACTCATTAATCTCAACGCGGTTGGAGATTTTGGGACTCGGTCCGACGACGTCCTTTTCCTCTCGGAATGCGACATGGCCGTTGAAAAGTTATGCAAACTTCTCGGCTGGACTCAAGACTTGGAGCGGTTGATCAAAGAGACGAAGGCAAAAGGACTCGGTGCTGGTTTGGGAACCAGCGATGTAGGAGGCAAGAAAGATGATGCGAGCTTACTTGCAGAGCACCTCGCGGAGGAGACTGCAAAGAAGCTCAAGCTGGGAGAGGATGATGCGACACCGAAGAACCCAGAGACCAAACCCTCTCTGGACGAGACTTTGCTCACCGCGGACCCGCTCGTTGCTCGACAAGTTCCTAAAGCAACTCTGCCGGTCAATGAAGGTGATGCCACTCGCACTAGTACAAGAGTGGAACGCGAGCCCGCCTCCAGTACAACCCCAGAGACGTCGACAGCAGATTCAATCAAGAGTGCTGACACCATCGACGATACGAAGTCGACTTTGTAATGTGATACGTAATCAGGATGGAGGCTCATATTTGGTGTATAGACTTCTGTTCAGCTTCCGAAATTCAGTATTACTGCATTCTTCGCCTTGACCTATCTACAAGTCCATCGAACAGTTCGATCTCTTTCCGGATATTATTAAGGTCCACTCGAACTCGTCTGCTCACATCTCCGCCACCCTCTCCAAACCCTATGCTCAGCTCCGCCATGGCACGTTCTAGAGTATCCTTTGCGAGCTTCAGCCTATGTATTCCGCTGGGGGGGAAGGTATCCCCTTGTTTGCGATCGATGGTTGCAGGCTCGTCGACACACAGGAGCCTGCCTAGTTCAGCAATGGACACAGCCCGTACGGGATGTCCATACGGCAGAAGGTCAGTGAGAGCAGCCACGACCTCCGCGTTCGTTCGGATGGCGGTGTCAAGAAGGTTCGAATTCGCCGCGACAGCATCGATGAGCAAGGACTGATGAAGCCGTAGGAGTGGGAGGAGGGGTTGGGATGTGAGGGCCATGCGAGGCTTCAATAGATCGACCAGATTGAGTGTGAGCATACGCGCATGAATTGGATCTGCAAATGCCAGTATAGCCCTCAGTGTGAGGAAAGGAATACCAGGAAAGGAATATCTTGACACACCAGACCACTGCTCAGTCTGAGCTTTTTCCAAACCTTCTTTGGCTACTTCCACCTGATCCAAGAATTGTTTTCCGATCCTTGAACGTGTACCACACTGGTTGCATAGGGAAGCTACCGGTATATCGTTAATCGGGATCACTGTTCCCGCGTGACCCTATATACCTTTCACGATTGCACACGAGCCGCCACACCGATTTGGACACACCACGGCAGAGCGGATGTCCACGGAAGTGGGGGGCCTTGAACATTCCGAACAATTGCACATGAAATCATACGTCGTCTTCAATGCGTCCCTTCGCTCCTCTCGAGGTAAGGTGGTATCCACGTACGCACCGAAGAGCTGTACGACAGTCAAGTCGTTGGAAACCCCCAATGCATGGCCGGTAGAGACCTGTTGCATACCTCTTCACCTATTTGGATCTCTCTTATCGCGATGACTTGAAGATTTGGCTCATCCTTCTTCGGACCGGACCGGGGGAAGACTATCACGACGTTTGGCTCGCAGGAATGGTTCACCAAGGCACCGACCGGGGAAATGGCACACCCCATGGGCGTGAGGCTAGGCGACGACAACGTGAACGAGTTGGATTTGAACTGTTGAGAAGTTTCAGGATAGGGAAACGGTGGACATCAAAATGACTCGTACGCGGGCAATCAGGTCGACAAGGTCCTTACTCGAGTGTACTCCGTACTGATCCAATTCTTTCCCAGATTCTAGTCCCATATATAGCACGATCGACTGCGCGAGGTGCACGAATTCTGCTGCGTGCAAGTCCTTGAAGGCGGGCCGGTCTACCAAAAACCAAACCAATCAGTACGCACATCGATATTTCTGGGAGTTTATCTACGCATAGCCTTGATCTCCCTCGCCTGCGCCGTTTCTTGTCAGTCAGGATATACCACGAAAAGCCTACACTCACCCAGACCGACCCCTCTCCCCTCTTTGTCGTCATCCATAGTAGTCTCCCCAGACACCTGATAGCATCTGCGGGTATACCACTGGCAGGCGTCGAGTTCTTCGCCCATCTTACGCAGGCCTTACATTCCTCCTTGTGCACCACCCAGTCGTCCTGCTGACATCTCTAGTTAATCAGTACAATATATTGTTCATATAATGTTGCCTGCTTACTCGGCCGAACAGTAATGCACAGTTCGACACTGACTGCATCTCGTCGTCGCTTCGCTGATGCAGCTCGAACAGTGCGAGGAAAGATAGCGGATCGACAGTGCGTAGACGTGTGGTTTCGTGCTTATGATTCTTGTCCCTGTAATGCCCCGTTAGATAGTTAAATACAGGAGGGGCAATTCGATTCTATGGACGTCACCTGCCGAGATCGGTTTTGTCATCCAGAGTCCACGACCACGTTCCACCGTTTCTTGAATTTTTGTGTTTGGGGGGAGAGCATTATAGAGCGCCCATGCAGCCTGGAGATCGTCGTATCCTTTTGGTGATGGGTTTGAAACTCGTTGTGGGTCTTGGAGTTGCGTTTCAGAGGGCGGAGCCAGTGATGGGGTTACAGTCGTCACTCTTCGACTGTCCCTCTTTGCCTTGAGATCCTTGAAGGACATCACGAAATAATTGCTCAAGGTCTAAGTGGAATACAAAGACTGAGGAAAATGGTAGTTAGGTTCTATATGAGCGATACATGACGAAATAAGCGTGATTTATACAAAAGTACAACGGAGAAAGTGTCCCACAGATCCACCATTGAACTATGCCTCCTCCGCATCCTCAAACGCGAGAACTTTAATCGCATGCCCCGTCCGTTGCCGCTGGGCCTCCTTGTCAATAGCGAATGCCTGCCCCTCCCACATACGACGTATCTCCTGCTCCTTGGCACCCGCGTATTCGACTGCGGTCAATACTTTTACAACTTCGTCCATCCGAACTCCTGCAGGAAGAGACACGCGGCTTTCCCAGGAGGTTTGACGCTTGGAGGGAGTCCTGGCGGTTTTGAAACCGGCTTGGTCGTCCACAGATAGCAAACCTTGGACTTCAAGCATGCCGAGCACGTCGAGGAACTCGCTCCACGTCACTGCGCTGAAGACTCCCTCAGGCGCCGCGAGGGTGGACTCATATAGAGTATGGAGGGCGACCAGAGTGATGGAAGCCTGCTTCGTAGGCGTAAATGTCTCTTTCCTCGGGCTTGAAGATGGGAGAAGTGTCAGGCCCGAGGTGAGACGACGGGAGGCGATAAGGAAGGTGAGAAGAACGAGTCGAGATTGCACATTGAGATCTTTGACTTTGACCCCGACCGTGGGAGCCATCGCCATGGTGGCCTTAGATGCCTTGATAACATCGGACATCCCAACCGGAATAAGAGTTGATGAAGGCGACTCCTTTTCCTTTTCCTGAGCCACCTTCTCCACCATTGCGAGTGCCTGACAGAGAAGAGAGAGGCAAGCGCGGAGATCACCCGTCTGAGTTGCAATCTTCTTGCAAACGAGGGTGAGCGCGGTGGGTTGAATAACCATGATTCCCTCTTCCATGAGTGGCGCCAAGCGCACCCTGATGATAGAAGACATCTCATCAGCGGTATAAGGGGAGAAGTGAAGCGTTATTGCGTCATCTGGCAGCTTGGCAGTCAAGGTGTGGGTATTCGAAATGGCGACGATGCGGGTCCTATTGGCAGCGGCAGTCTCAAACAGATGGCGCATTTCGTTAGCAGCAAGATGCTCCAGTTCATCAACGATCAGTATTCTAGGGAAAGATTAGCGAGATGTTGCAAAGCTCTAATGCGGGTGACACACGACTTGGATGTCGGGGCAGCGGCACTTTCAACTGCCTCGAGCAAACCGAAAGAGGTCATTCCAGTGCAATTGACGTATCCGAACTTGACTTTGGCTTGCTGGAGGGTGTCGTTGACGATAAGGGTCTTGCCAGTGCCAGGACCACCTGAGATGTAGAGAAGCCCCGAGGCGTCCTTCTCTATCCATGCCTTGATGGTATCTCGCTCGGTCTGCCTGCCTGTACATTCTGACGCAGCGCTTGTGCGAAGGAGAGTTCTTGCCCGTGCATAGGGCGTTAGGTTCGACGATGGGGTTGTAGTGGGCGTTGGGAGTTGTAATACGGGATTAACTGTTACTATTTTAGGGCAAATGACGCGCGTGAGCAAAGGGAGGACGCGTCTGAGAGGGGTTGTTGCTAACTGGGAGATGGTTTCTTTGTCGGAGTTTTGGGCGTGTCATCTAGGGTCGCAATGGGGAGTGGTTTCCTTTCTGGACATTCGCTTTCCTTGTCTGTGTTCAAAGTGCTACTGTTTTGGTCGGTGCGGGGTCGCTTTGCGGGCCGCGCCCGTTTCGCTGTGAGTGTCGACGGGTTTGAATATGTGCGGGCGCGTTTTCCGAGCAATGAAGACATTCTGGAGCAATGTAGTTTGTGCTGTGTGTTTGTGCTGTGTGGAGTGCCTAGTCGACGGGTAAGCTGGTCGCTGTCGCTGGTCCAAGCCAAGCAGCCGTTTGTTTGGCCGCTGGGAGAACGTCTGAAAATCGAGATGGAAGGGTACTCTCCGGTGATACAGAGCAACCTCTAGGGCCATGGACTGCTCTCGTAGTCCATCGGGAGCCCTGCCGAACGTTGGACGCCACCGGACTTATCTTATCTTATCGTATCGACTCGCTGTTTTCAAACGCATTGTAAAAGGAAGAAACCTGATTTGATGTAAATAAAAATGAAGTAAAATAAAATAAAAATGAAGTAAAATACAATAAAACGACTTTAAATAAAATAACGTAAAATAAATCAAAGAAAACAGAGGAAAATCAGAATAATATTGCATCTCTTTCGGTTACCGAGCTATCCATCTCTGCGAATTCCCAAATTTAGGTAACGCTAAGATTCACATGGGAGACAGAGGTTGAACCACTACCATTATTTGATCATTGAAGGATGGCACCAGCAATTTCGACGCTACATCTCTCGTCGTCGTCCCTTGCTGCGTTATACTCCCAGCACCGACCGCTCATCCAGCGTTGCCTCAACGTCTCGTTCACAATCTTCATCTTCGCCTCCACTGCTCGGGGAGTCTCAGGTTCAGGAAGGCCGTCTTCCTCATCATCTCGCAAGTTAAGAAAACCCTCAAAGGACGATGGAAATAAGCCTGCACGCGTCCAAGTCGATGCTGTCTTCTGGCAGCGTTTACGAGCGATTCTCCGTATCATCATACCCGGCATCCGCTCAAAGGAGTCTTTACTGCTTGCTATGCATACCAGTCTTTTAATATTCAGGACCGCAATCTCGTTATACGTCGCAGCGCTCGATGGCAAGTGAGTCTCCTGGTCAATACATGTTCGCAGGACCATGCTCACACCATCTTAGAATCGTTGCCTCTTTAGTCCGGGCACAAGGCGTTCCTTTTCTACTTAATATCGTCAGTACTCTCTCCTTCGAGACGCGAACCCTCATTCAATGCCCCTCATCAAGCTCAAATGGCTTGCTGTGGCTATCCCTGCCACCTGGTGCAATTCCTGGCTGTCTTATGTTCAGAACAAGCTTGCTTTGGCCTATAGGACCCGACTCACCCAGAAAGTCATGGATGACTATCTTGGTCAAGTCGGTTCGCAGGAGAAGACATTCTACACGATGTGTGAGTGATCCAATTTGAGAAAGCTCCAAGTCTCCTGAAATGCCTTTAGCCAATCTTGACGACCGAATCAAGAACCCTGATGCGATGGTCACTGCCGACATCCAACGTTTCTCCAACCACTTGGCCGCAATCTACGGGAACCTTGCAAAGCCAGTTCTGGACATGACCCTATACAACTATCAGCTGTCCCAGAATGTTGGTGCTGAGGGACTGGTGCTTCTCACCTTTTTGGTCAATAGATCTGCAGCCCTGCTACGGGCCGTTACCCCACCCTTCGGCACTTACACGGCACAAGACGCAGCACTAGCAGGTGCCCTTCGACACACCCACTCGCGGCTGGCCGAGGCTTCTGAAGAAATAGCCTTCTATGGAGGGGAAGGAACTGAGAAGATGTTGATTGAGCGGGACTACTTTGGACTCATCAAACACGTCGCCCGAGTACTGAGGATACGACTCGCTCATGGTATCGTCGAAGAGTGGATAATCAAGTGGCTGTGGGGAAGTTTTGGAGTTAGTCCTTGTTCCACGGACTTGATCAATCTACCCTACTAACCTACGTACCAGCTGGGAATCTGTGCTATACCTGTGTTCTTCAAGATACCCGGCATTGACGCCTCAGATCTTGGTTCGCGAACGGAAGGCTTCGTGACGAACCGACGATTGTTACTGTCATCCTCCGATGCATTTGGAAGGATTATGTACTCATACAAAGGTAATATTAAGCCACCTGTGTCGCAATTCGCTCATTTTCCTCCAGAACTCGCTGAACTTGCCGGCCACACCGCCCGAGTTGCGCAACTGTTTGAGACCATGGACGACGTACGACAAGGGAAATTCCAGAAGGCCCTCGTCAGCAGTGCCAGTATCGAGGAAAACGCCAAGGGTTAGTCCGTCGTGGTCGTGGTCTGGTAAACATCACTCTGACCTCCCGCGCAGTTCTGCAAGGGCGGGGTGAAGTCCTCGAGTCTGAAGACATCGTATTCGAGAATGTTCCTATTGTGACACCGAATGGGGATATCCTTGTGAGAAGCCTTAGCCTGCGAGTCACACCTGGGGTGAGGCCACGCATTTTGCTGGCTTGTAATGTTGCTGATCGCCGACATTCAGCGCCACCTCCTGATCGTTGGGCCCAATGGCAGGTCCTTTTACGTTAAGATGGTAACCACTATTGAACTGTGTTTTAGGCTGCGGCAAATCTTCCTTTTTCCGGATATTGGGCGGACTGTGGCCTGTTTACGGCGGCATTGTGCGCAAGCCCCCAGCATCAGAGTTTATTTTGATACCTCAACGACCATACCTATGCCTTGGATCCTTGCGCGATCAGGTCATTTATCCCCACGATCGCGAGCAGATGATGGCAAAGGGTGTGACGGACCAGCAGTTGCTCGAGATTCTTGGGCAAGCCCAGATGGGCCACATCGTGGAGCGAGAAGGTGGATGGGGTGTTACGAGAGAGTGGCACAGCACTTTATCTGGAGGCGACAAGCAGAAGATTGCATGGGCGCGTTTATTCTACCACCGACCTAAGGTTAGGTCCCTTGTTCTCCTATTTGGACGAGCTGAGACGTTTTTGGT